>WNFC01003181.1_pt1 | contig 19932 bp, 31 predicted proteins | sample 5400541 | NCBI WGS metagenome assembly WNFC01 (sample SAMN13153342, study PRJNA577476) | soil metagenome | isolation source: 120 cm saprolite under Douglas fir tree site 2 hole 2 replicate 1 | place: USA:California | collected 2015-04-18 | reverse complement strand
GCGCTAAGGGGTATGTGGTGTCGCTCGCCGACCTGCAGGACCTGCAGGTAGAACTCGACATCAGTCAAAACGATTTTGCCAAGCTGGGGCCGCAGCAGCGGGCTAGCGTAACGACTGATGCCTATCCGGATCGGACGTATGCAGGTTATATTGTGGAGGTAGCCCCGGAGGCCAACCGGCAGAAAGCCACCGTACAAGTGAAGGTACAAATCCTGCGGCCGGATGCGTATCTGCGGCCAGAGATGAATGCGAGCGTGGCCTTCATTGCCGAGGAGCAGCCGGCGTCATCTGAGCCATTTACCAGACCAACGATTTCTATTCCGTCGAGCGCGCTGCGCCATGGTGCTGTGTTTCTGTTCGTCAATGGGCGTGCGGTGCGGTACGCCGTCAAAACGGGCCCGTCGTCTGGCACGGCTGTGCGGGTAGTCGAGGGGTTGCACGGCGGCGAGGCTCTTATTGTTAATCCGCCAGCGTCATTGCAAGACGGCAGCAGGGTGCACCAGAAAGGAGCCTTATGAGCCACGAAGTCGTGATCAGCGCGCGACATTTGGGCAAGGAGTATGGGCGCGAGGCCTCGCGCGTCGTGGCCCTAAAGGACGCCAATATGGACCTGTACCAGGGCGAGTTTGTAGCCCTGATGGGGCCGTCAGGGTCGGGCAAGTCAACCCTGCTGCATCTGATCGCGGCTATGGATAGGCCAACGGAGGGGGAGATTCTGGTACTTGGCCAGGACCTGCAACGGCTGAGCGATCGGCGCATCGCCCGCTGGCGTAATGCGCACATTGGCTTCGTCTTTCAAAGCTTCAATCTGATACCGGTGCTGACAGCGCTCGAAAACGTGGAGCTACCGCTCAAGCTAACCAGGCTGCGCCGCACGCAGCGGCTGGCGCATGCGGGGACAGCACTGCACCTGGTCGGATTAGATGATCGGGTGCACCATCTGCCCAGGCAGCTATCGGGCGGGCAAGAACAGCGTGTGGCGATTGCGCGGGCGATCGCCACTGACCCAGATCTGATTCTCGCGGATGAGCCAACCGGGAACCTGGACGCGCACGCCGCGCACGAGGTGCTGACGCTGCTCAAAAAGCTGAATCAGGCGTATGGTAAGACGATTCTGCTGGTGACGCACGACCCACACGCGGCGCGCTTTGCTACCAAGATACAATATCTCGACAAGGGCATGCTGCTGCCGGAAGGCCAAACGCCTGAGGATTGGACTGGTGTAACGCTACAGCAGACCGAATAAACGCTCTAAGGCCGGCGCTCGAGAGATATGGCAAGCATCGGTACGCGTGCGGAGATACGAGCGGATAAGCCTTACACCTTCGGGCTACCTCGGATACCTTTTCGAGGATGAAATGCCCTTCCCCCGTGTACTCTCCTCTACATGATCCAGACATGCGCTGCTTCTCTTTGCCAGTGAACTCAGGAAACCCACGCCACACGAGGTGGTCGAGTAAGACACGGTGCACTGGTGGTAATATCACCTGCCAACTCATTGCGTAAGTGCTCTGTTCTCAACACATTGCTATGCTCTCTCAACGCCGGGTGGGCTTGGCCAGCTCTGCAAACGTTGCGCCCCACCGCAGCGGCCCGGCCTCGCGCAACATCTGCGGGGAGATGTGTATGCAATCGTACAAAAGCCACGCGGCAGCGGCATTTGCTGCGCTCAATGCCGAGCTTTACCACGCTGCAAAAGAAGACACCCCAGCAGGGGCACTTAACCCCTTCATCTTGATGGCTGGCCCTGAATTACAGCGTCAGCCCTGGCTTGAGCCCTATTTCAGCCGCGCGATGTTGTGTGACATACACGCGGCCATGGAAGGCTGTGAGACCCTATACGTGCAGATGCACGACCTGCTCAACCTCCTATCGCTGCAATTCAACCCGGTGACACCGGACGACCAGCGCGCCATATCGCAGTGGATCGGACAGGGGTATGGACTGTGGATCCCTGAAAAATACATCGTGTGGATGACGGAGCGCGAATGCGAAGACGCTATCACACGGCTCACCTCGTTCATCGCATCGGATTCCCTCGCGCGCGACGACATGCAGTTTGTCCGCTGGCATGTTCCTTTTGTACTCCACACGGCGCGTATGGGGCATCAGGTGCGAGATGCGGCTGGGCAACGAGTCCAAACAAAACTGGTGATGTTGACGCCTAGATGCTTCGTCTTGTGGTTCAAGGAGCGGCTGATACTTGCTGTCAAAACCAGGCTTGAGCAGTGCCCGGAGAATCCCTTGTGGATCTTGCCTGATGGGAAGATGCAGGGCATCCATGTGGCGACAGACCAGGATTATACGGATTTTGTCGCTTGGCGGAAGGACGTGTGCCAGCCGGCGCGCCGTGGGAACCAAGGGAGGGGAAAATACTCCGGTAGTGGTCAGGAGTTTTACGAGACAATTATCGGTCTGATAAGACTGGCTAATCGTAAAGGTATGGAGCCCACCGAAACAAACACCCCGTCATGCTCATGAGGAGGGCCAGCATGCGCTCAGGCTTTTGGAGAGAGAGCACTGAGGCCAACAACTGGGGGGCTTGCAAAACACGGAATCCCCGCTCGGCCTGCCTCTGGCCTGGGGAGCTAGCGCAGAGTGCCGTTGGGGCCAACAGCGTCGCGTCGCGGGCATACGTTGCGCGGCTGCCACCACGCTGCTGGTCCATCAGGGGCGCGCGGGCAGCGCGGGAGGAGGCGCGCGCTAGCGCGCGTGGTGACCATCTGGGCCGGTTGGGCCCCCTGGCGTGGTCGTCCAGGCGTGCCATACCGTGGGGGGGGGCACGCAACGCGACTGCGTGGAAGACTGTGGCGTGTCAGCCTGGCGGAAACGTCGCCAGCGCTGGCGGCGCCTCCGCTTCACCGGCAAACGGCCTGCGACGGTGTTGCTGGAACGCGTCCACGTCCCGCTGGCCGTGTTTGCACAGGGGCTGGTCGACCGTGCGCGACGCCTGGCCGTGGCGGTGCGCCGAGGAGACCAGCATCCCGCGGTGGGCGCTCCCGCCAGCGCGCTGGCAACACGGGAGCGCGCGAGCCCTCCGTCAGCGGGGCCAGGCGCTGCGGAGCGGCTTGAGCCAGCACCTGGGGTGCTGCACGCAGCGGTGCCGGGCCGCGGGTGAGCCACGTGCGGTTGGTCTCGGCGAACTGCGGGAGATTCTTTTTGCGGTCTAAGGCCCGCGCAGCCCTGCGGGCGGTCAGGCCGGCGGGCGGCGGCAACGGCGCCAGGGGCTCCTTGATCCCCTGGCCGCACTCGTGCGCATCGCTGCTTTGGCCACGGAGCGGGGGCCGCAGGAGAGGCCGGCCGGCCGGGTGCTCGACGAGCAATGCCAGCAGGCCTTGGTGCCGGGCGGGCCGCTGCGCCCGCCTGGAGCCCCGGGTGCTGTGCAGGCCCTCCGCCTCGGGCTCCGGCGCACGGTGACAGCGACCATCGACAGGGAAGCTGGTGCGAGCGCGAGGCGTGCCGGTAGGGGCAAGGCCCACGCGCTTGGCGGCGGGGGCGGCCAGGAGGCTGGAGAGTGCCGTCCCCCCAGAGTCGTAGCGCGTATGCAGGGCACGCCCGCGCGTGTCGTCGTTGCGATGCCTGGCTTGCAGGGCCGGGGCGATGCGCCGAGCGAGCGGTGTATGCTGAAAAACATGCGGGACGAGGGCGCGCGGGTGATTGACGCAGCCCAGCCCGTGGAGCCCCAGGGCTGTGACCGCATGGCCGGCGGTCACCAGGCGCCTGGTCGCTGCCCTCGGTGCTCCTGAGTGCTGCAAACATGCCCGCGACAAGGCCAAGGAGCTCTCAGACCGGCGGGCGGGATGATGGCGGCGGCGGCGGGAGGTCATGACGGTACGCGTGTCGCATCGTCTCCTCCTGCGCCGAGGAGATTGTCTCGACCCCCCAAATAACTCCATGATATGTAGGGTGGTGCGGCAGGTCGGCAATATCCTCGTCCCTACCGATTTTTCGGTATGCGCCGAGAATGCTTTCCAGGAGGCCCTCGTGCTGGCCCCCCGAGAAAGCGCAGGTCCTCCTCCTCCATGTCCTTCCCCGGTGTGAGGGGATGTGGACCGAAGGGGCATGGCCCACACGAATACGGCTGATGCAAGAGTTACAAACCGAGGCCGAGCAGCGGCTGCAGACAGTGGCCGCGCGACAGCTCTCGCCCATAGAGACCCTGGCAGTGTGGGGAAACCCCACTACGGAGATCTGTCGTATTGCCCAAGAATACAGGACCGATGTGATTGTGATGAGCACGCACGGGAGAACTGGCCTAGCGCATATGTTCATGGGCAGTGTCGCAGAGCGCGTGGTGCGCTCTGCCCCCTGTGCCGTGCTTATTGTGCGGACCTCCCAACCCAAGGCCGCACGTGTGGCACAGTCGCCCGTCCGCCGGTACTTCGGCCGGCACAGTCCAGGGGAGGCGGCGTGGTCGGAGTGCGTCCTTGATTAGCTGTCCCGTCTCACGCGCACCGCTGTCTCGGCGGCGAGGCGCCTCGCCGCGCGCACCCTCACGGACACAGTGCCGCCGGTCGCGTTGTGCCTGGCAGTCTGCCTTGAGCTGTCCCACGAGTATGGCCCCAGTGCTGGCAGCATGTCCAGGCTGCCGGTGGTGTATACTCCCACCTCCTTAATAGGGATGAGAAACGTCCACGATGAGCCACAGCGCTGGAACACCGCCGGGCTATGAACGCCTCCTAGAGCGCTCCCGCATCGGCCCATGTGGCGAAGACATGGTGCGAGGCACTGAAGAACCCCATGGCGTCAGATACGCCAAGAGGTGCGGGCTCTTGGCAAAACTCGCACCCACTTTCATGGATTGGAGGTACCCTTTGCGGCAGCTCTTGGGGGCGTGGCAGACGGAGGAGGACGCCGTGCGCACGGGCATCGCATGAGCGGCGTGGCGCAGGAGTGCTCCCGCTGGTGGCAGAGAGCCTGGTGCGAGACAGAGCGGGGCGCTAGGAGGTGAGGATGCCCTCCAGGCGTCGGGAGGTGCAAGGCGCGGCGACCACGCCCCACGCTGACGCGGGGCCAACGCGTCGCGCGCGCCTCTCAGCGTCGCGTATGTGGAGCGGCCCGCACACATCCTGGGTGCGGGTGCGCAAACAGGGCAAAAAGCGCGCGCCATTTGTGACCATGTGTCGCGCATCAACACTGGCTGAGGAGCTGATCTTCTCCGCGCCGTTTCCGTGGCCAGCGCGCGACAAGAGGCAAGCCTCTGTACGACCTATGCTTGCCATGTACACAGGTTAAACCTCCGACACACGCCGAGACATTGCGTCAGGAAGGTTCCACGTCCACTGTGACCCCGCGCAGACGCGCTGGTGCTCTTCAGGGGTAGTCGAGGGACGTATGCTCCTGAAGCGTCACTCCTGGTGTCCACGGCGTGGAGAGGGAGGGTTTCGCATGCCTGCAACCGAAGCTGAGGAGCGCGCAGCAGTGCGGGAGGATCGCACCCAGCCGCGCGTGTTGCTGACCCAGAGACTCCAACCGGCGCGTGACCGCGCCGTCCTCCGCACGTTGCTGCGCACGCTCGGTGTGGCCTTTGCGGAAGCGGAGCTCGTCACGCTGGTCGAAGCGCCCATTGACATCCAGTTCCGGCAGGCGCAGTTTCACCTGCGGGAGCTGCGTCATTCCCCGTGGGGGCGTGACGGCACAGCGCGCGCCATGCGGGTGCCCCAGCCGCGTGCGCTTCCAGACGGAGGCCATCGAGGCAGGCAGGCAGTGGGCCTGGCACTCGCCGTGCTCGTCTCGGACCTCACCGCCGCGCTGGCGGAGCACGCCGCGTGGTATGGCGCCCGGTGTGTCGGACTGGATGCCCTCGTCGCTGTCGAGGGGCGCCATGGCGTGTTTGTTCAGCCTGCACAACCACCAGAGGTTCGTGCTTTAACCGTGCAAGGCTGGCGCTCGGTGTCGGTGATGTGTCCGCCCTATGGGATGGTGCTGTATGCGGCCGACGGCGCGCCGGCCTTTCTGCGCTTGGTGAGCGGCAGGCTGGTCCGGCACGGGGACACCATCGACACCCGGTGCGCCGGGGGCAAGCGTGGACCCTGCTCGGCGTGAGCGTCTTGTCGCAGGGAAGGAGCTTACCACCGTGACGTCACGTAGCCGTTGCCGTGATAAGCGGGAGCAGGGGCGTGCGCTGCTGTCCCCGGGAGGGGAGGAGCTTTCTGGGGTAGGTTTTTGAAAAATGACGGTACGACATCGTCAAAGAGGTGACAAGACACCCCTCGGTGGGACATCGTATGGGCAGTTGCATCTACCCCATACCCCCCAGGAGGATACCGATGTCTTGCCACCCCCGTGTGACCGAATGGACCAGGGCCATCCAGGCGCACTTGCCCCACTTGAGCAAACCGCAAGCCACGGTCTTGGCCCTGTCGAGCCTGGGCATGGTGCTGGCTCGCTCCTGTGCGTTGACCGCCGTCAGTGCGTTCTTGGCGACGTGGCTGGGCCGCAAAGAGCAGACTGTGCGCCAGCAATTGCGTGAGTTTTGCTATGAGGCCACCCCCAAACGCGGGGCGGCGCGCTGTGCACTCGCCGTGGAGCCCTGCTTTGTCCCCCTACTGGCCTGGGTCGTCGGCCAGTGGGAAGGGACCCAATTGGCCCTGGCCCTTGATGCCACGATCTTGGGCACGCGCTTTACGGTCTTGGCGCTCAGTGTGGTGTATCGCGGCTGTGCCATCCCAGTGGCCTGGACGGTGCTGCCCGCCACCGCCAAACATGCCTGGCGGCGCGAGCGGACGAGACGAGCCCGGCCAGCACGGTCCTGGACGTCACGGCCCTCGTCCCCCAGCAAGCGCGGACGCGGCGTGCCACCCGCCTGCGGTTGGTGAGTGTCTTTCGCCGGGGCTGGAACCTGATCCTGGTGGCGTTGCTCGATCAGGCCCCGCTGCCCATGGGCCGCTTCGTGCCCGAACCCCGGCCTGCGGTCCCCGTACCAGAGGAGGAGACTCCATCCCTGCCGGTGCTGGCGATGCCACAGGCCGCGTGAGGTCTCAGACAGCAAGCGCGACGGGGACATGCATGAGGGTAACAATATGGGCATAATAACCACTTTCAAAAAACCTACCCTAGAAAGCCCCACCCGGCCGGGCCTCAATCCCAATCTCCCAGCACGGCCGAGAGCAGGTCCGCCGCTTCGCCTTTCGTCAGGCCTGCCCGCCCTGCCATCCCCAGCTTGCACAGCAGCGCCGTCTGTTTCTCCGTGGCGGGTTGCTGCCGCCACGGCGCCTCCGCCTCCACCAGGCGGGCGACCCCGAGGTGCCGCGCATAGTCTTCCGCCAGCCCCTGGGCATACGGCAGCGGCAACGTGTCCCCCAGCCGCATCGGGTCCGTGTCGCGGCGCACCTGCACCACCTGCCAGGTCTCCGGCCCATCCGGGCGCAGCCGCACGGTGCCGTGCTGCGCCCCCAGCGACAGCACCCAGGCCCCCTGGCGGGTCTGCACCCAGCGCAGCGTCCGCCGCGCGAACAGGTCGACCGGCGTGCTGCGCAGCGTGCCTGCCACAACCTCGGCGGGCTGCCGGGCCTGGCGTTCCCGGGCGGCGAGGACCTCCAGGACCGACTGCCGAGCCAGGGTCGCCGGGGCACAGCCAAACAGGGTGGCGGCGGTGTGTAGCGTGTGGCGCGTGCTCACGCCGACGACATCGAGGAGGAGGCAATCGGTCTTGCCGGGATAGGTGCGCGTCCCCCGGCCGAGCATCTGCTGGTACAGCGGCAGGCTCTGCGTCGGGCGGGCGACGATGATACACTCGATGGAGGGCTCGTCAAAGCCCTCGGTGAGCACCGCGCAGTTGGCGACCACGCGCGTCGCGCCGGTATGGAGCCGCTGGAGGATGGCACGGCGCGTGGCTAGGGGTGTCGTGGCATCCAACGCCTCGGCAGCGATCCCTGCGCTACAGAAGGTCGCCGCCATGGCGTAGGCGGTGGCCACCGTGGGGGTAAAGAGCAGGGCCTTGCGCTCCGCCGCGTGGGCCTGAAAGGCGACCAGGACCTGGGCCGGGGCATTGGCTGCGAGGAGCAGCGTCTCGAGCTCCGCCTCGACAAAATCCCCGTGGCGGGTGCGCAGCGCATCGAAGTCGGCGTGCAGCAACACCTGCATGGCGCGTAGGTCGACCAGATACCCGGCCTGCATCATCTCCACGAGCGTTTTCTGGTACACGATGCCGTCAAAGACCTGCCGCAGCGATTGGCGGTCACCGCGCGCCGGGGTGGCTGTCACGCCGACCACCAGGGGGCCATCCGGGCGCCACGCCCGGCAATACTCCAGGATGCGGCGGTACGAGGGGGCGGGCGCGTGGTGCGCTTCGTCAATGACGATGGTGTGGAAGTCTGGCACGAGCCGGGCGAGCCGCGGGCGCCGACTCAGGGTCTGCACACTGGCCACCACCGTGGGCGCCGTCAGCTCATCGCGTTCGGCCTGGACGATCCCGAGCGGCAGGGTCGGATCGACGAGGTGCAGCTTGTCCACCGCCTGCTGGATCAGCTCATCGCGGTGCGCCAGGATCAGCGCGCGGCCTCCACGCCGCTGGACGAGCAGCGCGAAGATGATCGTTTTGCCCGTCCCCGTGGGCAGGACAAGCAGGGGCCGCTGCACCCCGCGCGCGGCGGCGGCCAGGAGGGCCGCGACCGCTTCGTGCTGGTAGGGGCGCGGCGTCAGGCGCATCATGGGTGGCGCGGCGTCAGCAGCCATCGCGTGGCTCCCCGAGAGAGAGGGATCGTGGAGCATGGGCACACGGTGTCCTGTGCCCCGGAGTTCCTGCTACAAGTGTGCCCTATGCCAGGCTGCGCTGCAACGGCTTGTCCCATCATGCCCATACATTTCGCTGTACGAAAGACGCCTTTCGTCTGGCATGTTGTGCCAAATGAGATTGCAGACGGCTTCTTAAGGCCAGACGTGATGCCCCACATCACCAGAGGAAACAAGGCAGCGGCGCGCCTCTGCCTTGCTGAAGAGCGACCCGACCAGCCGCGCTGGTGGGTGGAGCAGATGATGGCGATTCTCCACGATGCGTGACGTAGGCATTCTCCCAGCCTGAGCCTTTCCTCCCCGGCTTCTTGCTGGGCTCGTCGAGGTTTGTCTGTGGTCCTGCCTGCTGATATACTCAGCCGTAGGAGGCATGCACGTATGGCGACATTGGCACAGGAAGTGCGGGACCTGAAGACGCGTCTGACGCGTCTCGAAGCGGTGATACACCGCCTCGTTCGTGACACGTCGCAGGCGGGAGGAGCGGACGTGCCGCTCGACCAGACCCAACTCCTGGCGTGGCTCAAAACCGAGAGGCTGGTCCGCGACCCCATGGCAGAAGAACGCCGCGTGGCGGCGGAGTGGGACGCGCTGTCGGAGGCAGATAAGCAGGCACACATTGATGGTATGCACCGTCTCGTCCTCGATCCCCCATTGAGCCAGATCCTCATCGAGCAGCGTCACTGACGATGGCCGTCTATGATTTTGACGCCAGTGCTGTGGTCAAATACTCTGTCACCGAACCGGGAAGTGCCTGGGTCCGCCAACTGATCGATGCCCGGGGCCCTCGCCAGGAGCATGCGCTGCATCTGATCCTGGTGGCCGAGGTCACCCAGGTAGAAGTCGCGGCCGGGCTGGCCGTGATTGAGCGGGTGGGCCGGATCAGGCGGGCCCAACGCGTGCGCGAATATCAACGATTCACCAGTCACTTGATCCAGCGCTATGCCATTCTCCCCGTGACGACGGACGATTTCGTGACGGCCGCGCAGCTGACGCAGGCGCACCCGCTCAAGGCCTATGATGCGGTGCAACTAGCAGTCGTGCTCCGTGTGGGCCGTGTAGTGGTGGGGCATCCGTTCACCTTTGTCAGTGGCGATGTCACCCTCCTGACCGCCGTGCGTGCCGAGGGCCTCACCACCGAGACGCCCTTTGACCACATCGCGCCTAAAGAGCACCCAGGGGACGTCGGGTGAGGACATGCCTGGGCCCCAAGGCACTCCTGATCCACCTCCACTCGCATGTCTCAGCAACCGCTCTGGGTGAGAGAGCGGACGCAGCCTTGCTCGTCACCGGTATGGGGAGCGGCCCGCAAACACGGCCGGTTTTCAGCCCCCAGGCGCTGCGACGACAAGACGGCCCTCCAGGAGGGAACGTGTGATATCACCCCAGGTGCTCTCTGTGGCTGTGATACATGACCTGATCGTCTTACAACGCTCCTGATAGACATTGCCGTTGTTGAGAAGAACCGGCCATTTTTCCACACTGTGAAACCACAAGGGGCGGTGCAGGGGCCATGTTTGAGCCAGAGTGCCAGTGCAGAATGTCAAAAGGGAACAATCACGCTCCGAAATGGGGTCTCGTCGCCGCTTCCCTCCTGGACGGCCAAGATGTTCGCCGATCGCGGGCGTCAACGTGAAACCGTGCCCTGGCCACACCCTCCCTGGGACACGATCAACCTCAGGCCCAGTCTGCCATCCATCTCCGTCGCGCGCTCTGTTGGCAACACCCCTGTGCCCCCCGTGATGTCAATCCCGCCTCTGCGCGCGCCTGGCGCGCTCCTCCAGGGGACTCCGAGATGGCATGGCTGGTGGAGGAACGGGTCGTGCCCGCGAGGGCTCCCCCACTGGCGCAACGTACCCTGGGGCTGGACATATGCCGGAGGATGGGCTAGGGTAGGACCCGCCAAGGATGACCTGGGGGCAGGCACGGCGACTGGAGCGTGCCTGCCCCCCCCGCAACCACTTGGTGTTCAGGGAAAAGACGCGATGTTGGAGGGCTTCACGCTCACGACGATCGAGACCGGTGAGACGGCTATTCGTGTCAGCCACGGGGGCAGCGGTCCGCCGCTCCTGTTGCTCCACGGCCATCCCCAGACACACGCGATGTGGCACTTGGTGGCCCCGCGCCTCGCGCAGGACTTCACGGTTGTGGCCCCCGATCTGCGCGGCTATGGCGACAGTGGCAAACCGCCCACGACGTCCGATCACGCGCCCTATGCGAAGCGGGCCATGGCCCGCGACCAAGTCGCCGTGATGCACCAGCTTGGCTTCGAGCGTTTCGCCGTCGCCGGCCACGACCGTGGCGGGCGCTGCGCCTACCGCCTGGCCCTGGACCACCCGGAGCGGGTGCTCCAGCTTGCCGTACTCGACATCGTGCCCACCAGCGAGGCGTTTCGGCGCGCTGACATGGCCTCTTTGCTCTCACGTACTGGCACTGGTTTTTCCTCGCCCAACCTGCCGACCTGCCGGAGCGCCTGATTCAGGCGGACCCGGAAGCGTTCTACCTGCGGCGCGGGGGACACCTGTTTGCCCCAGAAGCCCTGGCCGAGTACCGCCGCTGCTTCCACGACCCCGAGACTATCCACGCGATGTGCGAGGACTACCGCGCTGGCGCCACCATCGACTTTGCGCTGGATGAAGCCGATCGTGGCAGGCGACGCATCGCCTGCCCGGTGCTCGTCCTCTGGGGCCGCCGTGGCCAGTTAGAGAGCGCCTACGACGTACTGGCAGTCTGGCGCGACTGGGCCGCCGACGTGCGCGGCCGCGCGCTCGACTGCGGCCATTACCTACCCGAGGAAGCGCCGGACGAGACGTACGCGGAACTGCACCGCTTCTTCGCTGGGCCAGCGCCGTCCGCCTGAAAGGAGGGTGTGTGGTGGCAGACCGCCAGCTCACGACACGTCTGCCGCAGCGCATCCACCGCACCGACCGCGTCCGCACGGTCATACATGCTCCGACGTGCATGACGTGGGCCTGCTACCGCCATGCGCTGTGCCTCCCCAGCTGCTCCATGCGCACGTCGCTGCACACCATCGCGTACAATAGTAGAGATACAGAGTATTGGTGCGAGACGCCGCTGGTCAACTGCATCTGGTCGCGCATCTCGTCTACGCCCTGCATACCGTCGCAATCGTCGGCGGCATCGTCGGCGCAGCGACCGTGATCGGCAGCTTCCTCGGCAGCTTCCTCGGCAGCCTGCCGTCGATTGCGGCCGTCATCCTCAACTACGTCAAGCGCGGCGACGCCCGCGGCACCTGGGGCGATACCCATTACCGCTGGCAGATCCACACGTTCTGGTATGCGCTGCTGTGGGCGCTCCTCGGCTGGGCCCTGACCATCACGATCATCGGCGCGGCGGTGGGCGTCCCGATCCTGATCGCCCTCACGCTCTGGCTCATCTATCGCATTGGGCGCGGGTGGCTACGTCTGCGCGATCGACAGCTGATGTATACAGCCCGAGCTGCGTGAGCGCCGGCATGTGCAAGCCGTCCTCACGCAGTATCGGGGCAGGGTGTATCCACTTTTAACGCCCCGCTTTTTCGGTCATATCTTTCCCGTTCCCTTGGTTTTTTCTGGATAGCATCTATGCGAGAAAATCTGTCATAGACTTTTTGTCGGTTGGCGATCGTAGCTCTGTCGCCTCGTTGCCTTGACCACAGTGCGTGTGAGGGTTATGCGACAGTGCGTATCAGGGCTATGCTGCTGTTGGTGTCATGGAGCTTTGTTGTTGTATTGCTGGCAGAGAGGGAGGGCCTCATGCCCGAGACCGTCCAAGACGTTACCCCCCCGTTCATCGCCGTGGGGTACACCGATAAAGTCGTCTTTACCCAAGCCCAAGCCCAGGAACCGATCGACCTGCGCACGATGTGGCAGCAGAGTCAGGGGAGCTGGCGCGACCACCCTGTGTTTCACGGGCTCCCCATCCGCGAGGTGATCGTCTGGCTCCGAGGCGAGGACAGTTGCTGTGCTCGCGGCCCTGACGGTATTGGAGACCATGGGCGCCGAGCTGACCCTGCCGCTGCTTTGTTATGCCGAACTCTGGACGGGGGTCGAACTCCTCCCAGAGGAGGACCGTCCAGCGGCGGCGGAGACCCTGGACCGGGTGTTGCGTGCCAGCCGAGTCTTGCTGGTGGCGGATAATGTGGCGATTGCCCGTGAGGCGGCTCGGGCTCAAGCCGCCTATCGCCGGCGGGGTGGCATGCGAGGTCGGCGGCGATGTGGCAGCTGTATACCACGATGTACTGGGGATGACATTTCCCCTGATCGTCGCTGGTGCCCGTAGCATCTTGCACGCGCAATGGTCAGTCGACCAGGAGAGTACAAGTCATTTGATGCGTGAAGTGGTTCAAGCGATAGCGAAGGGGAGCGACTTGGCGGAGGCTCTCGTGATCGCGCAGCGACGATATGTTCAAAGGGCGAAGGGACTGAGGAGACTGCCGTATTATTGGGCCGCGTGGCGCGTGATAGGCAAGTCTTAGGGGAATTGCCGCGAAGTTAAATTTCCCCTCGGAGAGATTCTAGCCTCTGCGACTTTGACAGAAGCGCTGTTTCTTCCACATTCCACTGAATTATGTGGTGAAGCGCGTCCTCACTCATCGAAAGCCTCCTGAAGTGAGGATTTGGAGATTGAGGAACCAGTCTCGTGTGGGAACTTTTCCTCCTTCGACTTCCACGCCACATTGACTGGCGTGCTTGGCGCGACGCAGATGGGGCACCAGGTCATACAGAAGCGCGAGACCATTCAGAAACGCCTGCTGGCTCCCATGGGGATGATGGAACCCCTTCATCGCGAACAATTTCCGCTCGATGGTGTTGCGGGCTTGGTCTAACAGCGTGCTCGTCGCCGGCATCTGCGGGTCTTCGAGGACCGCATACTAGCCCGCCTTTTTGTCCTGGCACCAGCGCCGGACGCGCTCCCCATTGGCTACCCCTGCTTTTTGAGCCACGTGGTCCGCAAAGTGGCGGAGCCGTTGACCGAGCGCAAATACGCGCAAGCTCTTGCGCTGGCGCGCCCTGTAGAGCAGGGTGTGAAACTGCGAGCGCAAGGCCGTGCGGAGCGGCGACGCGATCGCCGCCAGTTTCTTCGGGATCTTGTTGATGGCGCGGCGTAGGCAGTTGCCGAGGCGTGCACCAGGGAACAGCGTCCGCATACTGCTGGTCGTGCTGTCGAAGCCATCGGTCAGGATGCCTCGGACCCGATACAACGGCTCCTGCTGGACCGCCGCGTGTTGGAACGCGCCGTAGGATTGGGTCAAGGCTGCTGCACTGGCCTCCGTGGTGTAGCCGAGATGCCAGAGCACACGGCCGCGGACAATCGTGGGCAGGTACGCCTTGTTGGTGAGACAACGCGTGTGCTTCTCATCGGCCAAGAAATAGAGAGGCAGCGGCAGCCCACACGGATGAGTATGGTCACCGCACTCTGCTGACCGCGGGCACAGACCAGACAGTAGAGCGCCATGGGCGAGATATGGTAGAGCACCGCGCATAGCTCCAAACTCAGGCCGCCATGCGTCGCCAACAGGGCGTTGCGGGCCACGTCTGGGCGCATCGAGTGAGAGCGTAAGACGAAATGCGGGAGGACCGTGAACACGGCTTTGCACCTTGGACACTGGATGCGCCAGATGGTGAGGCCACCCAGCCGGACACGGATGTAATGCGAGTGGCGTGTCAGGCACCCGCCCCCGCTACAGGTCGCTTTGTGCCTTAGTTGAAAGCCCATGGCGAGGATGAAAGCAATCACCAATTCGACAAACGCCTTGTCATCGTTCAGCAGGTAATCATAGGTCATTTCATCATGGAAATCGAGGGTGATGGTGCGGTTGTACCGCAGCCGTTTGGCTGCTGTGCCCATGTGTCACCCCTCTGGCATCAGGTCGCGTCAGCTGATGAGATACCATGGGGGTAACCCGCTGAAATCTCAAGACCATCGTGTAGGACTCAGGGCGTTACCACTAAAACCGATGGAATGTGAAAAAAAGGGCTGGCGTGTCTCTTTCTTTTCTCTCTCTGAAGGGCTCACTCGGCGCGGTCCTGGCGCTCGTCGGCGACCAGTTGACCGATAATCGTCTCCATCTTGGTGTGCAGCAGACTCATACTGGCATCCAGTTCCTCGAGGAGGTCTTCCACCCGCGCCAAGCGGCCAGCAAGATCGGCATAGGCCGCGTGAATCCAGGTGGGATACGTGTCGCGGCCGAGCATGTGCTGGAGATCGGCGGGGGTGGTTGCCGCCTCCGCCTTCATACGCGCCCGGATGGCCTCGGGAGCTTCCGGGGGATGCGCCTCCTGCCCCGGCCACTGGCGGTTCTGCTCCTCGAGGCGCGCCCGTAGCGCCTCGAGTTGTTGGGTGAGTGCGTGCTGGTCCGCCTGCAGGCGGGTGAGCGCGTCTTGCTTCGCCGGGTCTGCGGGGTCCATCAGTCCTCCTCAGTCCTCCCCCAGAGAGAAAAAAGGGTGGGCACGTCTCTCTTCGCTCTCTGAAGATCTTGTTGAAGTCACACCATGTTACGTATGGGCCTGCAACGCGTCACGCCCATGTTACGTCACGCCCATGTTTACGTATTGTCTGGGTCCGTCTCCTTCGCCAAGACCTTCCCCGTGAGCCGTGTGAGCTGCTCCCGTCAGGCCGGGTCTTTGACCGCCTGGAGCGCGGTGGCCATCGTGCCTTGCAGGTTGTTGGCGCCCCCCCAGGCTGGACCGCGTTGGCATTGACCTGGACAGAGAGATGCTCGATGTGGACGATCTTGGCGCCACCGAGATCGCCCGAGGCCAGGACCTGGCGCAGGTCTGCGCCCGCGTCTTTGACGAGGGCCGGGAGATAATCCCACGTCGCCTGGGCCACCGCGTGCCCCTCGCCATCGGTGATGTTGACCTTCTCCCGCAGCTAGTAGACCTTGTGCCGGTCCTGCTTCGTCTTCATGACATCGCCCATCGCTTCCAGGACCTGTCATGCCCGCCAGACCTGCATCCGCGAGAGCCCGCATTGCTCCCCAATCCTCTCGACACCAGGGCACGCGGCTCCCGTCTGCAAGTGCGTATACGCCTTGATGGCTTGCATACACCGTGAAGGTGGAGCGGCCCATGCGCGCGACCTCGCCCGAATCAAACAGGGCGCGGAAGACATGAAACCACCTGGTCTCGGCGTGTACGTCGGGGGCGCCTCTGGGGTACCAGACGCCGACTTCGCCTGCTTGGCCACGGCTTACCCTCCTCGCCCACCGGGGCGGCCGTGCGGGTCCGCTGGCGCGTGGGCATCGTTGCCATCCTCACCCGTCCCGCTAGTGCGCGCGCCTGGCACAGTACGCCAGGCGGGTTGCACAGAGAGCTACGAGGGACGTCACCGCCGTGATGAGGCCTGCGTGCAGCGGATACGTGCGCTGCAGAGAGTGCAGGGCGTCCTCCGGGCGGGCAGTTCGGGCCAAGAGGATCTCGTGGCAGAGCTGGCTGATGAGGCTCACCCACAGGAGCACAATACCCAGGATGAGCCAGAACCGCAGTGCCTTTGTGCCAGGCATGGTGATGTCTCCTCCTCGCCCACTGGCGCGGCTGTCAGTTCTGACACACGGGTTGATCTCACGTCCCCAGATTGGGCATGAGGCGTTGCCGGATCGGATCCACGGCGAGGTCAAGGCATTCGAGGATGATGGCGCCCAACAAAACTGTGTGGCCCATGATAAGGGCACTCAGCGCATACGAACGCCCCAGTACCTCGACGGTGACGGACTCCGTCTGGTCGTAGACGCCATCGCGGCCATCGGCCATGGTCACAGCCTGAGCACGGAGCCGCACGAGCCCGAGCTGCTCGGCCAGCGCAGGGGGCACGACGAGATGCATGGCCCCTGTATCGACCAGGGTCTCCGTCTCCAGGGTATGCACCTGGGCCGTGTCGAGGTGGCCAAGCTGCGCCAGGACCAATGCCCGCATATTGTGCAGGGTGGCGGGAACGTGCCATCGGCCCATGCGGGGGGCCTCTCGCCTAGCCCATCGACGCGGCCGTACGGGCCCGCTGCTGGCGCTGGGGCTTCGCGGGTACGAGCCCCTCGCGTTTGGCCATCTGCCGGATCGCCAATTCTAACACCGCGGTCTAGCTGACGCCGGGCGTGGTGGCCAGGGCGGCCAAAAGGTCTTTGGCTTGTGGGCTCCGCCGGATGCTGGTTGGGTGTTTGGTGCGTATGGCGGGGAGTGTAGCACCCTCTGCGCTACAGGACAAGCCTGGTGGCTTTGGAGGGCCATGCGCTAGGGCCTCACAGCACCGCCTGCTGCGGGGCCGCGCCCTTGCGCTAGCATCGTCCTGCTCGCGTATCACTGACGCCGGCAGCAGGCAGCGGAGGCGCTGCGACCCAGTGCCGCGCCGCTGCCAAGTGCGCGTGCCGCAGCGCGCTGGCGTGCGCTCGCGCTAAGGGCGGCAGTGTATGCAGCAGGCTGGGGGCGGTAGTGTAGCCCAAGGGGATGGGTGGCGACAGCACCGGTGTGGAATATGGCCAGGGGAGGGGATGACGATAATGGCCCCAACAAGCGTTACGCCCTCTGCCTCGGCCTGTTTCCCTTTTTTTACAGCTAATTTGCAGGAAGCCTCAGGCATCTTTGCAGGGAAAAGTCAGGTTAGGAGTGTTCCTACCGAGTATGCTTACAACCGGTCCTGTCATACATAAACTTTTTCGGGCCTTTGTGGGTCTTGTCAATACCTGTATTGCATAGCCTCGATTGCCTGATTGTGCTCCTAAGATGTCATAGTCGACAGCGCCCTCGGCACGGTTCCGAACCAGGGGGTTGAGATCGATGGGACGAGAACAACACGCAGGAGAGCAGTATGACAAAGTTGCACCATGTTTCGGTACAGGGAAGCGCACAGGTAGCGCAGCCCGCAGCCCGCGTGATCGGGCCAGCTACCGTCGAGGAACGCGGTACAGTGCGGTGCGGTCTTGTCTCAGTTGCATTCTTCCTCATCCACCAGAGGGCATGCCATTGCAGAGCACCCTGAGACACTCCTCAAGAGAGGTCTGAATACAGTGGTTCTCCTCGAGAGTGGTTGACCCATCGAGCGCAGCAGCGCGTAGGCGGCGCGCTTGCGCCGCTTGGCACGAGATGATGAACAGTTGGCAGAGAGGCTGGCCGGCGTGCATTTGTGGCCTTTGCTCTCTTGATGCTGAAGCGCTTCGTGGCGCTGATCGTTTAAAGTACATACCACCCTCTAGGGAGAAGTATGACGTGTCAGTAGCATCACTTGCACCACAGACCTCGCAGGCCTGCCGCCTACGACGGCATGCACCTGCCACTTTAGCAGCGTCTCTCCTGCGGTGCGTGGCCGGGGAGCCCTCGCGCCGCGCACAAGGGACGACGCCTGCCATGGCGTCATGTTGACGCTGGGTCCACAGGGAGTATCACATGCCGAAAAACATTCTCTTTTGTGCCGATGGAACGTGGAATGGCCCCTCGCAACAGACTGGGGTCTCTGCCTTCGATGACGCTGACGCCCACGGGGAAGTTGCCCGGTCAGAAGTCACTAACGTCGTGAAGCTGTTCTCGAACCTGCGAGGCCAGGTCACGCCAGAAACACTGAAGTTGCCCAACGAACAGGAGAAGGTTGCTCGGGACGTCCATGGAGACATGGTGCAAGTCGCCAAATACATGCATGGCGTCGGCGACTCCTCCAACCAAGCGGTCAGGGCTCTCGGGGGGACTTTTGGCCTGGGGGTGGTGGCCCGTATCGTCCGCGGGTATACCTTCATTTCACGGTATTACACGCCAGGCGATACCATCCACCTGATCGGCTTCAGTCGCGGGGCCTATACGGCGCGCGCTTTGGCCGGCATGATCGCGCAGGCGGGGGTGCTGAACACAGCAGTGTACGATCCCGCGAACAAAGTGCAAGCCTACTGTTATGGGATGGCGGCGTGGGCCAAGTCGAAGGGCATCTCCCTGCGCGGTACAGGCACGCTGACCACGCTGGCCAACCATGTCCTCGGGGTCATTGAGGGCTTGTTTGCGTCGCCACTGCCCGCGAATGCCTTGGTACCTGAGGTCAAGATCAAGTGTATCGGCGTCTGGGATACCGTGGGGTCGATGGGGATTCCCACATATGTAGGCGATACACGGTATGACATGTTCCGCTTCACGGACACGACCCTCCATCCCAAAGTCGAGCTCGGCTTCCATGCGATGGCGATTGACGAATTGCGTCGGGACTTTCCCGTCACGCGATGGGACCCACGGGATGGTATCGAACAGGTGTGGTTCGTCGGCGCCCATGCAGATGTAGGTGGCGGCTATCCCGTCGGCGAATCAGGCCTCTCAGATACGGCGCTCAGCTGGATGATGCACAAACTCTCTGAGCGCGCACAGATTTTGTTTGCGAGTCCGTTGGTGGCCACACCCAGTCCACAGACGGTCCGCGTTAGCCGTTCGATGCGTTGCCGATGACCCCACGCCACGTCCTCCCCACGGACGTGCTACACGTGAGTGTCGTCGACAAGTGGCGTCAGGAGGCCACATACCGCCCGCAGTCGATAAGCGCGCTGCAGGCGACAGACCTGACAGGCATCACCACAGATGCCACGCTTTTCTCGGCGAGTCAACGCTAGAAGCTTCGGGAGCGAACGGGGATGAGACCTTTCACACTCTCTAGCGCCAACTTTCACCACCTGAACCAGAACGCTGGCGCATCCTACGCGATCGCTGACATCCGCGCCGCCGCCGACGCCCCGACAGGGAAGCGCCGCGACGCGCAGCCGTGTGGGTACGGCGGCGAGCCAGTGGACGTGGGACCCTCCGCTCCCTCTCATCCGACCTTCCCGGACGCCTTGACCGAAGACCACGGGCGCAGCGACTCACAAGTCGACAGCGATCACGCGCTCAGAGTGTATGTGATCGAGACAGTGATAGGTACTGTGATCGTTAAAGAGGAACGCAGAATCTCAATCGTAAGGAGGTCTGTATGCTGGTTCGTCGCATCCTTTCAATCGTAGCCCTCGGTGCCCTCGGAGTGACCTGCGCTGCCTGTGGTGGCATACACGTCAAGGAGCTCGCGGGCGGCCAGATGCTCGTGACCACGGCAGACTATCGTGCTATCCATCTGAGTTTATCCCGATTAAACCATTGGCTGCCAAGGGCTCAGGCGCACCCGGAAGTTATGCAGGGCACAGCAGATCTCCATCACTACATCGCGGACGCCCTCCTTCCAGAGGCGGATGCGATCTTTCACAATGCGACA
>WNFC01004100.1_pt1 | contig 19934 bp, 17 predicted proteins | sample 5400541 | NCBI WGS metagenome assembly WNFC01 (sample SAMN13153342, study PRJNA577476) | soil metagenome | isolation source: 120 cm saprolite under Douglas fir tree site 2 hole 2 replicate 1 | place: USA:California | collected 2015-04-18 | reverse complement strand
GGCCTGCGAACAGTTCGTCAGCACGGAATCTGGCAGAAAAGCTTGGGCCGTTACGCTCTGCATACCCAGGTCCCCGGTCGCTCCCACCCATACCACGCGAAACTCTGCTTTCTGTTTACCCATGCGCACATCCAAAAGCTCGCCGGCGCGAATTCGGCGGCGAATTCCTTGCAGCACCAAGCCCCCGGTGCTCATGTTGATGACGATTGCCGGGTCCATGAACGGCCGCCCGAAAGCGTCTAGACCCCACACCTGTACTGGTAGCTGAACCGCAATCCTTGGATTCTGTCGCCGATCCATATTCCTCCCCTGCACTTTCTAGGTGTTGTCATTGTGCGGGAGGCGTGGACTTCTGGAAACTTACGCGAGTTCTCGCGCAGTGGGTACTGGAGTTTCATAAAAGTGGCTCAGAATCAGTTGATTAGGAGGGAGAATGCAGATGAGAAGTTACACGCCTCCGAATCCTCGAATCAATCGAAATCGGGCATGGAACACGCCCCGGGACCGCGGGGATCCCCGCACGAGCCGCACCCACCGGAGGTGGGCGCAGATTCGCCGGAAGAGCTCTTGGCCGACACTGCGAAAACCGAAAGCTGCGGAGCTAGATGTTTGCTCAGGCACTTGGGACAGGCTGCCTTCTGGCTGCCGAAAATCAGAGCTTCGAACCGATGCTCGCATTTAGTGCAAACGTATTCAAATATCGGCATGTACAGTCCCCCGGGATAGCTACCCAACAAGAATATATGAGTTCTGTTCCTCACAAAATAGCCAGTTTCCAATCCTCGAAAATTGCATCCAAGAAGCCGCATGTTTGCCAAGCGGCACCGTCGGCCCCAGGAGGAACAACCTCTAGTCCCCCATGGTCTAGTCTGGCAGGCAATGCAAGAGACTGCGCCCACTGAAAAAGAAAAATCGGAAACTGGGGTTGAACAGGTCACTCCTGAGGCAAAGCCGGTCCCGATTGTGCTCCCTCCGGTGCAGGTTTCCGCGCGCGCATCCGTGGCTTCGACCCCGGCCAACGGCGAGCCTGTGAGTAGGGGTTTGCCTCCATTCTGGCAGAAGCTTGGCAAGCTGGAGTTCGTGAAACCTGCGAGCCGCGGCGATGATTCGACAATTCCTCCGCAAGGATCAGTTCGCGCCGTCGCACTCGCGGAACATGATCGTGAGGAACGCCCATCTCCTGCGGTTGATCCGATCAAACATGAAACCAACCCACCAAAGGCGGCCATGCGAGACTTTGCGAACGTGTGGCGCGATCTTTCAGCCCGGCAGGAAGTAAAGGCTTTGATCCTCAACTTCCGCCAGATCACCCGTATGCTCGGGCAGTGTGGCCTTGCGGTAGTCGGTAAGGCTCGAGCGAAAATGCTGAAGCGCCCACCATGGGGAGAGTGGAAGAGGCGCATTGGTTGGGCTTCCGATTTCATCGTGGCCCAAGTGCGGAACGCAATTGCGACCGCAGAACATGGCCGCAGGGAATTGAGGGCGAAGGCGCAAGCCCGGTTCGCGGCGAGATGGTCGAGAATGCAGCGTCATACGGGGGCCGCACAACCCCCAGTGAGGACGGCCGACACTCACCCGGTCGCTCGGCGGAGCGCCGCAGCGCGAATCTTTGTTGGCCTGCCACTGCAAGCAGGCAGCGCGGTCGTGCGATTGTTTTCGCTGACGAAGGTGTACACTCTGCTCCGCGATTCCCGGCTGTGGACTTCGGTCGCAATGGCGGGACTCTCAGCCGTGCTTGCGTTTGGGTTCATTTCAACCGTGCGGCATTACGCGACCCAAGCCCTTCCAAGTCACTTGCTGAACATTGATTCGTCGGCTGCTCGCAAGCCAGCCGAGGCTCCCGGCTTAGTCCAACAAAAATCCGCTTCGCGGGTTGGATCGGTGCCAAAAAGATCGGCAATAATTTCCCGCAAGCGCGTGAAGACCGGGGCCGTGGGAAAGCCGAAACCGCGCCACAGCGAAGATGACGATTACGTGGCACGCGATACTTACGTGTCTTACGAAAATCGCCGAAATGGGTCGCGTTGAGGCGGGAAAAATCCAGCCTCACATAATATCTTCAAATATCGGCATATGTAGTTCCCTGCGCTACCAAAACGGTATCCCGATCTCGATTGAATCCCGCCTCACGCTGGCGTGCAAACTATCTGCTACTGTTTCGTCCACAACTAACTGATTCTAAGCGAATAGACGAGTTTGGTGACTTCTCTGGTCTCGCGCATCGACAAGTGTGCTAACTCCTACTGTCGAGGGACTCTTTGGACGGAGTGAGACACTTCTGGTTCAATGAACAAGAAAAAGGTGTCCGCCGTCGAAAGACGATTTGCCCACTGGCCCGTCTAACGAAGAATCGTCGTTTCTCAGGAGGATGGAAGATGAACAGAGTGTTAGCGCAATTGCTGCTGGTTTTGGTCGGCCTGAGTACCGTCGCGATCGGTGGGTGGTCGCAGACTCCCGCGGTTTCTGACGATCACACTGCTCCAAGTTATGACATGAAGGCGCAGGCGCTGCAGGATCTTGGAGGGGTCCAGAAGAAGTTCGTGGATCTGGCAAATGCGCTTCCCGCCGACAAATTTACCTGGCGTCCCTCGGCAGACTCGCGCTCCTTTGCCGAGGTTTTTCTGCATGTCGCGGGCGAACGGTATCAAATTCTTGCCCTCGGGGGAGCGGTGCCTCCAGCGGGATTTGACGGAAAGACATTCGAAAAATCGACCACCGACAAAGCCGGGATCGTCGCGGAGTTGAACAAATCGTGGGAGTTCGCGCAGAAGACGATCAACGGGATGAGCAACGCCGATTTCGCAAAGCTGTTGCCTAAGCTTGGCCCCCAGGCGAACGCCGGTGACGTAGTGTACATCCTGGTCGCCGACGCACACGAGCATCTCGGCCAGGTTGTCGCCTACGCCCGTGTAAACGGCATTGTCCCACCTTGGACGGTGCAAGCGCAAAAAAAGGCCGCCGAGAAAAAGGCGCAGTAAAACTAGTATTGGTTCGTAGTTTGTTCGTCGGCTCCCGGGGTTGCGGGAGTCGACATTGTTATGGCCTGAGCTAGCCGGTGTTGTGCAAACCGGCAGCAATTCCGTTGATCGTGGCCCCCAGCGCGTAGTTCAAATCCTCGCTATTGTCTCCCAGTTGCTTCCTGCGCAGCAATTCCACCTGGATCAAGCTCATCGCGTCCACATAGGGATTGCGCAGCCGGATGGAACGTGAAAGCACCGGATTCTTTTCCAGCAGCCTTTCCTGCTGCTTGACTATGAGCAGCATCCGCCGGGTGCGCTCGAACTCGTCTGCGACTACTTTCCAGACGCGTTCTCGCAACCCTGCCTCGCGCACCAGTGAAGCATAAAGATGAGCGATCGCCGGGTCGGCTTTCGCCATGGCCAGTTCAACGTTGCGGATGAGATCGTTGAACAGCGGAAATTGCACAGTCATGTCGCGCAATTGCTGCTCTGCATTTTTCCCCTGCAAGGCAAATTGCTCCAGTGCGTACCCCACTCCAAACCAGGCGGGCAACGCATGGCGGCTTTGCATCCAACCGAAGACCCAGGGAATAGCGCGTAAGTCATCCAGCTTGCGGCTCTGCGAACGCCGCGCCGGACGCGAGCCAATTTGCGCATGCTCCAGTTCATTTACCGGCGTCGCCTGTTCGAAGTACTCAAGAATCTCGGGATTTTCCGCGATGTTGGTGCGATAAAAACGAAACGCATCTGCGGACATCTGCTCCATAACATCTGCCCAGGGCTTATCGCCTTCCGAGGTCGAGCCATCGGGACGGGCCAGTGCCTCCAGACATGCGGCGACCATGATTTCCAGGTTCCATTCCGCCAGCACCGGGTCGGAATATTTCCAGTTCAGAACTTCTCCCTGTTCCGTGATGCGGATTTCCCCTGAAAAATCGCCGGCAGGTTGAGCAAGGATCGCGTTGTGGGTTGGCCCCCCACCCCGTCCCACGGTCCCGCCGCGCCCGTGAAAGAGCCGTAGCTTTACGTTGTGCTTACGCGCCGCTGCATGCAGAGACCGATGCGCCTTATAGAGTTCCCAAATGCTAGTGAGCATTCCGCCGTCTTTGTTGGAATCGGAATAACCGAGCATGACTTCTTGCCAGCCTGACCAGGAATCGAGCAGCTTGCGGTACTCCGGCTCGCTCCACACTTTTTCCATGATTCCCGCCGAAGCCCGCAAGGATTGAATGGATTCAAACAGCGGCACCGGCATCAGCCCGGGATCGTCCTCGGAAGCTTTCAATTCGACTCCGCCAAGCGCAGCAAGTTTGATAACTGTATCCACATCCTCGCCGGATTCAGCCCCGCTGATGACGTAATTCCGGATCGCCAGCGCCGGGAAGACGTTTTTCCATTGGGCGATGCTCTGAAAAACCTGCATCACGCTATTTGCAACCGAGGGCAGGTCAGTCGGAGATTTTCCTGAAGCCCGCAGCCCGCAGCCCGCAGCCTGAATTTCCGCCAGTGCCTCTTTGTGCACCGCCGCGTGCTGGCGAATGTCGAGCGCGGAAAGATGAAATCCAAAGGTGCGCACGTTCTGTAGCAGAGGGTCCAGAAGGAGGGTCGCGAGATCTTCGCCTCGATTCTGTTCCAGGCTGCGATACACGAGCCTGAGGTCGACTTCAAACTCGGTTGCGGAAGTGTAGGCTTTCTCTTCGCCACTACGCGTCTGGCGCAGCCGCACCGTCACAAAACTCAGAAACCGCCGATACAACTCGGTACTGGAAATCCGCGCCAGCCGAGCCGGCTCCTCGCCCATGCTGGCTGTGTACTCACGCAACTTCTCTTGGAAATCTTCGGAGACCGCAACTTGATGGCAGGATGAACTCAATTGCTCCATCAGCCGATCCATCTCCGAGATGTAGAATGCCAGAATCGTGTTGCGGGCGCGCTCCAGTGCTTCGCGTGTGCTCTCGACCGTCACAAACGGATTGCCGTCGCGATCGCCGCCAATCCACGAACCAAAGAACAGGACTTGCGGTACCTGTTCCGCGCAAATCTCCAACCCATAGACCTCGCGGAAGGATTCGCGCATCTCGGAGTACAGGTGCGGCAGGCTCTCGAACATCGACATGGGATAGTGATCCAGGCCCATGCGGATTTCGTCGGTCACCTGCGGTTTCTGCACTCGCACTTCGTCGGTTTGCCATAGGGAAGTTATTTCAGTAGCAATCACATTTTCGTGCGAGAGCGCATCCGCAGCCGGCAGCGGTAAAGTGTCAAGCAACTCGAGCTCCCGGGCAATGTGCCGTCGCTTCAGCAGCACCGTTCTTCGCGCGACTTCCGTGGGATGTGCGGTGAAAACGGGGACGACTTTCACCTGACGCAGCGTTTGCAACGCCTGCTCGGCGGTCATTCCCGCTTCGCGCATCCTGGCTAGAGTTCCTCGGAACGATCCTGCAAGAGGCGGCTGCTCAGGATAAAATTTCCCCGCTCGCCGCCGCCGTTTACGATGATTGGTCTCCGCCAGATTGGTAAGCTCGAAATAGATGGCGAAGGCTTTGGTGACCCGATATGCGTCCTGGATTGCAAGCCTCTCAACGATGCCGCGGGCTTCTATCATTCCCACGCTGTCCAATTGAGAATCCGCCGAGCTTCCGCGGGACGTAATTAGCAGCCGCCGGAGTTGTTCTACAACTTTGAACAACGGTTCGCCCGCCTGGTCCACCAAAACTCTGCCCAATAGAATCCCGAGCGAGCGAACGTCGCGGCGCAGGGGATGTTCTTTGGCGCGGTCGTCCGTGCCAGCCGTGAGCTCGGCCAGCCGTGCGCTTTGATCTTTAGCTCCCCATAAAGGTGCTTCGGGCATGGATTTGTGCATCCATAGTAAATTATGGCTGCCGAAATGCCTGGAAATGCTGGGAACGGCCGAGTCGGCCAAATGGTCGCGGCGCTTGCATGGGCCGCAGACACCCTGAATAATGAGTATCTGAAATGAGCCGCGAAAAGGTACTGATCGTCGAAGACGAAGAAAACGAGCGCACCGGGCTGGCTGAGCTGATCTCCTCCTGGGGCTATGTCGCCGAAACGGCACGGGATGGCCAAGAGGGCCACGAGAAGGTGAGCTTTTGGTCGCCCTCGATCGTCATCACGGATTTGAAAATGCCGCGCCTGGGCGGCTTGGAACTGCTGGAGAAGATTGCCGCCGAAAGCCAGACCATCGCGGTGATTGTGGTGACCGCGCAGGGCACCATAGACAGTGCCGTCCAAGCCATGCGCATGGGTGCCTACGACTACGTCACCAAGCCCATTGACACTAGCCGCCTGCGCACGATCTTGCAGAATGCGTCCGCATTGCTGGGTGCGCGAGTGGAACTCGAAGTCACCCGCCGCAAACTGCGCGATGCCGGTTCACTGGGTTCGCTGGTCGGCCCGTCCAAGAAGATGCAGGAGATATTCCGGCTCACCGAACTGGTTGCGCCCAGTACGGCTTCAGTCCTCATCACCGGCGCTAGCGGCACTGGAAAGGAGTTGGTCGCGCGCACCATTCACGAACTCAGCGCGCGCCGCTCCAAACCTTTTGTGGCGATTAACTGCGCCGCTATTCCAGAGACTCTGATGGAAAGCGAAATTTTTGGCCATGAGAAAGGCGCGTTCACCGGCGCAATGGAACGTCGGACCGGATGCTTCGAACTTGCCGAAGGCGGCACTCTGCTATTGGATGAAATCGGCGAAATGCCCATCGGCACTCAGGCGAAACTTTTGCGCGTCCTCGAAGACCGGAAACTGCGTCGCTTGGGAAGTAAGGTAGAAACTACCGTGGACGTCCGCGTTTTGGCGGCCACGAATAAAGTTCCGGAAGAGGCGGTGGCCCGTGGCGAATTACGCAACGATTTGTACTATCGGCTGAATGTTTTCAACATTCATATGCCCCCGCTGCGGGATCACCGCGAGGACATTCCCGACTTGGTGCACTCCCTGCTCGCCGAGATGAGCGCGAAACATAGCCGCCGTGTGGCCACCGTCAGCGAAGCCGTTCTCAATGCGTTTCGCAACCACACCTGGCCGGGCAACGTTCGCGAACTGCGCAATACGCTGGAGCGCGCGGTGATCGTTTGCGAAGGCCCAGTGATCGAGACCAAGCACCTGCCGCCGGGCTTCGGACACGCGCCGATACGACTCTCCGCCGATGATGCGGATTCGATTCGCGTGGGCGTGGGCACAACCGTAGGCGAAGCCGAGAGGCTGCTGATTCTGAAGACTCTCGAGTCCACCAACAACAACAAGACCCGTGCGGCCGAGGTTTTGGGCATCAGCCTGAAGACTTTGCATAACAAACTCAAAGAGTACGGAAGCTCGGCGACAGACAGCGCGAATCGTGCCGAAAAGGAGGAAGAAGCGGAGGAACTGAAGGAGCAGTAGCAGATTGTTGGCTAGCTGGCGGCCCCGTAATCCCGCTGAAAGCCGACAGCTAGAAGCTAAAGAGCGAAGAGCCAAGAGCTAATTCTACCCATGCGCCGCCGGACCCAAATCGTACTCGCCATCACCTTCATGGTGGCTGCACTGGTCTCGGGTGCTTCTTACATCTATATCTCTCAAATACTGCGACAGGGAATCACGACCACGCATGACGACGCCACGTATCTGACGTCACAGCTTGCGTATTTGGCCGCCAACGCCGCTCCGGATCTCAGCAGCACTCGTGTGGACACCAGCAATCCCGAGGCCGTCCGCCGGGGCATCGCCTATTACCTGGGGACCGATCGCGACCTCAACGCCATGCTCGATTCTGTGGTCGCAAGCTGGCCCACCGTTTATGACGCGGCCATCCTGGATACGGACGGAAAGGCGATCCTCGACACCGACCCGAACCTGGTGGGAAAGAGAATTCCCGATCGCCCTGATTTCGCGACTCTCGCGAGCGCGGGATTCCGCCAAAAGCTGCACTTGGTTTACAGTCCACCAACGGTTTACGAAGTCCGCATACCGTTGCTCCTGAATGGCCAGGTGTTCGGAAGCATTCGCGTTGGAGTTTCTACCGTCTTCCTACGCAACGAGCTCACGCCGCGGCTGCAGCGAGCCTTGGTGCTTTCGGGGACTGCCGTCCTATGTTCGCTGGTTTTGGCGGCCGGACTTTCGCGAATTGCACTGGGCCCGCTGGAACGCATCAACCGAAGCCTCGACAGTATGACCGGCGGAAACAGTGGCGAATTGTCCTCCGTTGAGACAGAACGTGACGAGTATGGCCAGGTAAGCCAGAAAATTGCCAACTTGGGCAAGCAGATGCGCGACGCGCGCGAGATTTTTTCCGCTCTCAAAAATAATGTGGACCAGATCATGTCCAGCCTGCAGGACGGGCTGATGCTTTTCACCCGTGATTCCCGCGTGGTTCTGGTCAGCGCTTCCGTCGAACGTTTTTTAGGCCGCTCACGCGGCGAACTGCTGGGGCGCGATGCCAAAGAGATTTTTTCCGCCGAGTCACCCATCGGTACACTCATGCTTGACGCCTTCCGCCTGCACCACAATGTTGCGCAGCGCGAAATCGAAATGCCTAACGGGCGGCGAGTGGAAGTCTCCCTCGATTTCATTCAGGAAAAAGGTACGCAGATCGGCGCGTTGCTTACCGTGCGCGACGCAGAATCCGTCCGCCGCATCGAAGACGAGATTGAACTTTCACGCCGGATTTCGGCCAGCGGCCGAGTCACCCGAGGCGTGGCCCATGAGGTAAAGAATCCGATCAATGCCATCGTTCTTCACCTACAACTATTGCGCAGCAAGCTGAAGCAAGTGGATCCAGACACTTACCGCCATGTGGACATCATTGACAGTGAAATTCATCGGCTGGATCGCGTGGTGCAAATTCTGGTGGATTTCACCCGCCCCCGCGACCTGCGGCTCGAAGACACCGATCTCCGTTTCGTTCTGGATGAGGTTTCGCTGCTGGCGGCTCCGGACGCGGAACAGCACGGGATTAACCTGGTCCGCGATCTGCCGGCCGAGCCTATTCCGGTCAAGGTTGACATTGATTTCGCCAAGCAGGCAATCCTCAACGTGGTGCTAAATGGGGTTCAGGCTATGCCAAGCGGCGGAATTCTTACCATCCGAGCCTTTAGAGACGAAGACACGGTGGTCACCGAAATTCGCGACCAAGGCGTGGGCATCCCCGCGGAGGTTCAGGAAAAAATCTTCGAGTTGTATTTCACCACTAAAAAGTCGGGCAGCGGAATCGGCTTGGCACAAACTTATCAGATTATGCAGTGGCACTATGGATCGGTTGATTTCGAATCAGGAGAAGGGAAGGGCACCACCTTCCGGCTGCGCTGGCCACTGGCAGAGACACGTTCCGCGTCGTTGGAAGAAGCTACCGCGAGAACCTAAACTATCTGAATATATGAAAAATATGAAGCGGTTGATCACGATCGCGATGCTTGCCGTGCTATTGTCGTTGGGAACTCCCTTGTCTGCGCAGGATCAGCCCCCGCAGGACACGCAGGCGTCGCCGTCAGATCAATCCGCTCCCAGTGCTCAACCGCAGACGGAGCCCGAGCCCGCCTCTCCGCAGGCACCAACTCAAGCGTCGCCGGAGAACCAGACCCAGCCTCCGCCGGCCGCGAACCCGCCAAGCCCCACACCGAAGTCAGCGGAGAGGAAGAAGCCGGGAACAAAAGCCTCAACGACAGGTCACAAAGTGGTAGTGCGGAACGGTGGCGCAAGAGATAACTCAGCCCAACTGGCGCCCGGACTGACTAAGGAGCAAGAACTCCACAATCGCGAAACGACTACTAAACTTCTGGCTGCAACCGATACCAACCTGAAGAGCATCGCCGGGCGCCAACTCACCCCGGCGCAGCAGAGCCTCCTTGACCAGATCCGCACTTACGTCCGGCAGTCGAAGAACGCCTCAGACGCCGGCGACCTAGCTCGCGCGCAAACCCTCGCCTACAAAGCGCACTTGCTTTCCGATGAGCTAAAAAAATAATCTAGTGCCCCGAGGCGCGTGCCGTGTTCACCTTCAGAAGAAGGTCCTTGGAAGGTTGTTGTACCGGACTTGAGATCGCAGCCGCATCCGTCAACGCAACTCGGGCCTCGGTAAGCCGGTTCAATTTGGCATAGTCCCACCCTAGAAAATAGGCGGCGACCGCATATTGCTGCTCATCCTGGCCCTTGAGGAGGGCTGTGGCAGATTTCAGTTCCGCCACGGAGGCCGCTGTTTTCTCCTGCTTGGCATATACGATCCCGAGGATTTTGTGGGCGACTCCGGCCGACACCTTCCGTGAGCGGTCGGCAGCGGGATCGTCGGCCTTCGCCGCGGCAATTGCGCGTTGCGCGTAGGGCACGGCTTTGCCCGGTTCCCCATCCACGTAAGCGTTGGCTAGCAACAGCAGTGCCGGCACATTGTTGGCATTCGCGGCGAGCGCTTTTTCGGCATATGCAACCAAACGATGGTTGTCCTTCAACTCGGAGAGCGACAGCATGGCGTACGATGCCACCTGTTCTTGCAGTTTCGTATTCGGAAATGCACCTGTGAACTTCTCGATGTAGTCCATTCGAGTCTTGGCATCGGGTTCCGCTGCGATGGCGTTGAAAGCCGCACCCTCAAAAAACTCGTACGAGCTTTGGTTGGTTTCCTTCTCGGTCGCGACCATAGTCGCAAATTGCTCATCGGTGACATCGGCCGGCTTCGGCTGTTTGTCAATCGAATCAAAGACCTCGCCGCCCTGCTCGGCATACTTGAAGGCGCGGGCATTGTCTTTGGTCTGAATCGCGAGCGTCACCTGCGACTCCACAATGTCGAGGTTGTGCGGAGATCCCGCGACCGCCTTGTCGCCGTACTCCGTTGCCTTCTGCAGATCACCGGCTCCCTGGTATGCCTGTGACAACTGCCAGTTGGCATAGGCCACGGCAACCGGATTGGAAGCGTACTTCTGCAGAAAGTCCTGGTACATCGCAATCTTTTTTGGGGCATCCGGTTCGCTGGTGATGACGTTCAAGTCCTTGTCTTCGGGTGTCCCCGCAGGGATCACAATTTTGTCTACCTGGCCGTAACCCAGCGGCAGCATGAAGAAAAGGAGCAACCGTGCAAAAATCAAAGCCTGCGCGCGCGTCATGGATCCCTCCTGCCTTGCGTGCGGAATCCTAGCTCTGAAATGCCCAGGATGCAAGTTGGACTTGGACGGCAAAGAGGCAAGAATAGGAGGTCAGCCATCCCTCCTGGCGAACTTTCCCCCTATCCTTTAAAGTAGGTTATGCGTTCGATTTTGCAGAAGAAGTCGCTGCGTTTCGTCTTCGGCGCAAACGTAGTGTCCATGATCGGCAGCGGAATGAACGCTGCCGCCGTGGCCTGGTACATTCTGCAAGCCACGCATTCCACGATTGCGCTGGGGACATTTGCCGTGGTGCAAACTCTCCCGGCAATTCTTCTACTGCCTTTCACCGGCGTAATCATTGACCGCGAAGATCGCCGGCGCCTGGTGATGATGCTGGACGCCGCCCGCGCTGTGATCATTCTGGTGGTTGCACTGCTGGCTTTCGCTGGAAAAGTGAAAGTCTGGGAGTTGTACGCCATGAACACTCTGGTGGCCGCCGGCTTCTGGATGTTCTGGCCGACGATTACGGCGCTCATTCAGGAGTTGACTCCCGGAGACGAATTCGTCCACGCCAATACTTTTCTGCTGGCCGGCGTCCAGGGCGGATGGCTCATTGCCGGCGCGATCGTTGGATTTGTGTACAACAAAATCGGCCTGGGCGGAGTGTTGCTGGCCGACTTCAGTACTTACGTGGTGTCGTTCCTGTGTTATTTCGCGGTGCGCAAGGGTCGCCACGTGGTCCCGCGGCCGGCGGAATTACACGCCGACATCGTTGCCGCTGAGAGTGCATTCCAGAAATTCTTTCGCGAATTACGTGAAGGCTTGCAGTTCTTGCGCGAACACCGCGAGATCGTGATGTTAGGACTGAGTTGGGCGCTCTTCCTGTCAGCAATGATGACCGGAGTTGTCGTCACTGCGCCACTAAGCGACCAGGTATTTCACAAAGGCGCCGTCGGCTACGGATGGCTGAATGCCGGATGGGGTATCGGCGCATTTGTAAGCGCCTTCTACGCTCCAATGTTTATCAAGAAATTCGGCGCACGGCGGTCCATGGCCATTTCACTCGGACTGTTGGCGGTGCTGATGGCCGCCGCCCCGCTGGCTCCGGTGTTGATGCTGGCGGTTCTGATCTACGCGCTCATGGGGTCTGGCCGCGGCATCACCGGCGTCGCCATGAACACCAGCCTGATGGAGCAAATTCCTCAGCACTTCATGGGACGCGTACAAAATACGTTCTACGCCGCCGGAACCACGCTGCAGGTCTTGCAGTCGTATCTGGTCGGCGCGGTCGCGCAATGGAACCTGGTTGCGGGGTTCTCCGTGATCGGCATCGTTTATGCCATCGGTTTCGTCAGCGCGACTTGGCCGGTGCGAGTTTCCCGGTCTGCCCAGGCGGCGGCCTCGGAGTAGTTAAGTTTCTTTTGCAGAGCTAGCACCTGCCAGCCTTCGCAGCCGTTCCGAAACATTCAGCAGCGCCCGGCCATCGTGATATGCAGCTTTCCAGATTCCTCCCTTGCCTCCGGGAGCCGCGACGCCGTCGGATCCGACCACCTGGTACACGCCGTGAAATTCGGCGTCCACCTGATAGTTCTTGATGAACTGCCACTGCTTCTGGAAAGCTTTGAAATACAGGTCGGTCTCTCGCCCGTATTTTTCGTGCATTAGCAGCAGAGAATTGAGGCCCTCCATCTCCACCCACCATTCCTTCCGTAGCTCCTCGGGCTTGCCGAATGTCGTGCCTTCGCCGTAAAAGCCGCCCAGGTTCTCGTCCCAGCCGTAGGCCAGCGCATGGTCCACCAGCATTCTGGCCATGCGTTCGGTCCTCGGGTCATGCTTCTTGCCCAGAACCTCCTCGGCTTCGAGCATGAGATATGCCGTTTCCACGTCGTGGCCGTAGGAATCATGATCGGGAATCGGCCGCCAGTCGTTTGTAAAGTAAAGATTCATCACTCCCGGGCTCACACAGATTTTGTCACGAATGATCGTCAGCATTTCTTCCAGACGCTGACGCAGGGTGTCGTCTTTCCAGACTTCGTAGAGCTGCGAAAGTGCTTCGAGTAGATGAATATGCGTGTTCATGGATTTGTATCCGATGAGGAATCCACCTACCGGAACCGTTCGCGCAGTGACTGCACCCGCATCGCCCTCGACCACTTTGCCGTCTCGAGTCAACCATTCGAAATATCCGCCGTTTTTCGAATCATGTGCGTGACCATCTATCCAGCGAAAAGCATCTTGAGCGAGAATCAGCGCCTTGGGGTCATGCGTGGCTTGATACGCAGCCGCTGCCCCATAGATACCGAAACTCTCGCCATACATCTCCTTGCCATCGGTGTAGAAATTCGTGATCTCACCCTTGTCGCCCACACCCCAGAAGAAGCCGCCGTATTTCTTGTCCCACAAAACATTGCTGAGGAATTCCACGCCGTGTTCTGCGATGGGGAGGAATCGGTCCTTCAGTTCAGGATGACGCATCGCCACTTGCGACGAGATCCAGGTCATGCGCCCCTGGAACACCGAGAACTTTTCCTGGCTTCCGTCGGGCTGCCAATCCCGGGTGAAGTTGGAATAGAAGCCGCCGTTCTGGTTATCCACGGTGCGCGGAAACCAGACGTCGAGCACGTCCCGGCGCAGCATGGAGTCGGTCTCGTCGGCGAATTTCAGATACGTTTCTTGGTTCGGGGGAAGGTAGGTAATTGCATCGGGCTTCGCAGCGACGGGCGGGGCCTGCGTTTCCGCTTTCTGAGCCGAAGGAGCCGAGCAGAAGGCCAGGACTATCGTCGCGCCGATTGTGAAAACTGATTTTCTCGTCTGCATTACAAGAGTCGATTCGCCTGCTTCTTTGCGGCCAATCGCGTCTCCCAGTCGTCCTGCTCCGCTTTCCCCCATTGTGCAATCTCGATGTGGTAGCCATCGGGGTCGGTGATGTTGATCTTCCCGCTAGGCATGTACTCCGGATAATTAATCGCAAGTACTTTAATGCCGTTGGCTACTAGGTGTTCGCGCAGGCCGACTAAATTCGGAGTGTACAGGTAAAACAGGAACCCTTGCTTGGAAGGATCGAGAGGCTTTTCCGCCCGCAAGAACATGATCGAACCGCTCTCGCAGTGCATTCGCGCCCATCCCATCGGATTGCAACCCTCGGTGTCGATGGTGGCAAATCCCAACAACTCATAGAACGGGATCGATTTCTCGATCTCGGCCACGTGCAGCATCGGAGTTGAATAAGTGGCTTTTGCGGTCATGATGTCTCACAGTGTGCGCCCCGGTTGTCCGGTGCCCCATCCTCTCGCGTCCTTTGCGAGAGGGTGGGGTTGCCTACCCGCCAGCAATGGCCCCAATGATTAACAAAGGCTCTTTCCCCGAAGCCACCGCCTCAGGCAGGGGAGCATCGTGGGAATCGTGGGACAAATCCTCCTCGCAGGCGAAGAACCGCAAAAACGCCCGGCGCTCCAGAGTGACGTGGTCGCGAATCGTCCCGCGCAGCATGGGATAGCGGGCTTCCAGAGCGTCGAGCACTGAACGCAGTGTGACGGGAGCCGCGACTTCAAGCGTCACTTCGCGGCCGACGTGGGCCAGGGTTCGCAGGTGGTTGGGCAGTTCAACGCGGATCATCATCACGGCTTCTTTCTGGTGGCCTTGGTCTTCAACGTCTTGGCATATTCGTAGCTGAATTCCAGGTATTTGTTCAACTCTTTCGTGTTTTTCAACATCCCGTCCGGTACCGCAACATATTCTTTCATCACGCAGCCGTAAGCTTCGAACAGCGCCGTCTTGCACTTCTTCAGAAACTCCTCCCGCTTGTCCTGCGGAAGCCGGATGGCTAGCCTGCTGGACTGATGCAGCAGCGTGAACATGTTGCCGTTGATCGCCGTGTAGGGATTGGCATCGCCCTTTCGCCCAAGGTTGGGGATGGTCGCGATCAGCTTTTCGTAGAGGGCGACTTCCTGGCTAGAAACGGCGGTTTGCTTCATTTTCGTCGGCAAAGGTTTTCATCTCGAACAGCAGATGGGATTGCAAAAGGAGACGACTAGTTACAAGAGTTAGGGCCTGATGTTCGCCTTGTTGTTCTCGATGAATGCGAAGAGGCCCTTGGCAATTGCTTCACCCGTTTTGTAATACAAGTCGTCGCATTGGCTGAGTTGCTTCCGGAGTCGCTGGTCATCAGCGGTGTTGTTACCGATGTCCTCACCCCTGCGGTGCGGGAACGCCTCCAAAGCCGTCTGCGTGATGGTGGCTGTTTTTCGGCAACCGATTCGTTCTAGGGAGTCCACAATAATTGGGGTAAACTCCTGCGACGAGTTCATAAGGAACTGTTCGTATCCGCCGTTATTGACTTCACGTTCCAATGCTTCCACTGCCAAAACCACGCGTTCTTCCTCGCTCAGGCCCTGCCTTCCTTCGCGTACCAACTTTTGGCCGATAGCTTGCTCAAATGCAAGTACCAGAGAATCGACTCGGTATCTCTCTGCTAAGGCGAGTAACTCTTCAACGGTCTGTCCCGAGTATCCATCTAGCCACAGAAGGTTCGAATGTCGAACCCCGGTATCCTGAACTGTCAAAACTTCGCTCAATGATCGTCCTTTCAACTCGTGGTCGGGGGCGTGAGCTAGCATTGACGGTATCCGGCTATCTTGGTAGCACGCCTTTCTGCGTCATCCAAGGGTGCACCTCGGGCCTCACCATCCCGGCCTGTACCCACGGATCCTGCGCGACGATCTGGGACGCCTCTTCGGGCGAGGTCGCGAAGATCAGTAGCTCCGCCGAGCTGCCGGAGCCGTCCCGGAATGGCGCGCCGGCAGCCAGCTTGCCCGAATCGCGCTGAGCCTGGATGTATTCGATATGGAGCTGCGCTGTGGGGTCCGAGCCACTCGGCCAGTGGAATTTGTCTCCTTTGACATACATCACCACCGCGTAATTCTCCATCGGGTTGGTTTCTGGAGGTGTTCTGAAGGTGCTGGTCGTCTGAATCCAGGTATGGATCTCCGGCGCGAGGCGGTTGCTTCGCACGGATGGATCGGTCAACGCCCATTTTTTTGCCTCGACCGCAGATTGTGTCTTTAGGACGAAGATGCCGCGCAGAGGCGTGTCGTCAAGGAACGGCCCGGCCAACACCAGTTTGCCCTCTTTTGCCAGCTTGCGAATGTTGGCCATGTGCGCTTCCTGGAGTTCCTGCGCGGCTTCTTGATCCAGTTGTGGCCTATTCGCGGGCCTGACCAAGAGTACCAGTTGATAGAAGAAATAATGCTCCGAGGCGTCCGGCGCGCCTGGCGAAGATTGCGTGAGCGGTGCAGTCGTCATGGCAGCAACGATTGCCGCAGCACAAATAGTTTTGTATTTCATGGCAACCTCGCTGATTAGACGACCCACTGAAACCAAAGTGATCAGCCACAAGCGAACGTTAGACTCACCGGATTGATCGCAGGGTGCCAATCACTCATGGCGCAACATCAGAACAAACTAGCTCAGCGTCTGCACCTCCACGCTCAGCACCCCCGGCAAGTCCCGCACAATCGGATTCCAGCTATCCCCGGCATCCGCCGAGGCGTATACCTGGCCGCCGCTGGTGCCGAAATAGATGCCGCATTTGTCGAGCGAGTCCACGGCCATGGCGTCGCGCAGGACGTTCACGTAGCAGTTCGACTGCGGCAGGCCCTCGGTGAGCGGCTCCCACTCGTTGCCTCCGGTTTTGCTGCGAAAGACGCGCAGCTTGCCCTCATGCACAAAGTGCAGGCCATCGCTGGTGATCGGGACGACGTAAATCGTCTCCGGCTCGTGCGTGTGCACGTCAATCGCGAAACCAAAATCCGTCGGCAGGTTTCCGCTGACTTCGGTCCAATTGTCGCCGGCGTCGTCCGAGCGCATGATGTCCCAGTGTTTCTGCATGAAAAGCACACCCGGGCGCGATGGATTCATCGCGATGTGGTGAACGCAGTGGCCGACCTCGGCGTCCGGGTCAGGGATATATTGGGACTTCAATCCACGGTTGATCGGCTTCCAACTCTTGCCAGCGTCGTCGGTGCGGAAAGCGCCTGCGGACGAAATGGCGATCCAAATCCGCTGAAGGTTTTTGGGATCGAGAATGATCGTGTGCAGACACATGCCGCCAGCCCCCGGTTGCCAGTGGGGACCGGTGCCGTGGCCGCGCAGGCCCGACATCTCTTTCCAGTTCTTGCCGCCGTCGGTGGAGCGAAAAATAGCCGCGTCTTCAACTCCGGCGTAAACCGTGTCGGGATCAGTCAGCGACGGCTCCAGATGCCACACCCGCTTGAACTCCCACGGATGTGGTTTGCCGTCGTAAAACTGGTGCGTGGTCATCGGCGCGCCCGTCGCAGCAGAGGTGTCATAAACAAATTTGTTGCTCTCGCCCTTGGGCATGCCGCCGGGCCCGGTTTCTTCGCCGGGAGGCGTTCCGGGCTGATGCCAGGTTTTGCCGCCATCGTCGGAGCGCTGGATCACCTGCCCGAACCAACCGCTGGTCTGCGACGCGTAAATTCGATTGGGATCAGCCGGCGATCCTTTGAGGTGATACATCTCCCAGCCGGCGAAATGCGGCCCGCTGACGTCCCATTTTTCGCGCTTGCCGTCCGATGTAAGAATGAATGCGCCCTTGCGTGTACCAACTAGCACTCGTACCTTGCTCATCTCTCATCTCCTTTCTTGATTCACGTAATACTCATCTCTTTTGTTAAGTGATACTTGCCTTTGCAATCGGCCCCTTTGCGATTTGAAAGATCTCACAACCCTAACTCTTAGGAAAGTTTGGATCAGCCTTTACTTCGAGGATCTGTTTGGTGTGTCGCTCGCTGTGCGCCGCAACAAATAGCAACCATTGGTAAGCGTCCATCGGCTGGCCAATCGGGCTATCTCCGCCAACATGCTCGCGCAAATCTGGCGTTGATTCCAGGAACGCAATCGTCTTGGCGCGACTCTTCAGAAAATGATCGAGGGTCTCAGCGGGAGTCCAGCGGCCGGTGGGCACCAGGGGCGGAGGCGCTTGGGCTTTATGGCTTCGATCCGGAATCATAGCCAGAACCATCGCATCTATCTTCGCGGTGTCGCGATCGGCAGCGCCGGGAGGCGCCTTCATCATGCCAGAGACATTTTGAAGAAGAAAATCCTCGGCTAGGGCGATGTGTTCCAGCGTTTCCGCCACCGACCAGCGGTCAGGTGCAGACTTGAAGTTCATCTGAGCTTCCGAGAGGCCCTTAGTGGCGGAAGCCACGCCGTCGCGGGTTTGCTCGAGATACTTCACCGCCCGTTCGCGGTCCGCTTGGGTGAGTGCCTGGCCGAATGCAACAGTGCTCAAAATCAGCAACGCGCCTAATAGCAGCGAAACTTTCTTCATGATGGTTCCTCCGTATGATTTGATCGAAAAGTAATTCCCAGCGGCTTTGGGAGTTCTAACGCCCCCTTTGGACCAAGTTACGACCCCGTGCCACCATTTCCAAATGTCGGCAGCAGTGGAGTCGAATCCCGCTCCCTCCACCTTCGCCGGGTTTCAGCAAGGACTTGCTCGCGATTCTTCGCCATTTTCTCGATGACGGCGCAAGATGCACCGGTCTCCTCATGCCGCGCTCCCCAAATGAGCAACTCCAACAGCACCGGTGCCAGGTCAATCCCTTTCTCCGTGAGCCGGTAGTTTACCCTTCGTCCATCCGTCTCCTCTACCTCCGCGGTAATGATCCCCGCCGTTTCGAGTCTCTGCAGGCGGTCCGCCAGGATGTTGGTGGCAATCCCTTCGCCCGATTCCTCGAATTCCTTAAACGTTCGGAAGCCGCGAACCATCAAATCGCGGATGATTAGCAACGACCAGCGGTCTCCAAACCTCTCCAGTGAGATACTCACCGGGCAGCCGGACCGTGGCTTTGACTTAGGCCTCCCAGGCACGTCGGACACACTATCAAATATCACTTGTTAAATGCAAGTGATAGTTGAGTGAGTTCAGGTGAGGTTGGTTGCCAAGGCGGTCTCTCCCGCCCCGAAGGTTGGGACTCGCAGAGGAATTGACTTATCATCCCCGAGCATGGCCCGCGAGGCAGGTATAATAAGAACTCAACGCTCACCTCAAGGACAGTCATGCCTTCCCCCAACGGCAACAACGGAAACGGCCATAACGGAACTGACGCCGCCCGCCCCCGGGCCGAATGGATAGCCCGCCGCCAAGCCGCGAACACCGACGGCAACTTCTCCCAGATGCACTATGCGCGCCGGGGCTTGGTCACGGAAGACATGCAATATGTCGCCAATCGTGAGAAGGTTGCCGCCGACTTGATTCGCGACGAAGTTGCCCGCGGCCGCATGATTATCCCCGCGAACATTAATCATCCTGAACTGGAACCCATGTGCATCGGGGTGGAGTCGCTGTGCAAGATCAACGCCAACATCGGCAATAGCGCTGTTACGTCTGACGTGGACGAAGAGCTCAAGAAGCTGCACACGGCAGTCCATTACGGCGCCGACACGGTGATGGACCTTTCCACCGGCGGCGATATTCATCAGATTCGCGAGGCCATTCTTCGCCACTCACCGGTTCCCATTGGCACCGTGCCCATCTACGAAGCTGTCTCGCGGGTGAAGCGGATTGAAGATCTCACCGCTGAGATCATGCTCGAAGTGATCGAGGAGCAGGCCGAACAAGGCGTGGACTACATGACGATCCATGCCGGAGTCTTAATCCAGTACATACCGATGGTCGCCAAGCGCATCACCGGAATCGTTAGCCGCGGCGGCGCGATTCTGGCGCAGTGGATGGCGCATCATCACCAACAGAATTTTCTTTATGAGCGCTTCGACGAAATTTGCAGGATTTTCACAAAGTACGACGTATCATTCTCTCTCGGCGATGGCCTGCGCCCCGGCTGCATCGCCGATGCCAGCGACGAAGCCCAGTTCTCAGAGCTGA
>WNFC01007665.1_pt1 | contig 19936 bp, 18 predicted proteins | sample 5400541 | NCBI WGS metagenome assembly WNFC01 (sample SAMN13153342, study PRJNA577476) | soil metagenome | isolation source: 120 cm saprolite under Douglas fir tree site 2 hole 2 replicate 1 | place: USA:California | collected 2015-04-18 | reverse complement strand
GCGCCCGCCGAACCGGTCGGCGGTCCAGCCGCTCATCGGGATGAATACCGCGAGCGAAAGCAGATAGGAGGTCACCGCGAGCTTGAGCGCCAACGGGCTGGTGCCGATATCGGCGGCGATCGCCGGCAATGACGTGGCGATCACGGTGGAATCCAGATTCTCCATGAACAACGCGACCGCGACGATGAGGGCCACCAGACGGTCGCGGCGCATGCAGGGGAGGGGGTTCGAGTACGGGCGCACGGGCCGCCCGGCACAGCCGGGCGCCGCGGTTGCGGATCGGATCGGGAGTCTACATATCAGGTAGCGGCATTCAAAGGCAGCGGAACGTCCCGATGATCTACGTCCTCGCCGCGCTCGTGCCGCCGCTCGGGCTGTTGCTCAACGGGCAGCCGTTCGCGGCGGTGCTCAACCTCGTCCTGATCGTTCCCTGCCTGATCTTCGGCCTCGTCTTCCACGTGCTGCTGCTGGTTCCCTCGCTCCACGCCGTCATCGCCGTGCACATGAGGCGCGAGGACCGCAGGCATCGCGAGATCGTCGATGCGATCGAGCGCCACGGCCCCCCGCCGGGTTATTCGCGCTGACGTAGCGCATGTCGCGATGCTGGCTCGGGTCCCCTCTCCCCAGTGAATTCCGGCGTCGTTCCGGCCGAGCGCACAGCGCGAGAGCCGGAACCCATGGCAACAGCGCTTCTCGTGAACCTCGCCGGCGGTGTTCATGGACCCCGGCTCAGGCTCGCTTCGCGTGCCTGGCCGGGGCGACGGGCTGAGGGCTGAACGTTCGCGAGCGTGAAACCCGCCGCCGGTGCGCGCAAAGCATGGCTGGGAATGATATGCCGCCCTAGGAATCGCGGCGCAGGCGTGCTATCGACCGGCGCCAACTCCGCACCGGGGTGCTCGACCGCCGGTCCGGCTTTTCGAGCCGGCCGAGGGAGGTCTGCATCCCCGCGGTCCGCGACCCAAGGAGCTTGGCAATGCCGGCAAAACCCAACGGAAGCCCCCGCGAGGCGCTCACCTTCGACGACGTCTTGCTGCAGCCGGGTCTCTCCGACGTGCTGCCGTCCGACGTCGACATCCGCTCGCGCATCACCCGCAGCATCGCGCTGAACATTCCGATCATCGCCTCGGCCATGGACACCGTGACCGAGGCGCGCATGGCGATCGCCATGGCGCAGGCCGGCGGGATCGGCGTGCTCCATCGCAATCTCGACCCGGAGGACCAGGCCGCGCAGGTGCGGCAGGTGAAGAAATTCGAGTCCGGCATGGTGGTCAATCCGGTCACCATCCATCCCGATGCGACGCTCGCCGAAGCGCTCGGCCTGATGAAGAGCCACGGCATTTCCGGCATTCCGGTGGTGGAGCGCAGCGCGGAAGGCTCGCCTGGCAAGCTGGTCGGCATTGTGACCAACCGCGACGTGCGGTTCGCCAATGATCCGCGCCAGCCGGTCGCGGAGCTCATGACCAAGGACCGCCTCGTGACCGTGCGCGAAAGCGTCGGCCAGGACGAAGCCAAGCGGCTCCTGCATCAGCATCGGATCGAGAAGCTCATCGTGGTCGACGCGCAATATCGCTGCGTCGGGCTCATCACCGTCAAGGACATCGAGAAGGCGGTGGCCAATCCGGACGCCTGCAAGGACGAGCAGGGTCGGCTGCGCGTCGCCGCGGCGACGACGGTGGGCGAGGCCGGCTTTGCCCGCACCGAGCGCCTGATCGCGGCGGGCGTCGATCTTGTCGTGGTCGACACCGCCCATGGCCATTCCCGGCGCGTGCTGCAAGCGGTCGATCGCATCAAGCGGCTCTCGAACGCGGTGCAGGTGGTGGCCGGCAACGTCGCGACCTCCGAGGGCGCCAAGGCGCTGATCGATGCCGGGGCCGACGCCATCAAGATCGGCATCGGCCCGGGGTCGATCTGCACCACCCGGATCGTCGCCGGGGTCGGGGTGCCGCAGCTCACCGCGATCATGGACACGGTCGAGGTCGCGCGCTTAACCGACACGCCGGTGATCGCCGACGGCGGCATCAAATATTCCGGCGATCTCGCCAAGGCGCTCGCCGCGGGTGCCGACTGCGGCATGGTGGGCTCGCTGCTCGCCGGGACCGATGAGGCGCCGGGCGAGGTGTTTCTCTATCAGGGCCGTTCCTACAAGACCTACCGCGGCATGGGCTCGGTCGGGGCCATGGCGCGCGGTTCCGCCGACCGCTATTTCCAGCAGGACATCAAGGACATCCTCAAGCTGGTGCCCGAAGGCGTCGAGGGCCAGGTGCCCTACAAGGGCTCGGCCGCGAACGTGCTGCACCAGCTCGCCGGCGGCCTGCGCGCCGCCATGGGCTATGTCGGCGCCAAGACCATCGCCGAGTTTCACGCCAGGGCGCGGTTCGTGCGGATCTCCGGCGCGGGCCTGCGCGAGAGCCACGTGCACGACGTGACGATCACCCGCGAGAGCCCGAATTATCCGTCGCAGGGCTGATAATCGGAGGCTTCCGTGAGGTTCGGGATGGGAGGCTGCCGCTGCAATGAGCGCGAGGCCGCTGGGTTCCCCTTCCCCGCGAGCGAAGCGAGTGGCGGGGAGGGGTTAGGGGTGGGGGCGCTTGAAGGGAGCCTCCCCCCACCCGGCTCGGTGCTCCGCACCTCGCCACCCTCCCCGCCGCTCGTCCAAGTCGGATGTTTCCGACTTGGACCAATCACAAAATGGCCGAATCCGGGAACACCCGGGTTCGGCGGGGGGAGGGTATCTGCTCTCGCTGTTTGTACCCAATCTCGAAAACTGTGCAGAGGAGAATTCGCGCCTTGAGATGGAGCTGCGCGGTGCCGGCTACAGAGTTCTTCGTTTCTCCAATCCGGAAATCGATCGGGAGTTGGATGCGGTGATGGAGACGATTTTGTCCGAATTGAAGTCGGTCGACCCCACCCGGCTCAGCGCTGCGCGCTTCGCCACCCTTCCCTTCGGGGAGGGATGAATGTCCATCCAAACCGTGCTGTTCCCGCTGTTCGTCGAGGTCGTGCTGACCTTCGTGCTGGGCTTGTGGCTTTCGGCTCTGCGCGTCGACGCCATTCGCAGCGGCAGGGTGCATCCGCGCGACATCGCCTTGGGCGAGCCGAATTGGCCGACCCGCGTGCTCCAGGTCGGCAACGCCTATCACAACGAGCTCGACCTGCCGCTGCTGTTCTATCTCCTTACGATCCTGTCGATCATCACCCGGCACGCGGATCTGCTGTTCGTGCTGCTCGCCTGGGTGTTCGTGGTCCTGCGGCTGGCGCGCGCCTACATCCACGTCACCGACAATAACGTCCCCCGCCGCGGGATGGTGTTTCTGGCTGGCGCGATCGTGCTCGCGGTGATGTGGGCGGTCTTCATCGTGCGGATTCTGCTCGGTCTTCCATGACGCCGGGCGCACGCCTTGCCGCCGCAATCGAAATTCTGGGCGACATCGAAGACACGCGGCGGCCGGCCGCCGGCGCGCTGAAGGATTGGGGGCTGCACCACCGGTTCGCCGGCTCGGCGGACCGCGCGGCGATCGCCGGCCTCGTCTACGACGCGCTGCGGCGCCGCGCCTCCTCGGCTTTTCTGATGGGCCGGGAGTCCCCGCGCGCGGTCTTGCTCGGGATGCTGAAACTCGAGCGCGGCCTCGATGTCGCGGCCGTTTCCGCGCTGTGCGACGGCTCGCGCCACGCGCCGGTGCCGCTCGAGGAGGAGGAACGCGCGCGATTGGCGCAGGCGAGCCTCGACGGCGCTCCGGCCGCTGTCGTCGGCGATTATCCCGAATGGCTCGATCCGTATTTTGCCGAAACCTTCGGGGAGGAGCGCGCGGACGAGCTTGCCGCGCTCGCCTCGCGCGCGCCGCTCGATCTGCGCGTCAACTCGCTCAAGGCGGATCGCGACGCGGTCGCCGCCTCGCTGGCGTCGTTGCATCCGGTGCCGACCCGCTGGTCGCCGTTCGGGCTGCGCATCGCTCTCGCCGCCGACGCCAAGAGCCCGGGGATCCATGCGGAGCCCGCATTCCTCAAGGGCCAGATCGAGTTGCAGGACGAGGGTTCGCAGCTCGCGGCCGTGCTTTGCGCCGCCAAGCCCGGCGAGCAGGTGATCGATCTGTGCGCCGGAGCCGGCGGCAAGACCTTGGCGCTGGCCGCCATGATGGAGAACCGCGGCCAGATCTTTGCGACCGACACCGACAAGCGGCGGCTGGCGCCGATCCATGCCCGGCTCGACCGCGCCGGCGCGCGCAATGTCCAGGTGCGAACCCCGCGCGGCGAAACCGACGGGCTCGCCGATCTCGCCGGTCGCGCCGATCTCGTGCTGATCGATGCGCCGTGCACCGGCACGGGGGCGTGGCGGCGCAACCCGGATGCCAAATGGCGCATCCGGCCGGGCGCGCTCGCCGAGCGCGTCAAGGAGCAGATCGCGGTGCTCGACCGCGCCGCCCCTCTGGTCAAGCCGGGCGGGCGTATCCTCTACGCCACCTGCTCGGTGCTCGAAGCGGAGAACGGCGCGCAGGTCCGTGCCTTCCTGGCACGGCAGGAAGGCTTCGCGGTCGTGCCGCCCGCCGAGGTGATCGCCGCGCTCGGCGAGCGCGCCTTCCTGTTCCGCCGCGCGGTGCGCGTGTCCGACGAGGGGCTGCTGATGACGCCGCGGCTGACCGACACCGACGGATTCTTCGTTGCGATGCTGCGGTGTATTGGCTGAGCGCGATGCTTCGGGCGATTGCCGAGCCGGCAACTCCGGTTACCTCCCCCCTTGTGGGGGAGGTCGGCATCGCGAAGCGATGCCGGGAGGGGGGTGACCTTGCTCGGCAGCCGTAACCAAACGTACCCCCCTCCCTATCCCTCCCCCACAAGGGGGGAGGGAACAGTTTGGGGCCGCTCTGTTGCTTTACCTAATCGCCCAGCAAATCCGCTCCGCTCCATCAATGCGAAGGCTTGACCCGCTCCCTCCCGCGCCGCACAAGACCCCAAACCCATGCACGACAAGATTCTCATCGTCGATTTCGGCTCGCAGGTGACCCAGCTCATCGCGCGGCGGGTGCGCGAGGAGGGCGTCTACTCGGAGATCGTGCCGTTCCAGAAGGCGGAACAGGCATTTTTCGCGATGCGGCCGAAGGGCGTCATTCTCTCGGGGGGACCAGCGTCCGTCCTCGACAACGACGCGCCGCTCGCTCCCGACGCGATCTACCAGGCCGGCGTTCCGGTGCTCGGCATCTGCTACGGCGAGCAGGCGATGGCGCAGCAGTTGAGCGGCAAGGTCGAAGGCGGCCATCACCGCGAGTTCGGCCGCGCCGAGGTCGAGATCGTCGAGGAATGCGCCCTGTTCGAGGGCGTCTGGCGCAAGGGCGAGCGTTACCCGGTGTGGATGAGTCACGGCGACCGCGTCACCAGGCTGCCGGAGGGATTCCGCACCGTCGCCAAGGCGCCGAACTCGCCGATCGCGGCGATCGCCGACGATTCCCGCAAATTCTACGCGGTCCAGTTCCATCTCGAAGTCGTGCACACGCCGCACGGCGCGGCGCTGTTGCGCAATTTCGTGCGGAAAATCGCCGGCGCCCGCGGCGACTGGACCATGCGCGCCTTCAAGGACGCGGCGATCGCCAAGATCCGCAAGCAGGTCGGCAACGGCCGGGTGATCTGCGGGCTTTCCGGCGGGGTGGATTCCGCCGTCGCCGCCGTGCTGATCCATGAGGCGATCGCCGATCAATTGACCTGCGTGTTCGTCGATCACGGCCTGCTCCGCCTCGGCGAGGCCAAGAAAGTGATCGGCCTGTTCCGCGACAGCTACAACATCCCGCTGGTGCACGTCGAAGCCGAGGAGCTTTTTCTGAAGAACCTCGCCGGGGTCGAGGACCCGGAGGCCAAGCGCAAGACCATCGGCAGATTGTTCATCGACGTGTTCGAGGCCGAGGCGAAAAAACTCGGCGGCGCCGAATTTCTGGCACAGGGCACGCTCTATCCCGACGTGATCGAAAGCGTGTCGTTTTTCGGCGGGCCCTCGGTCACCATCAAGTCGCACCACAACGTCGGCGGCCTGCCCGAGCGCATGCACATGAAGCTGGTCGAGCCCTTGCGCGAGCTGTTCAAGGACGAGGTGCGCGCGCTCGGCCGCGAGCTCGGCCTGCCCGACGCGTTCGTCGGCCGCCATCCGTTCCCGGGCCCCGGCCTCGCGATCCGCTGCCCCGGCGCGGTCGACCGCGAGAAGCTGGAGATCCTGCGGCTTGCCGACGAGATCTTCATCGAGGAGATCCGCCGCGCCGGGCTCTACGACGACATCTGGCAGGCGTTCGCTGTGATCCTGCCGGTCAAGACCGTCGGCGTGATGGGCGACGGCCGCACCTATGAGCACGTCGTCGCCCTGCGGGCGGTGACCTCGACCGACGGCATGACCGCGGATTTCTACGCTTTCGACATGAGCTTCCTGGCGCATGCCGCGACCCGCATCATCAACGAGGTCAAGGGCGTCAACCGCGTGGTCTACGACGTGACCTCGAAACCGCCCGGCACCATCGAGTGGGAGTGAGCCGCCATCGGCCTTCCCATCCTCATCCTGGGTCTCGCGGTCTTCATCGGCGCGCATGTGTTCGTCAGCCTGCGCGACCACCGCGAAAGGCTGATCGCGCGCATCGGGGAAGTGCCCCACAAGGGCGCCTTCTCGCTCGTCTCCATCCTGGGCCTGGTGCTGATCGCCTATGGCTTTGCGCTCTATCGGCGCAGCGGGCTGATCCCGGTATGGTGCCCGCCGGATTTCCTGCGCCACGTCAGCGTAGCGCTGATGTGCGCGGCGTTCGTGCTGGTCGCTGCTGCGTATATTCCCGGTCGGCCCGTTGCGCATGAAGTGGCCGCCGGTCGACAGCACGGCTGCTGAGGCAGACTTAGCCCGGTCCACGCCGACGAAAGCGCGCCTAGACCTCCGGAGACTGCGCGAGATCGATCAGCGCCTGCCGTCCGGGCGTGAATAAATAGACCGTGCCACCGCAGTGGGTGAAGTTGCCCACTGACAGGCTGTTGCGGGTGCCGCCCGGAGATTTGAGGGCGATGGCACGGGGCCCGCCGCCCGTCTGTCCGATGATCAGGTCGGCGCCCGCGCCATCATGCGGCGCGTCCACTGGATTCGCCCAATTGTGTTGCAGGAATTCGAATCCGCTCTGGATCGACATCTGATAGCAGATGAATAGCAGACCGCGTGGCTCAGCCGCGCTGGCGGGCGATGTCGGATCGTAATCGAGGCCGAAGGGTACGCCCCTGCGAATGACCCGATGCTCGAGCGTCCTCGCCGCCTTGCCCTGATCGGTGATCTCGTCTCGGGGATTTACTTTGCGAATGTGGGCCGAGAGAGGACATTCCACTCCAGTCGGGTCACGGCGCGCCAAATTGGGGGGGTCGGGCGGGTGAGCCGCTGCCGGATCGTAGGTGACTGTCGGCGTGTCTCGAGTGAAGAAAAAGCTGTTGCTCGCGTCGGCGTCCGCCGCCAGTGCCGGATCGTCGGCGAGCGGTGCGCGCATGAGCGGTGCGCCGGTCTTCCATCGTCCTACCGCGCAGGCGCCGACCCGCTTTTCGTCGAAGCCTTGGAAATCGGCGATCTGCCGAAGACGGGCGGTCTCCTCGGCGATGGCGCGATTGAAACCCGCGACATCTTGATAGATCTTTCGGAAGACCACATAGCTGCCGTTCTTCATCCACGCGGGGATGGAGTCCGTCGTCAGGTCGTTCGGATCGATCGACCCGGTCTTCTTCCTTGGGTAACCGAGAACGAATGCCCCGGGCCACAGCAATGGTTCGCCCGGCGCCGAAAACGTCCCCGCCAACGGATCGGTCGAGGCCAGGACCCGGCGAGTCACCAGGGGGCCGTTCGTGCCGATGCGTCCACGCACCCCGGGCTGCGAGATGCCGTCCTTGAAGCCGAAGTGCTCGTGTCCCGGCGCGTTCGTCGAGGTGTTGCCCGGCTGGTCGAGGACGAGCGTGAAGCCGAGTTGGTCGATGTCGTGGACCAGGCTATCGGCCTTCGCCTGAAGGTCTTCCTTCGCGTCCGCGGCGATCGTCAGCATCGCGTGCAGGGTTTGACCCGGTTTGCCCACCTCCCAGGTGGCGGGATCGCCGGGACTCCCGTCGGTCGGATCGCCGAGATAGGCCGCGCTTTCCGCGGCGCCGGAGGCGAACCTCTTGTCGATGGCGCCCCAGTCCCAGTCTGGCCGGAGCAGGCGCAGGCCGTCGGCGGTGAAAGCCATGCTCAGCCAGCACGCCGACATCGGGGGATCTTGCGCCAGCCGCGCGCGCATTCGACTGAAAGCGGTGTTGAAGGCGTGGACGGCGTCCAGATACGCGATCTGGTCCACCAGACCGCCGATCCAGCTCTTGGCCGCTGTCACTTTGTCCGGCGGAAAGTCAACAAACAGCAGGCGGACATGGTCCTTGCGAAACCCGGCGAGCGCGTCGCCCTGGATCTCACCGGGATCCAGAATCGGATCGGGCTCCATGCCCTAGCGCCTGAGGCCGCGCGCCCGGATGAGCGAGAACGCCGCCGCGTGCACGCCGCCCGCGCTACACGGCGACGACGGACGGTTCTTGATCTGATCGGCGGGACCGAGCGCCGCGGTGAGCTTCACGAACACGCTCTGGGCGATCTGGCCCGCGAAGGTGATCGGCTCGCCCCCGATCGTAATTTCCGAGATCTTGAACTTCCGGCCCGGAACCTCGAAACGGGCGCGCACGGTAGGGTTGCCGCGAACCGGTTTCCAGCAGGCCTGGGGGTCGCTGCTGTCGGGTGTCTTCCACCCCGCGGTGTCGAGCTTGGCGATGTAGAGCCCGACCGGATCAGGAATCGTGATCAGCCGCCCCTGGTCTGCCTGGATGCTAACGACGTTGGCGATTTTGGGGTCGCTGTTGCGGGTGTCTCCGCCGATCTGGTCTGCTGAGCGACAACGCAGGCAGTCGACGATGTCATTGGTTTCCGAGCCGCTGTCGTCGGTCCGCAGACGCGTCGACTGGCAAGCGATGTCCAGTTCGGCGCCGAGCGTGTTGCTGGTATGGATGAGGTGGACAATACCCTCGGTTGTGTTGAAGCGGTTGGCGGGGTTGTACCGTCCGTTACGAATGATATCGGACGCTTGGACCGTCACGCCGAGGACGTCCGAGTAGCGCTTCGCCGCGAGGTCCTTGTCCATCCCGAACAGGCTCTGCCAATAGTGCTCGGTCTCCGTTGTGAAGTCTACGGCAACGATCTCGCCGTTCTCCCGGTGGATGAACCACTCGAGGTATTCGTCCTGCACACCGCGACCTTGAACCGGAGTGTCGGCGATTTTGTAGGCCTCCGGCAGGGTCAATGGAGTGCCACCGGGGCCGCCCTGCGCTACCAGAGAGTTGGGAAAGCCCGGCCATGAGATTTCCGCCAGCTCGAACCCGGAGGTGTCGACCTTCAGGGGATTGACGAACTGCAGTTGGGGCTGCGGTACGCAAGGCGAAACGGCGGCGATGACTTGGCCGAAGAGATTATCGAGATCGTGCGACCAAGCCGTCGCCTGGGCCGGAGTGGCGAAGTCTGCGAGCCGCCCGGGTGCCGAGAATTGTGTGAGCGCCATGAAATCCCCTAAGCCAGCGTCCCGGGACGGTACGGGACGGTATCGTGATACCGAAGCCGAGCTTAACCATAAATAGTCAAGTTTAACCATAAATAGTAGAGCCGCGAATGTCAAAAAATGCGACACCAACTCTTGTCGCGAGTGCCTTCTCGAGTATTTGTGATTCCTGCGCTTCTTCCCTGCCCGCAGCGGGGACTGCCGTGGGTAGGCCGGCGTGGTGGAGACATGAAGCTGCTCTCGGTCCTCGCGGTCCATCGCGCCGCCCTCGCCATCGCAAAATTTGGCCGATCGACCTCGATAGTCGGCGACAGCGAAATTGTTTAGCATCGGGCCAAGATTATCCTTTAAAGATCAGAAGCGGAAAAATGATGACGGTCTGCCCGGACCGTCTTTGCCCTCATCTGGAAACATCTGTGCTTATGATTCAACAGTCTTGCGGCGATACGGAATAATCGAGTGGGAGTGAGCTTCGATGAATGCCTGAGCCGACAATCGCGCAGTGCTTGAGGTTGAGAAATCTCGCTTTAGATTGGTCGATAGCTGCTCTTACCTAACGAATCTATCCTTCAGAACTAAACTCAGGGCTCTAGTCAACTGGCTAATCCGAATCCAGTAAGATTGCCGACAAGAGCCGAGGAGCGCAATGGGCGACTTGCTAGACTTGGAGAAACCAGAGAGCTGGCCTGCAGACCTGCGGTTCTATCTCAATGCTCATCACGGTCTAGTTTAGATTGGGGGGTCGAATCCAACCGGTTCAGTCCGCCGGGCGTACGACAAACGGACCTACGGGCTCCTGGACGTGTTGCAAGCTTACGCCATCAAGCGGTCGCACTGTACAGGTCCAACAGACGTCGAATCGACGAGGTTCTCCGGAGCGGATGCCGTTACCTCACGCGGCCATGCCAACAATCCTCGGCTTACATCCAATGGCTTCGTGCGTCGAGAAATCATCGAATGGGAGTTAGCTTCATGGGCCTTGCCATCCTCATCCTGGGTCTTGCGGTCTTCATCGGCGCGCATGTGTTCGTCAGCCTGCGCGGGCACCGCGAAAAGCTGATCGCGCGCATCGGGGAAGGGCCCTACAAGGGCCTATTCTCGCTCGTCTCCATCCTCGGATTGGTGCTGATCGTCTACGGCTTTGCGCTCTACCGGCGCAGCGGGCTGATCCCGGTATGGTCTCCGCCGGATTTCCTGCGCCACGTCAGCGAAGCGCTGATGTGGCCGGCGTTCGTCCTCGTCGCGGCCGCCTATATCCCGGGACAAATCAAGAAAACGCTCAAGCACCCGATGCTGGCCGGCGTGAAGCTGTGGGCGTTCGCGCATCTGCTCTCGAACGGCGACCTCGGCGGCATCGTACTGTTCGGAGGAATCCTCGGCTGGGCGGTCTACGACCGCATCTCGCTCAAGCGCCGCACCGATCCGGGCGCGCCGAAAATCCCGGTCGGCGGCTGGAAGAACGACGCGGTCGCCATCGTGGTCGGCACGCTGATCTATCTCGCGGTCGGCTTCGTGTTCCATCCGCTCGCCGGCGTTCCAGTGTTCGGGCGCTGAGTCCCCCTTCGCGGCGCGTCCGGCCCGTTCAGAACAACCGCGCATGCGGATTTGGCCGGGATTTCTGGAAGAGAGGATGATTGGAAAATTGCATGCTTGGGTCGTAAATCAACTGGGTCCAATTGAAAGATGTGTTTTGGCGAATTGAATGCACCTAAGCGATTGACTTGCTTCCTGATATTCCACGAGTCCCATGCGGATTCGGGCCCAAAACGGGGCCGCTGCCGCGGTTTTCCGCAAAAAGCCGCGGTCGAAAATGAGCCCCCGGTATGAGGATTGAGAGGGTCCCGCGCTCTGCTTTCCGGTGCCGACTTGTCGAGGGGTCAAGGGGTCCGGCCGGCTCCGGATTTGTCGGACGTGCCCGCGCGGAGCGCCGAAAATATCGCATTGGGGTGCAAGCCTTTATGCTTTGCCACGCCCCCGCCACATGAGTATTTTACGCGGCCCTGGCCGGCGCGGACAGTTTCCGGCCCAGACGGCCCCGGAGAGCCTTGTGTCCGACATTTTCCGCGAAATCGACGAGGAAGTACGCCGAGAGCGGCTCCGGAAGCTCTCCGAGCAAGGCAAGCACGACGAGGCTGGAGCCGCGTTCGCCAAGCTCGCGGCCGAAGGCACCGGCGGATATCGCACGCTGGCGCGGTTCCGCACCGCGCAGGAACTCGCCACGCGCGATCCGCAGGCGGCGGTGAAGGCCTATGATGCGCTCGCGGCGGATCGCGGGATCGGCCAGCTGCTCCAGGATCTCGCCGAAGTCCGCGCCGCCTCGATCCTCGTCGACACGGCATCCTATGAGGAGTTGCGCTCGCGGCTCGAGCCGCTGACCGCGAGCGACCGGCCGTTCCGCCACACGGCGCGCGAGCTCCTGGCGCTATCGGCCTGGCGCGCGGGCGATCAGGCCGCGAGCCGCCGCTGGATCGATCTCATCCTGACGGATGCCCAAACGCCCTCGAGCATCCGCGCGCGGGTGGAAATGCTGATGGCGCTGACGGGCGGCCGGGCAAAGGGGTAAAAGGAACGCCATGCGATACCGCGCGATCCTGCCCCTTGCCGTGATGACGCTGGGGCTCGGCGTTGCCGGCTGCGGCGGCGGCGGCGGCATCGGCGACCTGGTCGACAAGGCGACGGACCTCATTCCGAACACCAAGAAGCCCTTGCCGGGCGAGCGCAAGTCGGTGTTCCCCGAGGGGGTACCCGGCGTGCCCCAAGGGGTGCCGCCCGAGCTGGTGAAGGGCTACCAGGCGGCGCCGGAAACCGCCGCGCCGCCGCAGTCGGGCGGTGCGCAGGCCGGCGCCCCGGGAGGCGAGTCCGAACCGGCGAAGGCGGAGCCGGAAAAACCCAAGCCGAAGCCGAAGAAAACCGCGGCCAAGCCGCCGGCCCAGCCGAGTAGGAACCAAGCCAATCAGGGCGCATGGCCGGGCGTTCCGTCGACGCAATCGGCGCCCGCGCCCGCGCCCTCGCAACCGCAACCGGCGGGGGCATGGCCTGCGCCGCAGTCCCAGCCCTCGGCGGCATGGCCGGACCCGCGGCAACCGGCGCCGCAGCAGCCGGCACAATAACCCCGCCGGCCCGCTGCCGCCGGCATCGCGAGCGAGCTTGCCGGCCGCCCGCGCCGGCCGCACTCCCCCATGAGCTTCCGCCTCGCCATCATCGGCCGACCCAACGTGGGGAAATCGACGCTGTTCAACCGGCTGGTCGGCCGACGCCTGGCCTTGGTCGACGATCTGCCGGGCGTGACCCGGGATCGCCGCGAGGGCGAGGCGCGGCTCGGCGATCTCGCCTTCACGGCCGTCGACACCGCCGGGCTTGAGGAGGCGGGGCCGGCGAGCCTGTCCGGCCGCATGCTCGCGCAGACGCGGCTCGCGATCGAGCAAGCCGACGCCATCCTGTTCCTGATCGATGCGCGGGCCGGGCTCACGCCCGGCGATCGCGCCTTCGCCGACCTGGTGCGGCGATCCGAAAAACCCGCGATCCTCATTGCCAACAAGAGCGAAGGCGCACGCGGAGCCGCCGGCGCGCTCGAAGCCTACGCGCTGGGCCTCGGCGAACCGGTCGCGATCTCGGCGGAGCACGGCGAAGGCCTGGCCGATCTCTATGACGCCCTGCGCGAAGCCTTGCCGGACCGCACGCTCCCGGTCTCCGAATCCGGCGAAGCCGTGCCGGACGAGCGGGCGGAGTCCTCCCGGCCGATCCGTGTCGCCGTCGTCGGCCGGCCGAATTCCGGCAAATCGACGCTCATCAACCGGCTGCTCGGCGAAGAGCGCCTCCTCACCGGGCCGGAGCCCGGCATCACCCGGGACGCGATCGCGAGCGACCTGAGTTGGCGCGGCCGCCAATTCCGGATCTACGATACCGCCGGCCTGCGTCGAAGGTCGAAAATCGACGAGAAGCTGGAGAAGCTCTCCGCGGCCGATGCACTGCGCGCCATCCGCTTCGCCGATGTCGTCATCCTGCTGCTCGAAGCCGGCCGCGCGTTCGAGGAGCAGGACTTGCGCATCGCCGATCTCATCGAGCGCGAGGGACGCGCCGTCGTGCTCGCGGTGAACAAATGGGATTTGGCCGAGCGGCGCGCCGGTGCGGTCGCGAAGCTGCGCGAGGAGGCCGCCCATCGGCTGCCGCAGATCAAGGGCGCGCCGATCTTGCCGGTCTCGGCGCTGCTCGGGGAGGGGATCGAGCCGCTGATGCAGGCGGTGCTCGAAAGCTACGCGGTGTGGAACCGGCGCATTGCGACGAGCTCGCTCAATCGCTGGCTCGAAGCCGCGCAGGCCTCTCACCCGCCGCCCGCCGTTTCCGGCCGGCGGATCAAGTTCAACTATATGACCCAGCCGAAGGCTCGCCCGCCGACGTTCGTGCTGTTCTGCTCGCGCGCCGACGCGGTTCCCGATGCCTACCGGCGCTATCTGGCCAACGGATTGCGGGAGGCGTTCGATCTACCCGGCACGCCGATCCGCCTGACGCTGCGCGAGAAGCGCAGGCGATAGAGAGATATCACCGTAGCCCGGATGGAGCGCAGCGAAATCCGGGTCGGCTGTCCCGGATTTCGCATCCGCTTGGCGGATGCTCCATCCGGGCTACTGATTTGCATTTTCGCTCGGCGCCGGCGGACGGAATTCCATCAGCGCCTTCGCGCGATAGTCATAGAGCTTGCCGGTTTGCGTAAAGCTCGGCAGGCAGAGCTCGAGGATTTTTTCCGCGACCTGGTGCGGCTTGTCGAGCTTGGCCGGATCTTCGCCCGGCATCGCCTGGGCGCGCATGCGGGTGCGGATCGGCCCGGGATTGAAGAGGTTCACCCGTACCGGGGTCGACTCGGTCTCGCTGGCGTAGGTGCGGGCGAGCGCTTCGAGCGCCGCCTTGGAGATCGCGTAGGGGCCCCAATAGGCCCGCGCGATCCATGCGGCCCCGGAAGTGATGAAAACGGCGCGGCCCGCAGCCGAGGCCTGCAGGAGCGGATCCATGGCTCGGATCAGCCGCCAGTTGGCGGTGACATTGACGGCGAAGACCTCGTCCCAGGCTTTCGGCTCGACATGGCCGAGCGGGGAGAGCGGGCCAAGAATGCCGGCGTTGCCGATCAGGATGTCGAGGCGCCCGTAGCGCTGATGGAGCGCGCCGCCGAGCCGATCGATGCCGGCATAATCCTTCAGGTCCAGCGGCACGAGGGTGGCGGAACCGCCGTCGGCGCGGATCGCGTCGTCGATTTCCTCGAGCCCGCCCACGGTGCGCGCCACCGCGACCACGTGCGCACCGGCCCTCCCCAGCGCGAGCGCGGTCGCGGCCCCGATGCCGCGCGAAGCGCCGGTGACGAGCGCGATGCGATCGGCGAGCGGCTTGGTCATGAGGAATGCATTCCCTGCTCGTCGTCCCGGGGCCGAGCGAAGCGAGGAACCCGGGATCCATGAGCACCAATGCTTCCTGGGCCATCTGGTCGGTGAGCGAGGTCGGATATTCGCCGGTGAAGCAATGATCGGTGAACTGCGGCCGCAGGGCGTCGCGCCGCTCGAAACCCATGGCGCGATAAATGCCGTCGACGGAAAGGAAGGCCAGCGTATCGGCGCCGATGAAGCGCCGCATGCCCTCGACGTCGTGGGTGGCCGCGAGCAGTTTCTCGCGTTCCGGGGTATCGATTCCATAATAGTCCGGATGCGTGATCGGCGGCGAAGCGACGCGGAAATGCACTTCCTTGGCGCCGGCGTCGCGCATCATCCGCACGATCTTCACCGACGTGGTGCCGCGCACCAAGGAGTCGTCGATCAGCACGATCCGCTGCCCGGCGACCACGGCGCGATTGGCCGAATGTTTGAGCCGCACGCCGAGCTCGCGAATGGTCTGGCTCGGCTCGATGAAGGTACGTCCGACGTAGTGATTGCGGATGATGCCGAGCTCGTAGGGAATGCCTGAGGATTGCGAATAGCCGATCGAGGCCGGGACGCCGGAATCGGGAACCGGGATCACCACGTCGGCGGGGGCGGGGGCTTCGCGCGCGAGCTCCGCCCCCATGGTCTTGCGCACTTCATAGACCGATCGTCCCCCGACGATCGAATCCGGCCGGGCGAAATAGATGTATTCGAAGATGCACGGCCGCGGCGCCATGGGCGGAAACGGCTCGATGCTCTCGATGGTTTCGATGCCTTTCCCGGTGGCGATGACCACTTCGCCGTTCTTCACGTCGCGCACGTAGCGGGCGCGGATGATGTCGAGCGCGCACGTCTCCGAGGCGAGGATCGGGCAGCCGTCGAGCTCGCCCAGCACCAGCGGGCGGATCCCGAGCGGGTCGCGGGCGCCGATGAGCTTCTTGTTGGTCAGCGCGACCAGCGAATAGGCCCCCTCGAGGGTGCGCAACGCCTCGACGAAACGGTCGATGAAACGATTGCGCCGGGAGCGGGCGACGAGATGCAGGATCACCTCGGTGTCGGTGGTCGACTGCATGATCGCCCCTTCGCGCACCAGATTGCGGCGAAGGGTGAGGCCGTTGGTCAGATTGCCGTTGTGCCCGATGGCGAAGCCGCCGGCGTCGAGCTCCGAGAACAGCGGCTGCACGTTGCGCAGGATGGTGCCGCCGGTCGTGGAATAACGCACGTGCCCCATGGCGACGTGGCCGGGGAGCCGCTCGATCACCTCGCGCCGGGAGAAGGTATCCCCGACCAGTCCCATCCGCCGTTCGGAATGGAAGCGCTTGCCGTCGAAGGTGACGATCCCGGCCGCTTCCTGGCCGCGGTGTTGCAGGGCGTGCAGCCCGAGCGCGGTGATCGCCGCCGCGTCCGGGTGGCCGAAAATCCCGAAGACGCCGCATTCCTCGCGAAGCCGATCGGCGTCGAGATCGAGGGCCGGATCCGTCGTCTCGCTCATTCGGTCTCCTGTGGCCGGCGGATCATCGCCCTTGTGCCATGCCGGCATTAACGAATTGCTGGCTCGCGCGCTGAGCGGGCTCGAGCCCTTCATATCCGCCGGCATGCCGGTTTCGATCCGGCCGTGCGTCGAGCCCCGAACGATCGGGTCCGGGCGCCGCGTCCGGCGGCTCCTGTTCCTCCGGGCGCGGCTTCTTCAGCCTCTTTAAGATGGTGCTCTCGGGGTCATCCGGCAATTGCGCCTTCAGCCATTCGCCGGTCCCCTGGAGCACGATTTTCGATTTCGCGTTCCGGACCCACTCGGGCTGGCTGCGGTCGGGAACCAGCCAGGCGAAGAACAGGAATGCGACCACTACGATGATGAGGCCCCGGCCGAGCCCGAATAGGAACCCGAGCGTGCGGTCGAGCGCGCCGACCCGGCTGTCGAGGACCACGTCGGAGATCTTGATGGTGAGAATCGACACGATCAGCAGCGTGCCCACGAACACCCCTCCGACCACGGTCGCCATCGCCACGTAATCATTGGTGAAATACTGCTTCGCCATCGGCAGCAGCCTTGGATAGCCATAGATCGTGGCGCCCGCGGCGGCGGCCCAGGAGGCGATCGACAGGATCTCGCGCATGAATCCGCGCACCATCGCCAGCAGCGCCGAGACCATCATGACGACGAGGAGAATGACGTCCAGGAGCGTAATCGGCATCCGACTTCCTAGCAGATTCGCCGGGCGTTTCCCGTCGGCGCCCGTGTATAGCCGGAAGAAAGTCGAGCGTCATCCATCTTGTCGGATGGATCGCGGCATGCCGCCGCGCGGACGGCCGCCCCGGGCGGCAATGTCGGCAACGAGGCTCGACAGCGCCCCGACCGTCGTGACGGCGATGCCGGACTCGGCCGTCGCTTCCCCCCGGGCCGCCTCCGGCGCCAGCGCCCGGACAAAACCGAGCTTTGCCGCCTCCTTGAGGCGGGCGGCGGTCTGCGCCACCGGCCGCACGGCGCCGGACAAGGATATTTCGCCGAAATACACCGCATCGGCCGGCAGCGGCGCATTCGCGAGCGAGGAGACGAGCGCAGCCGCTGCCGCCAGATCGGCGGCGGGCTCCTGGATGCGCAGCCCGCCGGCGACGTTGAGGTACACATCGTGGCCCCCGAGCCGCACCCCGCAATGGGCCTCGAGCACCGCGAGCACCATCGAGAGCCGGTTGGGATCCCAGCCGATGACCGCGCGCCGCGGCGTGCCGAGCGAGGTCGGCGCGACCAGCGCCTGGATCTCGACCAGCAGCGGCCGCGTGCCTTCGATGCCGGCAAATACCGCGGTTCCGGGGCTGCCCAGGTCGCGCTCGGACAGGAACAATTCCGACGGGTTTGCCACCTCCTGCAGCCCGGTGCCGGTCATTTCGAACACGCCGATCTCGTCGGTCGGCCCGAACCGGTTCTTGACCGCGCGCAGGATGCGGAACTGGTGCGAGCCTTCGCCCTCGAAGGAGAGCACCGCGTCGACCATGTGCTCGACCACGCGGGGTCCGGCGATCTGGCCGTCCTTGGTGACGTGGCCGACGAGGAGCACGGCGGCGCCGGAGCGCTTGGCGAACCGGATCAACGCCTGCGCGGCGGCGCGCACCTGGGTGACGGTGCCCGGCGCGGATTCGACCGCATCCGTCCACATGGTCTGGATCGAGTCGATCACGACGAGACGCGGCGTCTTGCCGTGTCCGAGCGTCGCCAGGATGTCCTCGACCGCGGTCTCGGCCGCGAGCTCGACCGCGGCATCGGCGACGCCCAACCGTTCGGCGCGCAGGCGGAGCTGCGCCACCGCCTCCTCGCCGGAAATATAGATGGCACGCTCGCCCTTGAGCGCGATCGCCGCGGCGACTTGAATCAGCAGGGTGGATTTTCCGATCCCGGGATCGCCGCCGACGAGCAGCACCGAGCCTTTGACGAAACCGCCGCCGGTGACGCGGTCGAATTCCGCCACGCCCGATGCGAGCCGGGGCGCCTCCTGCGCGGTCCCGGTCAGCGGCTCGAGCGCGAACGGACGGCCCTTGCGCGACGGGCGCAGGGCCGGCGCTTGGGTTGCGCCGGCGCTCTCCTCGGCGATGGTGTTCCACTCGCCGCAGGAATCGCATTTGCCCTGCCAGCGCCCGGTCACGGCGCCGCAGTTCTGGCACACGAAGGTGAGGGTGTGGCGGGCCATGGGGTCAATCGAAGGCACGAGGGTGGAGAAGTCAATGGCGGCAGTTCCGCACCTATGGGATGAGGTGTTTTCCCCTTGGAGAGCAACGGGTTTCTTGAAAAGCTCCGGGAGGCTAACCTGCTTACAGGCGAGGCATGATGAAAGATGAAGAGAAGCCAGTGGAAAGAGAGAGCGGATGCGCACTGCAAGGCCGCAAAGACTCTACTGGATGCGAAGCAGTTTAGCCCGGCATACTACCTTGCTGGGCTGGCAATCGAATGCGCCCTCAAAGCAAGGATCGCGCGAAGGTTCAAAGCTGCAACTTGGCCGGAAAAAAGCTTCGTTGTAAGCATTTATGATCACGATCTGGCCAAGTTGATTCAATACGCCGAGCTTGAGAAGCAACGTCTTGCAGAGGAAGCGCGCAGCCCTACATTCCGAACATATTGGAATACGGTGAAGACGTGGCGTATCGACTCACGCTACAAAGACTGGTCCGGGGCTGAGGCTCGGGACATGGTGGAAGCTGTAGCTAAACGTGGAACAGGTGTCTTGGCATGGATAAGAAAACATTGGTGAACACGGACATTAAAGACGGGCAAAAATTGGTCCGTGAGCTCGAAAATCAAGGGCTTCCGATATCTGCGGCGATGTGGCTGAAGCGGGCAGACGAGGGTACTTGGCGGCTGTACATCTCCACGCCCGATGTAGAGGCTCATGGGCCAATCGCGGTATATAACCTTGTCGATAAGATAATTCGCAAGGCAACATCCAACTTGGTGCTGGACAACGTGGTTGCCGCAAATACAACGAATCATTTCATAAATTCGGTGGCACGCAAGTTTCGGGACACAAGTTCAGCGGCGAGCGTAAGCAACTCGATTTTTGATGATGTGCCGGTGGAGGACGCTTTCGTTTATAAGGTAGTCCGTGGCGTGCGGCCGTCCAGATCACCTCCCCGCTTGAAGCCTGCCAAATTGCGCCCTTTCGCGAAAGCCCACTAAACTAGCGACGCACGGTGCTTTCAAGCGGCAAGGCGAGTTATCCGACGTACACGCGCCGATAGCGCCGGCCGAGACGGGTCAGGATCTCGTACGCAATCGTTCCGGCGTGCGAGGCAAGCTCGTCGACCCCGATTTCCTCGTCGAGCAGCGCCGCGAAATCGCCCCGGCGCGGAATTCCCTCGGGCAGGTCGGTGACATCGACGGCCAGCAAGTCCATGGAGATGCCGCCTGCGAGCGGGCAGCGCCGGCCCGCGATGATCGCCTCGGCGCCCGGCTTGGTATCGGACGCGCTTGCCGCGCGCGGCAGGCCGTCGGCA
>WNFC01002461.1_pt1 | contig 19939 bp, 20 predicted proteins | sample 5400541 | NCBI WGS metagenome assembly WNFC01 (sample SAMN13153342, study PRJNA577476) | soil metagenome | isolation source: 120 cm saprolite under Douglas fir tree site 2 hole 2 replicate 1 | place: USA:California | collected 2015-04-18 | reverse complement strand
CCTGGCGATGATGGCCGGCGTCGCCACCACCTGCGAGGAGTGCGAGGGCAAGCGGTACCAGGCATCGGTGCTGGACTACCACCTCGGCGGCCGCGACATTAGCGAGGTGCTCGCGATGTCGGTGACCGAGGCCAAGGAGTTCTTCGGCGCCGGCGCGGCGCGTACGCCGGCCGCGCACGCCATCCTCGACCGGCTGGCCGACGTCGGGCTCGGCTATCTCAGCCTCGGCCAGCCGCTCCCGACGCTGTCCGGCGGCGAGCGGCAGCGGCTCAAGCTGGCCACCCACATGGCCGAAAAGGGCGGCGTCTACGTCCTCGACGAGCCGACCACCGGCCTGCACCTCGCCGACGTCGAGCAGCTGCTCGGCCTGCTCGACCGACTCGTCGACTCCGGCAAGTCGGTCATCGTCATCGAGCACCACCAGGGGGTCATGGCGCACGCCGACTGGATCATCGACCTCGGCCCCGGCGCCGGCCACGACGGCGGCCGGATCATCTTCGAGGGCACCCCCGCCAACCTCGTCGCCGCCCGCTCCACGCTCACTGGCGAGCATCTCGCGGCCTACGTCGGCGCCTGACCGACGCCCTCAGTCTCGTGCGCAGTCCCGCAACGGACTCCGTCACCACAAGTCAGTGACGGTCAGCAACTCGAAGTGGCGCATGCTGTGTGCCCCATGAGCCCTGAGTACCCGACGGACGCGCTCCACCAGCTCGGGCCGCGGAGCGTGCGCGATCACCAGGTAGTGCCCGCGCTCGGCTTCGCGTTGGTAGATCGGTGCATAGGTCGCGTCATCTGAGAACACTGACGAAAGCCAGGCTTCAAGTCTTTGAAGCCGCCCGCGGTGTTGCCGAAACGAACGAAAGGCTTCGATTGCGAACGGGCCATCCACCAGGTCCACATCGTCCTCCGGCAGGCCCGCGTCTCTGAGTGAGTGCACGGCTCGTTCTGCCGATTCCCGGTCATCTATCACTGCGACGACGTCGTCGAGCGGGTAGGGGTTTCCCAGCGACGTGGGTGGCATGTTTGCTCGGCCGCGATCCCGAGCGCTTCTGGGCCCGTGTTTGGCGTGCGCATTGCGCGGCGTCGGATGGTTCATGTGCTGGTCCCGCCTGTCCAGCGTTGTGGCGCATTCCCGGCGAGGCATCGACCGGATTGCAATAGGACCGAACCTGGCCTGAACGGCGCGAAGGGCGCCGGTAGGCGGATACGTTCAGCTCGTGTCGTGACCCCCAAGCGGCGCGTCCGGGCGCCGGCCGGGTTTCGCGGAGAGGAACTGAGAGACAGTGCATTCGCAACACACCGACGAGGTGCTGCGGTTCTTGCTCCGTGCAGGCGAGGAACTGGCCAACTCGCTGGACTATGAGACGACGCTGCAGAGTGTGGCACACCAGGCGGTGCCGGTCCTGGCAGATGTGTGTGTCGTCGACCTGATCGGGTCGGACGGACGCCTGCGGCCCGTGGCCGCAGCTCACGTTGAGGCGGCAAGGGAACCCTGGCTGCGCGAACTCGCTCTCGGCGACGAGTCGCCAGCCACGGTCCTGCGCGCTTTTCGTACACGCCAGCCGCTGATCGTGCCGGAGCTATCCGAGACCGTCCTCAACGCCATTGGATGCGACGAACACGCGCCGGTCAGCCCGCGAGCCATGACCGCCATTCGAATGCTGCGCGCGAGATCCGCGATAGCTGTGCCACTGGTTGCGCGGGAACGCGCGCTGGGCGTGTTGTCACTGGCGCGGCTTGAAGCGTCGCCGGCCTTCGTTCCAGAGGACCTGGCCATGGTCCAGCAGCTGGCGCGCCAGTGTGCGTTGGCGGTCGACAATGCACGCCTGTATCGTGACGCCCAGGATGCGGTCCGCGTGCGCGAGGAGTTTCTCGCAACTACCTCACACGAGCTGCGCACGCCCCTGAGCGAGATCAAGGGTTTCGTGACCACGCTCTTGCGTACGGATGTGGAATGGGACGAACCGACTCGCAGGGACTTCCTGCGCGAGATCGACAGTGAAGCCGACCGCCTTGACGCCCTGATCAGCGATCTGTTGGACATGTCCCAACTGGTGAGCAGCGGGGCTCAGCACCTCAGGCGGCCGCCAACGCCGCCCGCGGTCCTGGTCAGCCGTGGCTTGGACCGTGTCCGTGGCCGCCTCGCACTTTCCCCGGTCGATATCGACTCTGGCCTCGGCACGCTGCCGGCCGTGTGGGTTGATGCGCGGCGTATCGAGCAGGTATTCGCCAATCTCCTGGAGAACGCGATCAAGTATGCGCCAGGCTCCGCGATTCGCATCGGGGGAGCACGCGCGGACGCTGGTCGGATGGTGGACCTGTGGGTGGAGGATGAGGGTCCAGGCATCGCCAGAGACGACCTGGCGCACATCTTCGACACCTTCTACCGCGGCCGCTCACCTGAACGATCCGACATCCCAGGCACCGGATTAGGGCTGGCGATCGCGCGAACGATCGTGGAGGGCCACGGGGGCCGGATCCGTGCCGAGAACCGGCCAGACGGCGGGGCACGCTTCGTCGTCAGCTTGCCGACAGCCTCCGCCGATGGCCGCCGGCGGCGCATCCAGCAGTCCGAGTAGCACCAACATTCGTCAATCGAAGAGGCGCGGGCACGGGCTAAGCTCAACCGCGCGGGACCGCAACGGAACCCCGGTCAGACCCGCACGTAACCCGCAGCCACGAAACTGTCGCGCGTAGCGCTCGCGTAGACTATGCCCTCACCTGATCGTCCAGCACCTGTACTGCGAATGCGTTGGACTGGACTCCTCCTGAACAGAATGGTTCGAGCTGGCTGGCGGCTCACTGGCCGTGGCGTTCCCCTTCTAGGGTGGTTGTCAATCGCTGCATCGCTCGCGGGTGCGCACGCAGGGACGAGATCGAGTCCCTACGCTGCTACCGCCGGCGGCGTTCAGACGCAGTATGGAATGTTCTATCACCCGCCTCAGGACGGCACATCAATCCAGAGCATGTCCACCCAGGCGAAGGCGCTGATCTTCACCCACGGAGATGAGTCTTACCTCGGCCAGATGCGCCGCTACGGATACACCGGACCGGCTTTGGAGTACCTGATGGCCAACGAAACCTCCGGCCCGGCCAATCTCGTCAACTCCTCCTCGGCCTGCGACTCGTACCTGTTCTACCCTAACAACCTCGCCGGGTTGGCTGGTGACTTCTGCACAATGCTCCACCCCGATGAACGTAACTTCCTGCACAATTCGAAGGGTCAGCGACTTTACTCCAGTCAATCGTGGATAGATGTCGGTGGAACCCACAGTGCCTACATCTACCTGATGAATCCCGCAGCGTTGGGCTGGCAGGAATATGTGGCGTCGCACGTCCCGACGCTGATGGCCGACTCCCCGTACACGGGGGTCTTCCTGGACAATCTCGACCTCGCTCCCACCCGTGGGCAGAACACTGAGGCCAATAGCGACGGGACGGTGGAGGAGTACTCGTCCACCAGCGCATATCGGGCGAGTATGGAGAGCTTCCTGACTGCCTACCGAGCGGCGCTGCCCCACGGCATGAAGCTCTGGGCGAACATGACGGAAGGACAGAACTCCGCCAACAACTGGGATCCCTACCTGCCATATCTCGATGGCGCGATGGACGAAGCGTTCGCGGTGGGGTGGAGCGGCTTCAATGATCCGACATCCTGGCTGGCGCAGGTGCAGCGCATGGAACAGGTCTTAGGCCAGGGCCAGAGCTTCCTGGCCGTTTCGCAGGGGTCTCAGGCCAACACCCAGATGCAGCAGTTCGGCCTGGCCTCGTACCTGCTGGCGGCTGGTGACAACGCGTACTTTCGCTACTCCAACTACACTTCCTACTACGAGGCCTGGTGGTATGCCAACTACACCAGCAAGCTCGGTGTGTCTCTCGGCGCGCGCTACCAGAACAGCAGCGGCCTGTGGCAGCGCGATTTCGCCTGTGGCAGCGTCACCGTCAATACGTCCACCAACATAGGCACGATCACCACCAATTCGTCACTGCCCGGCTGTTCGTAACGAAGATCGCTTCCCCGGTGACTGCGGCAGGCAGGGAAGCTACTGGTAAAACTGGGCTGTTCGGGCGCTGTTAGACGTCGGTCCAATCTCGTCCGGGGATGATCTAAGCCGCCAACGCTAGCTTTTCGCTAACGGAACCAACCATCACTGGTTGTTTCGAGCAATGCCATGCACCAGCTCCTGACGCACGCATTCGTCGATGCTGACCCGCTTCTGGGACGTCCAGCCGCGGGTTACCTCGTGTCAAAGCGCCTTATCGACCTGGTCCTGGCGAGCCTTCTTCTGATTGTCTGCCTCCCGGTCATGCTGGTCATTGCGTCGGCAGTCAAGCTCGACTCGCCGGGAGCCGTCCTTTATCGCCAATTCCGCGTCGGCTATCGCGGTAAGTCCTTCTACATGTTGAAGTTTCGCAGTATGCGGCCCGAGCGCCGCAACCGGTGCATACTCATTGACTTCCCAGACCGACGCCATGGGCTCAAGGTCGCGAGTGACCCACGCATCACCAGAGTTGGACGCATCCTCCGCCGGACCTCACTCGACGAACTGCCACAGTTGCTGAACATTTTGCACGGCGAAATGTCATTCGTCGGACCACGCCCCGAGCTTCCAGAGCTGGTAGCACACTACCGTCTCCCCCACTATATGCGCCACGCGGTCGTCCCCGGCTTGACCGGTTGGTGGCAGGTCCATGGACGCTGTCTCCGAGGGGACGGCTGCGTCCCAGCGGACGATCTGGATTGCAAGCTGGCTGACGACCTGTACTATCTGGAGCACCGCTCGTTGGGGTTCGACGCCAGAGTTCTGCTGCTTACGGTGCCAGTGGTCGTGTCCGGCCGTGGCGCCACGTAACCCGGGCAGATCCCCCATGGCGGACCCCGTCCCGCGGATCTCAGTCGTGATCCCCGCTTTCCAGGCGTCCGCCAGCATCGAGCGCTGCCTGGCCGCGGTGGCGCGTCAAACGCTGCCACCCGAGCAATACGAAGTTATCGTAGTCGACGACGGCTCAACTGACGATACCGCCAACCGCGCCAGCCGATGTGGTGCACGGGTGGTCCGGCTGCTTCGAAATCAGGGGCCCGCGCAGGCACGGAACGCCGGGTTGGCCGCTGCCCGAGGTGAGATTGTCGTCTTTACGGATTCGGACTGCGAGCCGACATCGGGCTTCCTCGACGCTTTGACGGCTCCATTGCGAGACGCCTGCATCGCGGCAACTAACGGGGCGTACGAATCGAAGCAACGGGCACTTGTTCCCCGTTTCGTTCAGCTCGAATATGAGAGCCGCTACCGCCACACCGCGGCCGCGTCGAACGTTGACTTCATCGACACGTACGCGGCCTGCTATCGACGGCTTGACCTGGTCCGGCTGGGCGGCTTCGACCCGCGCTTCAGGGTATGCGAAGACCAGGAGTTGTCATTCCGTCTGGCCGAGGCGGGTCTAAACATGCGCTTCGTTCCGGATGCCCGCACGTACCACCAGCATGCCGACACGTTGTCGGACTACGTCTGCAAGAAGTTCCGCATCGGGTGGTGGAAGGCGGCAGTGCTGCGCAAACATCCTCGCCGCGCGATCCACGACTCACACACCCCTCAGACGTTGAAGCTCCAGATCGCCAGCACGTACGCGGTGTGCGCGACGGCGGCGTTCGTGGCGCTGCATCGTCGAAGCGGGCACGCCTGGCTGGCGTTGGCCATTGCGCTCGGCGTGTACGTCTCACTGATTGCGGAGTTCGTGGTACGCAGCGCCAGCCGAGATCCCGCCGTTGCCGTCGCAGCGCCTGCAATTCTGTTCTGCCGCGATATGGCGTTGGGTGCTGGGCTTGGTATGGGGTTGCTGCAGACCGCTGGACGGTCCGCATTGGTGAGCCAGGGCTGAATCGTGCGTGTCGTTCTCGTCATCGACGACCTCCGCATAGCCGGAGCACAGCGGGTAATCGTCCAGGAAGCTCGCGCACTCCATCCGCAGCGAGTTGCATTCACTGTCGTCGCGCTCGCGCCGGATCCAGATCCCAGCTTCGCCCCGGAACTGCGTGGGCTTGGGGTGGACGTCAGACACGTTGTCGGCCGTGGGCTGAGCGATTTGACCCGCGCGGTGGCACTGGCTGACCTGATCCGCCGCGTCAGCCCCGACCTTGTGCATACCCATCTGACGTACGCCAATATTCTGGGAACCCTGGCGGCCAGACTCGCACAGCGGCCATCAGTCGCCTCCATTCACAACGTTGATGCTAACCAGCTGAAATTCCGCACGCTAAAGCGCTGGCTGGAGGGACTCGTTCTCCGGCTGTGGGCAACGCGAGTTGCCGTCGTCGCAGAGGGCGCTCGCGTAGCAGTCGCCCACAACTTTGGGGTGCCGGTGGACCACATAGCGACGCTGCCCAACGGCGTGGATCCATGCACCGTGCGTCTGCCGGTTGGCTACGACCGAGTCCAGATGCGGCACGCGCTCGGCTGCGTTCCTGGCGAGTCACTGGTATGCAATGTCGGCCGGCTGGATCCGAGCAAAGGCCAGGCCTCCTTCCTTTGGGCGCTCGCGGAATTACACGCATGCAATCCGGGTTACCCCTTCCACGCATTGTTGGTGGGCGACGGACCACAGAAAGACCAGCTTCACCGCTTGGCTGAGAATCTCGGTCTGGCCGACCGGGTGCATCTGCTCGGGGTGCGCCGCGATGTCGCCGAGATTGTCGCGGCGAGCGATGTGTTCGTGCTGGCCTCGCTGAACGAAGGCATGTCACAGGCCATGCTGGAGGCGATGGCGCTTGGCACTCCGGTCGTTGCTACGGACGTGGGCGGGACATCAGATGCGGTGATCCCGGGTCATACAGGTTGGCTCGCCACGGCTGGGGATTCGATTGGCCTGGCCACGGCAATTCATCAGGCCCTCGCCGACAAGCGAGAGGCAATCACTCGAGCCGCGGCGGCGCGACAGTTGATCCAACGGCAATTCAGCTTGACGAATCACCTGGCCTGCCTGCAAGACTTGTATCGGGGGGTTGCCGCGGGCGCCGCGGCTGCGTAAGAGGGAGTCGCAGGGACCTCATGGACTATGCGACCGTGGCCTCGATTGGGGCTGCCATCCGGCGGCGCTGGTGGTTGGTAGTACTCCTACTGACTGCTGTACTGGCAGCCGATGCCGTTGTGAGCTTGCGCAGCCCACGCGCTTATGTTGCACGCGCCAGTCTGCTCATCGGTCCCAGCACTACTCTCGACCGCGGCCAGCTGGTGTACAGCGTCGACGCCCTGGGCCGCTCGATGATCGTTGGTACGTACGCCGACGTGCTGGCGACGGACATAGTGCGGCGGGATGCGTTGGTTCGCGTCGGTGTATCACCGGACCAGCCTGACACTGGCGTCAACATCAAGACAGCGGCACTAGCCGAGTCCGCGGTCATCCAAATCACCGCTGAGGCGCCGGATCCGGTCCTGGCGGCGGCGGTGGCCAACGCCGTTGGCCAGGTCGGCGAGGCGCGAATGAGCCAGCTGTATCCGATCTACGACCTTACTGTCGTCACTTCTGCAATGCCACCCACGTCTGCGTATCGGCCCGATCCGGTCCGCAATGGGTCGCTCGGTCTGCTACTCGGTGTTCTGCTGGGAGTCTTCTCCGCATACATCTACGACGTCGTGGCACGCAGATCCAGTCGAGTGCGGAATTAAGCGGTGCGAATCGACGTCGCCGTAGCGGTGTTTGTGAGTCTGCTCTGGGCGCGCGCGTCGGACGTTGGCATCGCTGAGCATGGTCTGCCGTCACTCGCCGTGCCATTTGCCGTGGTTCTCCTCGGAGCCGCGATGTGGCGGCGGCTGCTGGCGGGCGAGCGCCTTGGAGCGAAGACGTTCAAAACACTGTTCCCGTTGCTGCCGTATCTGGTGGTGGTGAGCCTATCGGTGCTGTGGAGCGCCTCTATGGAGCGTGCTCTGAGCGCGGCCATTGACCTGTCTAAGAACTTGCTTATCTTCTGGGTGCTGGTGGAGTTTCTGCGCCGCCAGAATACATTCAAGGCAGCTTGCGTGGCGCTAGTGCTGGTGGCAGGCGTGCTCAGCATGATCAGCGTACACCAGTACGTCACCGGCAACTTCTCCTCTGACTACGGCGGCTTTGCACAGTCGTCAGTTCGTCAGATCGTGGACAAGGTCCATTCGCAACGGTTAGCTGGACCGATTGGCGATCCAAACTTCTATGCCCTGATTCTGTTGGTGACAGTTCCACTTGGCCTGGCAGTTCTTCGCACTCGGCTGCCAAGTCTGCTTCGCCTCGGCGTGGCGGCTGCCGTCGCCACTACCGCCGCGACAGTCCTGCTCACCTACTCGCGTGGTGGGGCAGTCGTGCTCGGCCTGGGCTGTCTGGTCTGTGCGGTGCGCTGGCACGTGAGAGGTCTACACGTTGGAGTCCTGGCCGTCGCGCTGGGAGGCATGATCGCAGTGCTGCCGAACTCGGTCTGGGACCGCCTTGGGACCGTGCTGCGCCCCTTCCAGGACACACACGAAGTGGGTCAGATTATAGACACTTCAGTCGAGATGCGTCTCGGCGCGCAGCGGGTCGCCCTGGAGATATTCCTGGACAACCCCTTCGTCGGTGTAGGCGCAGGCAACTATCCACCGCTGTACCAGGCTTACAGTGAGCGGCTCGGGGTTACGGCGGTTGCCTCGGAATTCTACCCGCACAACCTGTACCTGCAGGTGTTGGCTGAGACCGGCGCCGTCGGACTGGTGACACTCCTCCCTGCCGTATTGGGACCGCTGCTCGCTCTTGAACAAGCGCGGCGCGCGCCAGTGTCCAGGACCCTGGCCGCGCCTGAATGGCATGACCTGGCCTTCGGCACCGAAGTCGCGCTGGGTTGTTATCTCTTGAGCAGCACGATGCTGCATGGTTCGTATCCGCGGTACCTCTGGATGTTGCTGGCACTCGCCGTAGCGGCACGTCTAATTGCGACATTTCCACGACGGCTCCAGTGAGCATGGCAAGTCTTTTGGCTCGCGCCGCCTCCGGTGCAGCATGGACCTACGCCTCTTTCGCAATTGGACGACTGCTCGTCTTCACCGGGTTAGCTATGGTGGCGCGACTCCTGGGTCCCGAGCAGTACGGACTCTTCGCCATGGCCGCGGTCGTAATTTACTTCCTCGAAGGCTCGTATGACTTCGGTCTGATTCGTGGGCTGATCTATTTTGGAGGCGGGCACTCGCCGGGGAATCTGATGAGAACCGGGTTTCTTCTGGCCGTGTGCTTGGGCGGAGCGATAAGTGCTTTGCTATTTGGGTTGGCCCCACTTATCGCCGGGTTCTACGGGGATCTGCGCGTAACAGACCTCATACGCGCGCTGTCGGTGTACTTCGGAATTGCCTGTATTGGACTCGTCCCGGACGCGATACTTCAGCGTCAACTGGCCTTTGATCGGCGCTTCTGGCCGTCGGTGGTGGCGCCCGCCGGTCGATACGCGATCGCACTCGTACTGGCCGCGCGGGGCTACGGAGCCTGGAGCCTGGTCTGGGGCCAGTTGGTCGGAATCAGCCTCGAAGTGATGTGCATGTCCGCGCTGGCTCGCTGGAAGCCCGGGCTGGGTTGGTCGACCGCGGCGGCGCAGCGGTTGATCAGGTTCTCGGCTCAGGTTAGCGTGGTGGAGTGGATCGCCGCCATCGGGCTGAATCTGGATTACGTGCTGGTAGGGCACTTCCTCGGAGGAGCGTCGCTCGGTTTGTACGCGTTGGCTTTCAAGCTACCCGACACGACGCTCGGTGCGGCAGGCTTCGTGGGCAGCCGCGTTCTCCTGCCTACGTTCGTTTCGCTTGATAGGCAGCGATTGGGCAACGCACTGGTACAGGCCCTCCGCTTGCTCACGATGGTGTTGGCTCCAGCTGGAGCGGGACTATTCGTGCTCGCACCGGTGATCGTTCCCCTGTTGTTTGGCGAGCAGTGGAACGAGGCGGTACCGGTCGTCCAACTCCTGGCGCTCTTCTCGTGTCTGAACGGGCTGCTCCAGGCAGTCGGCACAGGCTTCCTTGCGGCAGGGCAACCGCGCAGAATCATTGCCGCCCAGGTTGCCTGGTTACTGTGTCTGGTGCCCGCGCTGTATGTCACCGCCCAGATCAGCATCGTCGCCGTGGCCTCCGCTCAGGTGCTCAGCATGCTTGTCTATGGCAGCGTCAAGTTGGGGTTCGCCCGGTCTACTTTCGGCGTCGGCAGCCTCCAGCTTGGTCGCGCAGCCGCGCCAAGCCTGCTGGCAACTGGGGCGATGGTTCTGGTACTGATGCGGACGCTTCAACTGGCCGCCGCACTGCCGCCGCTGGCGGTAGCCGCCATTGGCATTGTGCTCGGTACAGCGACGTATGCAATCGCACTGTGGACTCTCGACCGAAGCGGAATACAACAGATGCTGGCCCTGGTCATGCCCGACCACCGCCAAAAGACCGACCGTTCCCAGGCATACGCAAGTCGTCGGCGCCTGGCGGTGACCATGCTTGTCCAAAGCTACTTTCCGCGCATTGGCGGGGCGGAGACAAATCTCCAATCACTTGTCGGTCCACTCCGCGCCCGCGGCGTGGACGTAACCGTGCTAACTCGCCGGTTTCCGGAAATGGCACCGGAGGACTGCGTGGCAGGCACTCCCGTGTTTCGTCTGCCCGTGCCAGGAAGCCCACTGAGGGCGTCGATCACGTTCACAGCTACAGCGGTGTGGCTTCTCATCCGTCAACGCTGGGCGGTGGACGTGCTGCATGCCCACGAGCTGCGTTCGCCAACCTTGACCGCTGTTGTGGCTAAGCTGGTGCTGCGACGGCCGGTCGTTGCGCATATCTTGCGCGGCGGGCTGCTGGGTGACCTCCGTGTGCTCAAGGCAGCCCCAATGGGTCGTGTGCGCCTGTGGCTGTTTAAACAACTGGTGGACACATTTGTCGCAATAAGCCAGGAGACACGACTCGAGTTGCTGGACGCCGGTATTTCTGAAGAGCGGATCACGCCGGTGGCATATGGGGTGGACGTCGACCGGTTTCGTCCGGCGCCGCCGACGCAACGCGAGCGGTGCCGCAAAGAGCTCGGCCTGGAAGACTGGCGCGTAGTGCTGGTCGTTGCTCGGCTCGAGCCTGAAAAAGGTCTCGACACTTTGCTCGATGCGTGGCCTCGCGTGAAGACGTCCGTCCCGCGCGCACTCCTCTTGATCGCCGGTGACGGTAGCCAGCGAGCAGCGCTCAGCAACCAGGCGGCGTCGTTATCGGAAGTCCGGTTCCTGGGCCTGGTCCGCGATCCAGTGCCTTATTTTCAGGCAGCTGACTGCTTTACGTTGCCGTCTCTCACGGAAGGGATGCCGATCTCACTGCTCGAGGCGATGGCCAGCGGCGTCCCGTGTGTCGCCACGGCGATTGGCGGCAGTTCGGAAGCGCTCGCCGATCTGGGCGCGTTGGTCCCGCCGGGTAACGAAGCCCAATTGGCCGAGTCGATCGTGAAGGTACTCCGATTCGACGCCGCGGATCGGGAGTCGACTGGCGCCGCCACCCGCCGACGTGTCGTCGACCGCTACTCGGTCGAAGCGAACGCCGATGCCCTGTACCGACTCTACGAGCGGCTGGCGGGGCAGAGGACGCGCCAACCATGACGAGCCCGCTCGCGTACGTCGTTTCAGGCTTCCCACTGACAACTGAAACATTCATCCTGCGCGAGGTGGTGGAGTTGACCCGGCTGGGCTGGCCGATCGAACTGTTCTCAATACGTCACCCGCGCGAGCCTGTCGTCCACACTGAAGCAAGGTGGTTGGAGCCGCGCGTCCACTACCCCGGCTGGCAAGCAGTGCTGGCTGGCAACCTCTGCCTGCTTGCCGCGCGCCCACACATATGGGCTCGGTTGCTCGCCGCCACGATTGGCGGTACTGCCTGCTCACCAGAGTTTCTGGCCAAGTCGCTGGTCGTCTTTCCGCTCGCCCTTGGGTGGGCCAGACAGATGCAGCGGATGGGCGTTCGCCATATCCATGCCCATTTCGGGAGCTATCCAGCGTTGGCAGCACTTCTGGCGGCAGAGAGTCAGGGAATTAGCTTCAGCTTTACCGTTCACGCGCACGATCTGTATGCCGACAATGTCATGCTCGCCGAAAAAGTGAGGCGGGCGCGCTTCGTCATAACGATCTCGGAGTTCAACCACCAACGGCTGTGCGCGCTGGTGGGCTCCGCCACCGCCAATCGAGTGCACGTCGTACGGTGCGGGGTAAACGTCGGCGTGTATGACTTCCGACCGCGCCGCCATGGCTCGGGCCAGCGGTCGCTGTTGAGCGTGGCCGCATTGCGCGAGTACAAAGGCCTGGCTTACTTGATCCGGGCCTGCGCTCTGCTGCGTGCGGCGGCCCCGCAGGAGTCATTCGTGTGTCGGATTGTCGGCGATGGGCCTGAGCGCGGCGCGCTCGAAAGGCTGATTCGGGAGCTGAGCCTCGAGGGCTGCGTTCGGCTTACGGGCGCATGCGAGCAGCACGCGGTCAAGGATCTCCTGGCGGAGGCCGACACATTCGTGCTACCGAGCGTAGTCGCACGCAACGGCTATATGGACGGCATCCCGGTTGCGCTCATGGAGGCCATGGCGAGCGGTGTGCCGGTGATCGCCAGCCAGCTATCTGGTATCCCGGAACTTGTGCGCGATCGAGACACCGGTCTGCTGGTGCCGCCGAACGAAGCCGCGGCGATTCGGGACGCGATTCTGTGTTGCTGGCGTCAACCAGAAGCGGCAACCCGGCGCGCTGCGCGAGCTCGTGCGCTGGTAGAGCGTGAGTACAACCTGGAGACTAACACGCGGGAGCTCGCCAGAGCGTTCGAGCACGAGTTGGCACCAGAGGTCGTTCGGCTGGCGTCCAGCGGCAGTTAGCGATTCTCCAGCCGCTGGCTGGCCGAAACCGCGCAACCTTACAAAGGAATTGCGCACGTAGCCTGCGACCGCGGCGCACGAACATCAAGCCAGCGGAACGACAACACGACAGCAACAAATGGTTTCAAAACGGCACTGCCATGAAACTTGCAATACAGCAAGATTTTGTGCGCTACGGCTCTGATGTCGAGCGCGCTGATCCCAACTTCGAGTCGGCCCTCCAGTCGGCCATAGAAGACATCAAACGCTACATCTCACGACCGCTCGAAACCGCCGGAGGCGTACGGGCAGTGCGCGACGAGCACGCCAAGGGCTACGGTCTTGCACGCGGCGAAGTAGAAATCCTGGACGGAGTGCCTGCTGAGTATGCACAGGGCATCTATGCCAGACCAGGGCGGCATGAAGCGATGGTCCGTTTCTCAAACGGGTCGCATCAGACTGGCGCCGATGCGCTGTTGGGTAATGTCTGCGGCCTGGGGTTGAAGCTGTTCGGAATCGATGGCCCAACGCTCCTGGAGGACGAGCCGGACAGCCACACATTTGACTACGCCATGATGAACTACCCTATCTTCTTCGCGAATACCGTGGAGCACTACGTCTTCATTCACGAGTTGGTGCTTTTTGCAGGACCACCTCCATGCGATGAGACGCCCGAAATGGCGCGGGCGCGCTCGCATCAGTTTCTCCACGATTTTCTCACGGGCATGGGCAAGCTTCCGCCTGAGCGATGGGCGTGGGATGAATTAGGTGCCTTCCTGGCGCTGGCACATGTTAAGCCGGAGAATCTTTTACTCTCCACCTACTGGACAATGGGCGCCGTGCGGCACGGCGCCTACATTGCCAAGGTGCGCGTCGCGCCGGTGCAGGAGTACGCCGACCGGGTAGTGTGGCGTGTGTTCGATCCCGCGAACGCGCCTGACATATTCCGCCCCGGTCTCGTCACGGAGCTGCGCGAGCGGCCCTTCGAGTTCGACATCCAGGTCCAGCTGTGCGTGGACTTAGAACATATGCCGGTCGAGGATTTGACCGTCGCGTGGTCGGAGACGCTTTCGCCGTTTGTGACCGTCGCGAAGCTACGCCTGCCGCTGCAGGATATCGAAGGCGACGAAAACTTCGAAAAAATGGACGCCACCTCAATGACGCCCTGGCGCTGCACGGAGGACCACCGACCGCTGGGCAACATCCAGCGGGCGCGCAAAGAGGCGTACCGGCAGTCGTCTCTGCTGAGGCATCAGCTAAACCAGCAGGTTCGCAAGGAGCCGAAGAATCTGGCCGAGGTCTTCGATGACTCGAGCTGAAGAAACGCGAGAAAGCGGCTTGAAGCCTACTAAGATCGCCGAGCAGCTCCCCCCGCCGTAACCGGGCGACCGGAATCGGGCCAATCGCCCGTCGGCCGCGGACCGCTGGAGGACGCACTCCCGAGCGGTGGCCTCGTCCTCAGGACGCCTGCGCCCTGCCATTCAGTGGGACCTACACCGCCATTCGGCGAGTAGCGCGACCCGTCCGTCGAGACTGTAAATGAGTCATGAGGTGAGGGAAGAACTTCATGCTAGATACAGCCATTGCGCCAGAACAGAACTCAACGGCAGCCGCGCTTCTGACGGATTACGACCTGCATCTCTTTAACGAAGGCACGCACACACACCTCAACCGCAAGTTAGGCGCTCATCCAGTCGACCTGAACGGCGTCCTGGGTACCCTTTTCGCGGTCTGGGCACCCAACGCGGAAGCCGTATCGGTCATCGGCGACTTCAACGGCTGGCAGCCAGGTACTACCTGGTTACAGGGTCGCGGGGCGTCGGGGGTCTGGGAAGGCTTCGTACCCGGCATCGGTCAGGGCGCGCTTTACAAATACGCTGTCCGACCACGCGGTAGCGGACACTGGCTCGAAAAGTCGGATCCGTGTGGATTCGCGTCTGAGCTGCGCCCGAAGACCGCGTCCGTCGTGTGGGACATGACCACATTTCGTTGGCACGATGACGCGTGGCTGGCGGAGCGAGCGCAACACCAGGCGCTAGACGCGCCAATAAGCGTCTACGAAGTCCATCTCGGCTCATGGAAGCGCGTGCCCGAAAACAACGGCTTTCTCAACTATCGCGATCTTGCCCAACAACTGGCTGGATACTGCGCGGAGCTCGGCTACACGCACGTCGAGTTGTTGCCTATCGCCGAGCACCCGTTCGACCTATCGTGGGGCTACCAGACGATCGGCTACTTTGCACCAACCAGTCGCTTTGGTTCACCTGACGACTTCAAGTCGTTTGTCGACATTCTTCACCAGGCCGGGATCGGCGTTGTGATGGATTGGGTGCCTGGCCACTTTCCGTACGACCCGCACGGTCTGGCTACTTTCGATGGCACCGCGTGCTACGAGCACGCCGACCCGCGTCAAGCCTGGCATCCGGATTGGGGTACCAAAGTCTTCAACTATGGCCGTCACGAGGTACGCAGTTTCCTCCTTTCGAACGCGCTGTTCTGGTTGGAGGAGTACCACCTCGACGGTCTGCGCGTGGATGCCGTGGCCTCGATGTTGTACCTGGATTACGGGCGTAACGATGGTGAATGGGTCGCCAACGAGTTCGGCGGTCGGGAGGACCTGGCGGCCATCAGCCTGCTGCGTCGCCTCAATGAGGTGGTCCACACGACCTGCCCCGGTGTGCTGACGGTCGCCGAAGAGTCGACTGCCTGGCCGATGGTGAGCCGCCCTTCGTACATGGGCGGACTGGGCTTCAGCCTCAAGTGGAACATGGGCTGGATGAACGATACGCTGCGCTACATCTCCGAAGAGCCCATACACCGGCGCTGGCACCACAACGAGCTGAGCTTCAGCTTGCTGTATGCCTTTCACGAAAACTTCGTGCTCCCGCTGTCGCACGACGAGGTAGTACACGGCAAAGGCAGTCTGCTCAGCAAAATGTCGGGTGACCCGTGGCAGCAGTTTGCAACACTGCGACTGCTCCTGGGCTACATGTGGGGCCACCCAGGGAAGAAGCTGCTGTTCATGGGCGACGATTTCGGTCAGGGCGACGAGTGGAGTGAATCCAAGAGCCTGGACTGGCATCTGCTCCAGTACCCGTTTCAGGCCGGCGTGCAGCGTTGGGTCGCCGATCTCAACCGCATGTATCGGACGGAACCTGCGCTGCACGAAATGGATTTCGACTGGCCCGGCTTCGAATGGCTGGAAGTCCACGACGCTGACAGCAGCGTCTTCGCCTTTTTGCGGCGCGCGCGCGACCCACAGGACTGCGTTGCGGTCCTGTGCAACTTCACGCCGGTCCCACGCCCCGAGTATCGTGTGGGCGTTCCCGTCGGCGGGCCCTGGCGCGAACTCCTCAACAGCGACGCCGGCGGCTACGGCGGCGGCAACATGGGCAATGGCGGGCAGGTCTGGGCAAGCGACGAGCCCTGGGCTGGCCAACCGCACTCCATCCAGCCCACCCTGCCGCCGCTCGGTGCACTCTTCCTTAAACCTGGATGACAAGCAACCGTCGAGTCGTGATGACGCCGATCGTCTGGACGGCGATCGTCGTCGCCGGTCTCGTCGGACTGGGGTTGTATGCGCTGGTGAGTCTCGCGGTGCGAGCAATAATGCCGCGGCCCATCGTTCCGCACACGTGACCGGCGCTGGTAAGCCGTCGGTTGGATACCGTTAAACCGCCAGCCAGCGGCTTTATTCGATGGGCGGGTAGCGGGACAGTGGCGGCTGGAGTGGTATGCCGTTGGTACAGCGCGTCGCCGTCGCCCGGCGCGGGCCAAACCTGAGCATGGTGGTCGCAACCTTCGCGTTGGCGTGTGCTGTTGGCTGCGCAACCCCGTCCGCCGAGGCACGCCGGCCGAGCCAAGCGGCGCTGGCGGCGATCGTCGACACCACCTGGGCGTGGACGACGCTGATCACGAGTGAGGATCGGCCGGCCATCCGCATCGATGAGGCCGGCCGATACACGCTAGCGATGCAGCCGGATGGCTCGCTCCACGGCATGGCGGATTGCCAGCGGTTTGCTGGAGCCTTCGCTGTGGAGGGCACTGCCTTCTCCGTCAAGATGAGTGCGAGCGATCCGGCGGACTGTCCGAGCAGCTCCTACGCTCGGCAGTACCTCCGACTGCTGAGTCAGGTGGCTAGCTACACTACCGATGCCCGAGGCTTGATCCTGCACCTCCACTCAGGCGGTGGGACCATGGTTTTCCTGCCCGTTGCCTGAGCACGGCGCCACCGAACGGTTTTCCAGCTCCGAACTCCAGAGCCCTGCCAGCACCCGCCAGACCATGCCAGGCGTCGGACACGACTCTGCGCGAGGGCATGACATAGGCAGTCCGCTCCGCTGCAAGAGTTGATGTTTTCGTCGGGCGGGTTTCACTGAGGCGGCGCCCGTTGATACTCCCGGGGCTGTTGGGGTACCGTTGGGCACCCGTAGCGATTTTCACTCGCCGCGGAGGTGAGCCGGAGACGACCGTAGCCGTGCCTTTCGTCGCGGATGGCTTGCTTCACCTCTCGGCAGCCGGACCGCTGTCGCTGCAGCAGCGGGCCAGGGCAACCGAAGCCGGGCTTGTCGGCGTCGGCTCGCCAGACTGGTTCCACTGGTTGGGCCTGGAGACGACGACCTCGTTCTCGCTTCAGGCGCCAACCGGCATCTTCACCGCCAGGAAGGAGCCGCGCTCGCGTGGCGGCGCGTACTGATACCTGTACCGCAAGGTTGGCGGGCGCCGCTACAAGGGTTACCTCGGCCGAGCGGCGGATCTCACGCTCGCTCGACTCACTGACGCGGGCGACCGTCTGGCTGTCTTAGCCGACCAGGCGACCTGGCGTGACCCCAATCGGCCGGCTAAGCCGCCCCTCGTCGGACGAGATCAGGAGCTCACAGCCCTGGCGCGGGCACTCGCGGCGTGTCTGTCGGGCCACGGTCGCCTGGTCCTGATCGGCGGCGAGGCCGGGATCGGCAAGACGGCGCTGGCGGAGGCGCTTGGCCAGATGGCGGCCGACCGTGGCGCAGCCGTGCTCATGGGCCGGTGCTACGACCGCAGCGCGACCCCACCATTCGGCCTGTGGGGCGAGGTTCTGGCGAGGCTCGCCCCGTCGACGTACGCAGCGATCTCCACGGCGCCGCTAGCTCGGCCGAGCCCGGCGCGCCAACCCTGAGGCAAACTGATGTCTTCGAGCAGGTGCTGGCTGCCCTGCGCAGAGCAGCTCGACAGCGACCGGTCGTCGTGCTGCTGGATGACCTCCACTGGGCCGACGTGGCCAGCCTGGACCTGTTGCGCTACCTGGCTCGCCAGTTGGAATCCATCCCTGTCCTGCTGGTCGCCATGCATCGTACTGATGAGGTTGATCGGACGCCGCCCCTGGCCGGGCTATACCCGACCCTCGTGCGCGAGGCCAATCCCGTGCGGCTCGAGCTGCGGCCGCTCGACGACGAAGCTGTCCAACAGCTGGTGCAGCACGGCTACGCGCTGCCGAGCGCGGACTCCGAGCGCCTGATCGTCTACCTCCAGGCGCGCGCAGAGGGCAATCCATTCTTCCTCCATGAGCTCATGCATGCTCTTGAGCAAGAGCAGCTCTTGTGGCCGGAAGCCGACGGCTGGCGGCTCGGCGCGTTGGCGGCAGTAGGCTTGCCGCGGCTCCTCCTGCAGGTGATGGAGCGTCGCCTGGCCGGTTTATCGCGCCGAGCGCAAGACGCTCTTGCGGCGGCCGCGGTCATCGGACACGAGATTCCCCAGACGCTGTGGGCGACAGTGGCCGACCTCGACGAAGCCGGTTGGCTCGCCTGCATCGAAGAGCTGGTTTCCGCCAGGCTCCTGGTGGAGACCGACGGCGGCGCATCCATGCGCTTTGCCCATGCCCTGATCCGCCAGGCGCTGTATGAGGGCTCGCTGCCCCAGCTGCGGTTAGCGCGCCGCCGCGCCTTGCACTGTCGCTTGGGCGAAGTCCTGGCGGCCACGACCGAGCCAGACCCGGATGCGGTCGCGTACCACTTCCAGCAGGCGGGCGACCCACGCGCCGTTGAATGGCTGCTGCGTGCCGGGGCACGGGCCGAGCGCGCCGTGGCCTGGCTGACAGCGGCCCAGCGCTACGCAGCCGCGCTCACCCTGCTCGATGCGGCTGGCGCGCGGCCTGCCGACCGGGCCGTGTTGCGCTACCGCCTCGCGCTGCTCAGGCAATACGAGGATGCCCAGGGCGCAGAGCGCCTTCTGGGCGAGGCCGTCCGCCTGGCGACCGAAGCTGGCCTGGTAAAGCTCGCGGCCTGGTCGGGGTTTCATCAAGGCGTCATCGCGGGCTATGGCGGCCAGGTTGGGATCGGGCTGGCCCTTCGTGCTCGGCGCGACAGCCTGGTCGGGCGCCGCCGGCCAGATCCATGCGGGCGTGCACGCGCCCTACGACTACGCCTTCACCGGCCAACCCGACGCCGCGCGGCAAGCGTTTGTTGCACTGCGGGCCGAGCTTCAGGCGGCCGGCGACCAGTTCATGGCCGCGATCGTGCAGTCCAACGAGCTGATCTGGGTAGCGCTGCCGTTTGCAGCCGACGACCTGGTCGAGCGACGGCGCGTGGCAACTGCCACCGACGACGTGCTGCGTCTGGCAAGCGGCGTGTATGACGAGGTGCCCTCGCTATGGCTGAAGCTGCCGCTGTTGGTGCTGGAGGGCGAGTGGAGCACCGCCCGCCGAGTGGCGGAGATGGCAGTAGCCATCCGGGGCGGGGCACAGCACGTCGCGCTGCCCATCCTGGCTGTTCTGGCGCGCGATCAGGGCGACCCAGATGTCGCCCGCGCGCTGCTGCGTCAAGTGCTGCCTGAGGGGCCGGCCACCCCGCCCGGCACCACCTTTTTCGCCGCCACGCTGGTCTTCCAGCGTCTGGCCACCTCGCTGGCGCTCGACGTCGCCGACCTGGTCACGGCCCGTGCGTGGCTGGAGACGCACGACCGCTGGCTAGCGTGGAGCGGCGCGACGCTCGGGCAGGCCGAGGGACAGCTTGCCTGGGCAAGCTATTACCGCAGCGCTGATCAACGTGCGCGCGCCGAGCAGTGTGCCCGCCGTGGTTTCGCCCTGGCCAGCGATCCACGCCAGCCACTGGCGCTGCTCGCCGCCCACCGGCTGCTCGGCGAGCTGGCG
>WNFC01008255.1_pt1 | contig 19943 bp, 13 predicted proteins | sample 5400541 | NCBI WGS metagenome assembly WNFC01 (sample SAMN13153342, study PRJNA577476) | soil metagenome | isolation source: 120 cm saprolite under Douglas fir tree site 2 hole 2 replicate 1 | place: USA:California | collected 2015-04-18 | reverse complement strand
CCTGCGTTTGATCAAGATTATCGTCGCTCCCCTCATCCTCGCGACGCTGATCACAGGCATCGCCGGCCACAACGACCTCAAGAGCGTAGGACGCATGGGCATCAAGAGCCTCATCTACTTCGAGGTCGCGACCACCCTGGCCCTTGTCATCGGCCTTGTCGCCATCAATCTCAGCCACGCCGGAGTCGGGTTGTCCATGCCCGCATCGCCGCCCTCCGGCGAAAGCGTCCCTGCTCCTGCCGCAACCCACTGGCAGGACTCCGTGCTGCACATCTTCCCGGAAAATATCGCCAAGTCCGTGGCAGAAGGCCAGATCCTCCAGGTCGCCGTCTTCGCTATCTTCTTCGGTATCGCACTGGCCTGCCTGAGCAGAGAGAAGCGCGCGCCCATGCTGAGCTTCTTCTCGAGCCTCAGCGAGGTCATGTTCAAGTTCACCAATGTCGTCATGTACTTTGCTCCAATCGGCGTCGGTGCAGCAATGGCTTTCACCGTCGGGCAGATGGGGATCGGCATCCTCCTGAACCTGGGCAAGCTGCTGCTTACGTTGTATGTCGCATTGATTGCCTTCGCCCTGCTTGTGCTCCTGCCCTCCGCGCTGCTCTTTCGCGTGCCTCTGCGCCGGTTTCTCTCAGCGGTGACCGAACCCGCCACCATCGCCTTCGCCACTTCATCCAGCGAGGCCGCGCTGCCCCGCGCTATGGAGGCCATGGAGGCGCTCGGAGTGCCACGCCGCATGGTTGCCTTCGTGATCCCTGCCGGCTACAGCTTCAACTCCACAGGGTCAACGCTCTATCTCGCCGTTGCCAGCATCTTCGTCGCCCAGGCCGCCGGCATTCATCTCTCGCTTGGCGAACAGGTCCTGATGTTGTTTACGCTGATGCTTACCAGCAAGGGCTTTGCCGGCGTTCCCCGGTCGGCGCTGGTCCTGCTCTTCGCCACTGCTGCCACCTTCCACCTGCCCACCGAACCCATCTTCGTCATCCTCGGCATCGACGCCGTCGCCGACATGGGACGTACCGCCATCAACGTCGCGGGCAACTGCCTGGCCAGCGTCATCGTAGCGAAGTGGGAGGGAGTGTTTGAGGAGGAAGCCGCCTCGCCGGTCGTTCTGCAGGGCATGGCCGATTAGGCGCAAGACCGAACCCGCGAGCCAGCAGCGAAAGAACACATCAGCGAATAAAACAAAACGAGCAGATGCCCGAGCACCTGCCCTTCCGTTTGCTTGTCTCGTCAGCTACATCGCTGGCGGGTGATGGGGGTCGATATGGTCGCTCTCGGCCTTCTTTGGCGTGGACTTCACCGCGCCGTTCGGGTTCACCGAATCGCGCAGCTCCTTCGACGGCTTGAAGAACGGAACGCGCTTGGCCGGAACGTCGACCTTCGCCCCAGTCTTCGGATTGCGCCCGGTGCGGGCATTGCGTTGCCGCGTCCGGAAGCTGCCGAAGCCGCGAATTTCAATCTTGTCCCCCGACTTCAGGGCTCCGATGACAGCGTCGAAGAGAGTATCGACGATGACCTCTCCGTCCCGACGGGTGAGGTCGCCAATGGCGGTGACTTGGTCTACGAGGTCGGCTTTAGTCATAGTATGGGTTCCTTTCGTACTGAGGGAGGGCTGTTGGAGCCGCGTCGAAAATCCGTTCTTCTTGTTGATTATAGACGGGATGACAGCGCAAAGGTTGCGTAGGGAGCCGAAGTTATCGAGGAAATCAACATTTATTCAATAAGATGCACAAACCGGGGAAAGGGTCGTGGAAAACCAAAAGGCCCCCACTTCCCGGGGACCGTTTGAGTGGTCTGGCATCATAGCTGCTATCTAAACGCTGAAGGACCGCGCCTTACTTCCACATGAAGTAAAAACCGGGGGCCTGGTTCAGCAGCTGGCTCGGGTTGGGAAACAGGTCTTCGCCGTCGTCGGCAAGCAGCGCCAGCAGCCCGCGCTTCGCCCTTGCCGGACGAACCACACTTGGTTCCCCCGAGATTCCCACATCCCTGGCCGTCTCCAGCAACGCCACGCGGTAGCCGCCCACCTTATCGATCAGGCCCAGCGGAAGCGACTGCTGCCCCGTCCACACCTGGCCCGTGGCCAGTGGTCTAATCTTGTCGTCCGAACTGTGCCGGCCCGTAGCAACGTCATGCACGAACTGCGTATACATGTTATCGACTAGCGACTGAAAGTAAGCCTGCTCTTTTGGCGTCATCTCGCGGCTCGGGTCGCCTGCGTCCTTCAGTTCGCCGGCGTGGATGACCACGTTCTTCAGCTTGGCCCAACGCAGCAGGTCGCCGTAGTTGGTCCATTCCATAATCACGCCGATCGATCCCACGACAGACGCGTCGTTCGCATAAATCTTGTCGCACCCGCTGGCGATGTAGTACGCGCCCGAGGCTCCCACCGACTCGATCGAGGCGATGACCTTCTTTTTCTTCTCCTGCCGTACGCGAAGCACCTCGTGGTAGATCTCCTGCGAGGCCGCCGCGCCCCCGCCGGGCGAGTTGATGTGCAGAATAATGGCCTTCACCGAAGAATCGTCGCCGAACTTGCGCAGCTCGCTGTCGACCGTCTCCGGCGAAAGAATGACGCCCGTGATGTCGACCACCGCAATCGTATCCGAGCCCAGGCCCAGACCCTTGCCGTCGCCTCCGATCGAGCGCATCGTCCCCCACACCATCAACGCGACCAGCAGAAACACCGCGGCCAGCGAGCCCGTAATGATTCCGATGTAGAACCAAGCCGATCGGCGGCGAGGCGGCGGCGCGCCATAGCCCGGCCCCGTGGAATACGGAGCACCGGAATACGGCGAAGCATACGGTGGAATCTGGCCATAGGGCCTGTTGACAGGCGCGGGCGGCGGTGGCGGCGGCGGTGGTGGTGCGTAGTCTTCAGGCATGGTGTGTGAAGTTTAGCAGGGAATCGAGCGGGCGCAGATACCAGCCTTGGGGCGGAGCCCAGGTAATCGGCTGACCCAATACCGGCAAAGCGGAGATTTAGAGTGGCGTAGCGGAGGAACCCTGCATTCCCCTTTTGTCTTTGCGTTCCTTTGCGTCTGTCTTTGCGTTCTTCGCGTTTGCGCTTGGCTTTTGATGACACAGGATCGCGAAAAAAAGAGACCAAAAGTGGTCCTCACACGTCAAATATTGCAGTAAGATGAACGACGACGCCTTTTTTCCCCGTGCATCTCACGCATTTTTTTTGAAGCCTGTTTTTTTGAAGCCTGGAAAGAAGGGGTCCGTCGAGCGCTATGGCACATCCGCAGCTGAGCATCGTAATTCCCGCATACAACGAGAGCGCCCGCATCGAGCATGCGCTGGATCGCGTGCTGTCTTGTGTCGCCGAGCAGGGTTGGGACGCCGAAGTGCTGGTCGTCGATGACGGCTCAAAAGACGACACCGCAGCCATCGTGCAGCGCTGGATGGTCGAACATCCGCGGCTGCACCTCGTGCAGAACCCGGGCAACAAAGGCAAGGGCTACTCCGTGCGCAACGGTCTGCTCCAGGCCGCCGGCGACATCGTCATGTTTACCGATGCCGACCTCTCGGCCCCCATGGAAGAGGCCGAGCGTCTGTTAGCCGCAATCGGCGACGGCGCCGATGTGGCCATAGGCTCACGCTGGATGGACCGCACCCGCCAGACCATCCATCAGCCCCTCTACCGCCAGTTCTTCGGACGCTGTTTCAACTGGGTCACCCGCACCATCATGGGTCTGCCCTACAAAGACACGCAGTGCGGCTTCAAGGCCTTTCGCCGCTCCGCCGCGCAGGTCATCTTCCGTCTGCAGACCATCGAGCGCTGGGGCTTTGATCCGGAGATCCTCTTCATCGCCCGCAAGCTGAAGTACGTCATCCGCGAGGTCCCGGTCACCTGGGGCCACGACGAGCGCAGCCGCATGAGCTACCTGAAAGACGGCATCAAGATGCTCGAGGACATGGCGCGCATTCGAGCCAACTCCATCGCCGGCCGCTACGACGAAGCCATCGCCGCCCTGAAGGACACCAGCACCATGGTCACGCCTCAGGTCGAGAAGGTCGTCAAGATCGGCGTCAAGGCCCGCTAGCAGTCCGCCCCCGCTAGCTCTCTCCGCCTTTATTTCGTAAGCCCATAGCCGTTGCCTGTTCTCTCTTGCCCCTTTACAAAAACCGTCATTTCGACCGAAGCTGCTCACGCTTTTGTGAGCAGCGGAGCGGAGAAATCCGCTTCTCTACCTCTACCTTTCCATAGCCAGTACAGCGTCTTTGCCGTTGCCCGTTCTCCTTTCCCCTCGAACAAAAACCGTCATTTCGACCGAAGCAGCTCACGCCTTTATGAGCTGCGCAGTGGAGAAATCCGCTTCTCTACCTCTACCTTTCCATAGCCGATACAGCGTCTTTGCCGTTGCCCGTTCTCCTTTCCCCTTTACAAAAACCGTCATTTCGACCGAAGCTGCTCACGGTTTTGTGAGCAGCGGAGCGGAGAAATCCGCTTCTCTACCTCTGCTTCTCGACAGCCCATACAGCTGTTCTTCCCTAACACCCTTCATCGCTCACAAAAATCACCCCCACCCATCCAAAGAGAACTGGAGCACGCATTGACCACCAAAGTCAGACAGGCACACCCTTCCGACAAAGAGGAACTCGCAAGAATGCGCGAGCTGCTGTGGCCCGAGTCTTCGAGGGAAGAGCATTGCAAGGAACTCGAATCGGTTCTGCGCACTCGCATGAACGGCACTCTGCCAATGACGATTCTCGTATCGCAAGACGAAGGCGGAGCACTGACCGGATTCATCGAGGTCGGACTGCGCTCCCACGCTGACGGTTGCAACCCTGCGCGACCAGTCGGCTTCGTCGAAGGCTGGTTCGTGCACGAGGCATCTAGGAAGCAGGGAATTGGCAGCGCGTTGATGCGCTCCGCCGAGGCATGGGCCCGGAAGCAGGGCTGCCTGGAGATGGCCTCCGACACATGGATCGACGACGAAAGATCAATAAGCACCCATCATGCGCTTGGCTTCGAAGTGGTCGACCGCTGCGTACACTTCCGCAAGCCGCTATGAGGCGGTAGCAGTACGCCAGGCCGAGCGACGAGACGGGTGGCCCATCCTTTGCAGTCTCATCGTGCCTGCCATCGTTCCCGATTGATGTGGCTGAGTTCTTCCTGCGACTCCGCATGGTTGTTCTTCAAGTGGGAGGATTGTAACTGCCTGGGATGAAAGCCAGACATCCTTTTACCCTGAAGAAGTCGTTATTTGAAAAAGCACGATCCAGCGCCAACGGCGCGTCTCATACCAGCCCAGGGCGTAGCCCTGGGTAAGATTCCCCGATCCCAGAAGGGCTGAAGAGCCTGCTGAAAAACCCTGTTTTGCTTAAGGGCACGGATTCATCCGTGCCGTAAGTGCTTCACTTGCATTCCGGCTTTAGCCGCTGGGGTCTGCTTTTCGGTTCCCACCCCGACTTTTTCAGCACCCTGTGAAGGCCCGATCTATCGTTGAGGGATCCTTCCACGCCGAAACCTTTCAGCACAGCTTTTGGTCTTGACCGAGTTTTTGGGATATGCAGAACAGGAGGAATCAAAATGATCTCTGGCGCTCACATAATCATCTACAGCAAAAACGCCGAAGCGGACCGCGCATTCTTCCGCGACGTACTCGGGTTTAAATCCGTGGATGCAGGCCACGGCTGGCTGATCTTCGCCCTGCCTCCGGCAGAAGCCGCATTTCACCCCTCCGACGAAAGTGGTGTCGCCCACGAACTCTACTTCATGTGCGACGACCTGAAAGCCGAGATAGTCTCCCTCGCGAAGAAGGATGTTAAGTGCTCCGCAGTTCAGGAAGCTCGATGGGGCTCCATGACAAAGATGCAACTTCCCGGTGGCAGCGAGGTCGGCCTCTATCAACCGAAACATCCCACGGCCTTAGGCCTAGACTCGAAATGAAGGGTTCCTTGGCCCTTTGCGTTTTTCTCTGCGTCCTTTGCGTTCGTCTTTACATCACACTATCTGTGAAATTGCTATAGCCCTCTGAGATCCCTCGCCCATCCTGCTGCTTGCATGAAACAATACCCCCTGTGCGCCATCCAGGCGGTGTCAGGGGTATCACGGTTTGATTCGATCTGCTTTTATTGCTCTCTCTCAAAACAAAGCCATGCGTTCCTTTTCGGAGCGCTCCACCCTGGGCCGCAAGATGTCCGGCCGCTTCGTCGCTGGCATGTCGGTGGAGGATGTCCTCGCCGCTTGTGAACGGGTCAATCACGAAGGCATCGCAGCCACCCTCGACTCGCTCGGCGAAAGCGTAACCACCGAGGCCGACGCACAAAAATCCGCCGACATCTACCACCAACTCCTCGACGCTATCGAAGCACGCAAGCTGAACGCCAACGTCAGCGTGAAGCTCTCGCAGGTCGGCATGGACTTCGACCCCGCGCTGGCCGAGTGCATCGTCGGCGAGATGGTCGAACACGCCGCCCACGCAAAGTCCTTCGTCCGGATCGACATGGAGGGCTCCCCCTACACCGAAGCCACCATCGTTATGACCGAGCGCCTCTCGGCAAAGTTCCCCGGCAGCGTCGGCACCGTGGTTCAGGCGTATCTGTTCCGCACCGCCACCGATACCGAGCGGCTGTTAGGGCAGGGAATTCGCATCCGTCTCTGCAAGGGAGCCTACAAAGAGGGCCCCGACGTCGCCTTCCCCTCCAAGGCCGACGTTGACGCAAACTACATCAACCTCATGAAGCGCATGGTCACCTACACCAATCCCCACCCTGGTCCGCAGCAGGGCAAGGGCGTCTTCTGCGGCATCGCCACTCACGACGAGGCCATCGTCGACCAGATGCGCGCCTTCGTCAACGACAACAACATCGACAAACACACCTTCGAGTTCCAGATGCTCTACGGCGTACGCCGCGATCTTCAGCGCCGCCTCGCCGCCGAGGGCTATGGCGTGCGCGTCTACATCCCCTTCGGCCCGGAGTGGTACCCCTACTTTATGCGCCGCCTCGCCGAACGCCCCGCCAACGTCCTCTTCCTCGCCAAAAACTTCTTCAAGAACTAAGGCAAAACAAAAAAGCGTCATTTCGACCCAACCAGGAACCGTCATTTCGACCGGAGCCGCTCACGTCTTTGTGAGCGGCGGAGCGGAGAAATCTGCTTTTCCGCGTCCACCCGCGAACCAGTATCGGGCCATCTCAAAAATAAAGTTGAAAAAGTTGGCATGTTTTTAGCCACCACGCGAAGGCAGTTTTCCCACCACGTTTTACCACGCATTTCACCACGTTCTTACCATCAAAAAACCACGTTCAACCACCCACTTTTTTCAAAACCCCCCTCAAAAACCCAGTAAAACTGCAAAATCCCACGCCATCGCCAGCGCAGGATTTTTTTCTAAAAATGAAGCAAAGCATTCTGCGTCGGAACCGGCTCCGCAAGCAGCCGCTCGACCAGTTCCGTAACCTCATGCATCAGAGCCTCATGGGCCGGTGGATTGGCCGGCCCCGCAAACCCCGCATGAACCTCACGAACCCGCCCATCCCGCCCCAGAAAGAACGACGTAGGCCAGCAGTTCAGATTCACCGCCTGCGGAATCTTCTCATTCAACTGTTCCGTATCTCCTGCCACAAGAACGGTATAGGTCAACCCATACCGGGCGATGAAAGCCCGCAGTCTGGCCGGGTCTTTCAACTGATCCCCCTCCTCAAACGACAGATTCACAATCTCCAATCCACGACCATGAAACTGCTTATAAAGACTCTCCAGAAACGGCGCCTCATCATGGCAGTTAGGGCACCACGACCCACCAATCGCCACAATCACAACCTTGCCGTCGAACTGCGGATCAGTGTTCGAAACCACCTTGCCGTTCAGATCAGGAAAGCTGAATTTAAACCGCGCAGAAGGATCCTTGACGGTCGTTTGTTGTGTAGGATCGGTCGGCCCCACGAGCTTCGCCGCACGCGCCTGTGCCGGCCGCCGCGCAACAAGATTCTGCTGATCATTCACGTCCGCACGAAGAAGATTCGACACCAGCAGAGTCCCATCGGCTTGCGGAATAAGGCTGTAGAGAGCCGGTCCAGCGGCGGTGAAGTGGCTAATCTGATAAGCGCCGCCTGCCCACGAGCCATAGAGAGAACCGGTGTCTCCATCGATGCGCTGGATCACAGCTTTCACTTCCCCCGGCGCATGCGCGGGTTCCACGCGCAACAACCAGGCGGATTCGCCCTTCGCGGATTTGACGGCGATCTCCCAATCACCGTCGATATCCTGAGCAGGCGATCCGCTGTTGTTCGTGCTTGTGCCAAGCGAATTCAAGCTGATCGGATAGCGCGTGGAGGCGGTGCCGAAGCTACCGGTGAGATGCCCGTCTGCAAGCGTCGCGTCCAGCGTCTTGGCATAGTAGTTGAAGGTGAGCAGGAGATGGTTGCCAGTGAAGACAACGCTAGAGGCGGGGCTGCTCTCGGGGCCGTTGAGCAGGGCAGCGTGAAGGTCACTGCCGCTGCCGGTGATCTCAAGGCGGACTGGGACCTGCTGGCCGTGGACCGTGGCGTCGCCCACCCATCTCCCGGCTATGGGACCCTGGGCGATGGCGGATGTGGCGAGCAGGAGAAGACTGGCGAAGTGCTTCATGAAGGGCTCGATTCTTTTGTGAGTGTGCGATGAAAATCTTAAGCGAAGACCGCGGTTAGCGGATGCGACGCGCCTCTGTGTGGGCCAGCGGGGAGCGGCGACAACAACAGAAGGTGTGCAGCGTAGGCATAGATTCAGGGTAGGCCGGATAGGAGTGCGAGGTCAAGGATGCCAATCGCTTGATAAGAAAAGAGCGAGATTTCCGCGGAAAGCTGTACGAAAGTTGTATGGGCAGCCGGGCCGCATACATGCACACTACAACCACTAAGGAGGAAGAAGACCGTTCAGGAGATTCGCCGGGCTGCCTAATCTTCGCGATCACTTCGCCGCACCTCTGATTGGCTTGATCGTATTCGCCCGAAAGACATCTTTTGACGCTGGGCCAAAAAGCAAACGGTGTTCTTCCCCCCTTAGCCCCATCCCCTCCCCGCAACAAAAATAGCCGCCCTCCTTCGGGCGGCTACCTCTCTTAAAAGCAAACTGTTATTCCTTTCCGAACGAAGGGCCGTCGTTCGGGCGCTGAACCGGAAGGTAGGGTTCGACCGCGAGAAGACCGGAGATGGTGTTGCGCTCCTGATCCGAGAATTGACCGCGGAAACGGTCTGAGCTGAGGATGGCCTGGCGTTGTGGCTGCGGCATCTCGCGGAGATCGCGGAAGGCACGGGCGACCAGGCGGCGACGATCCTCGGGAAGGCCGCGGTATTGCTCCAGCGCGCCGCGAACCTGCTGCCGTTGCGGCGGAGTGAGATGCTCCATCACCTCGGTGCGCTCAAGGATGCGCCGGCGCTGCTCAGGCGTCATATTGTTGAGCTGGGTGAGACGGTCGCGCATACGCTGTTGGGTCTGTGTAGGAAGATCGCGGAAGCCGGGCTCATTTTCGAGCGCGCGCTGCTGGTCTGCAAGCGGGAGATTGCTATGATGATCCATCCATTGCGCCAGGTGTTCCTGATTGGGCTTCGGACCGATTTGTTTTGGCCCCTGAGCCTGACGCGGCGCGTTCATGGAAGGGTGTGGCGCCTGACCCACTTTGTGCATCGACGCAGGCTGAGCCGCAACCATCGCCGTGGCTGCTGATAGCAGCAGAACTGCGAGGGCTGGGTGAAAGATGCGCCGCGAGTGGAGTTGAAATGTCATGGTGTTGAGCCGGGAGAAGCCCCGCGCGTTGTCGTAAAAACCTATTCTGTTACAGCAGCTTACTGTGTTCGGTCCCCCTTCGAGATAATATTTTTGCCAAAATATCACGTAGTTCGGCAGAAAACTAGCTACTGGGAGGTGTTGCGGTGTCATCGCCCGGACCATCGTCCTGCAGAAGTTGATCCATAGCCTGCAAAGCCTGATCGTTCTTATCGAGAATCTGCAGGTCCTGCACCGCGGCGGAAGCCTCCGTGCGGGAAGGACCAAAACCGGAGAGGTTGGCAAAGGTTCCGCCGCCAACGAGAAGAATCAATGCCAGAGCCCCAGCCAGTGCAGGTCGAAACTGCCGACCGGTATTGAACAGCACCCGGCTCTTCAGTCGCTCGAACCAGCCCGCCGGCGCCACGGCCTGCTCTTCGCGCAGACGGACGGCCAGTTTCTGATCAAAGTAGGGCGACGGCTCCGGTGCCTTCCACGTGTCGAGCAGCGCGAACGTCGCGTCAAGGGATTTGAACTCCCGGGTGCACTCGGCGCAAGACTCGAGATGGCTCCGCGCAGCCGCATTCGAGGGCGCGCCCGGATCGAGCAGGAGATCGAGGAGAACGGATTGGCAGTCTTTGCAGTTCATCGTGAACCTTTCCAATTTCTATACTTCGGACGCGTCTCATAAAAAACTTTGCGCGTGCCATTTTAATAGGCCTAAAGAAAAGCCTTCAACTTATCGCGCAGTGTCTGGTACGCGCGAAACAGTAGAGATTTTGTCGCGGACTCACTCAGTTTGAGTACATCGCCGATTTGTTTGTAGTCCATGCCTTCGTACTTGTGCATCAGCACGGCCATGCGTTGCCGCTCCGGTAGCGCCATCACGTGTTCGCGAATCGCGTTCAGCCGTTCCTGCCGCAGCAGATTCGCTTCGGCGCCGGGGGTTGTATCCGCGACGTCCGGCGTCGTACCCGTCTCGGAGTCGACCTCATCCAAGTAGACGGTCGAGGCGGTACGTTCGTGACGCGTATCGCGGGCATAGTTGACGCCGAGATTGGTGGCGATCCGGTACAGCCAGGTACTGAAGCGGGCCTCCGCCCGGTAGGTCTCACGCGACCGGTACACCCGAAGAAACACCTCCTGGGCTAGCTCCTCCGCCACAGCCTGGTTGCGGACCATCCGGTACATGAAGTGGATAATCGGCTTACGGTATTTCTGGATCAGGTAGTCGAAGCCAGCCATATTGCCGGTGCGAAGCTCCAGCATGATGGTGGCGTCATCCATCTGTCCGAAGTCGCCAGCGGCATGATGGGTCTCGGCCGCCTCGAGGTTCGCGAGGAGTCTCGGGTTGATCGCCAGAGTGGCCATATCCTCCATAACCCCATCTTCGCTCTCGGGTTGCGCTTTTTCGTCGATTTCCGGCGGAATTTCGTCGCCGTCCGAGAGGTGAGGGTTTTGGGGGCCAGTCTTAGGGCCAGGACGACCGGGATTTGGAGGTAGGGCGGACATCCTGCTCCCCTGATTGTAACGCCAGCAGATGCTATTCTGAACCCATAGCTTGGACGGAGCCATCGCAATCCTTCTGCAGCGACTCCCAGGGCGCATAACTCAGCGGTAGAGTGCCACCTTCACACGGTGGAAGTCGTAGGTTCGAATCCTGCTGTGCCCACCATATAAATCAATAGGTTACAGAAAGCGGTTCGACAAGTTGGTGCAAATGCTGTGTGTGTGCCCGCGTTGCCACGGTTCGTCGGAGCTACTGGAACGTCAGCTTTGGGAGCGCTGGCCTCCTGCCGATCGACGCCGATTTCAACAAAGGTCCCGGGAACGATCTGCTGGATTGCAAATGCAAGCGTTGTGTAGCGTGCGTGATACTGCTCAAAGTGACGGGCGACTCCTGAGGAATAATTGAGGAACTGTCTGTTCCGGTGGGCCTTGGTCTGTCGACGTTAGTTGTATTCTAGCTGCTGCTAGTTACGGGTAGCGAGACAGTCGGTTCCAGGAGAAGAAGGTGGCCAGGAAAAAAGCCCTCGTCGTGAAATTTGGTCAGATCGGGGACGTGATCATGGCCATACCAGCCGTGCGATCCCTTTACGAGCAGGGATTTGAGATTCATTGGGTATGCGGTCGAGCTGTTCAGCCATTGCTTGAGTGCTACTCATGGATCACGCTGATACCAGTAAATGACAGGGCGATACTTCTGGGCGGCCTTTTTGAGCGGGCAAAACATATCGCAAGTTTATGGGTAAAAGTCGCCTTCGCTGGATATGATCTTTGTGCAACCCTGTACTACGATCGCCGCTACCATTTGTTGACCCTGCCAATTCGAGCGCGGAAGAAATTTGCACTCTCGGAGCACTCCAGGGCAACCTCATTGCTCGCAGGACGTCACCATACCGACGAGTACCTTCGCGTACTTTTGGGAACGGAAGACAGCTGCCGAGAGCAAAGTTGCCTACCTGTTCGTCCTGATTGCTTGCCGCCGTCTCCTTGGAAGCTCAGGGATGCATCACGCCGAATTGCGATCGTTCCGGGCGGTACGAGCAATGTGCTTGGGCAACAGGTCTTGCGTCGGTGGCCTGTGGAGCGATATGTGACTCTCGCGCACCAACTACTGAATCGGGGATGGGAGGTTGTTTTGTTGGGTGGGCCGGAGGACGCGTGGGTCAAGCCATATTTTGATCAACTCACAATCACAGATTGCATCGGTACGCTATCGTTGCCAGAGGTGATTCGTGCCTGCGATGCCTGCGATGCAGTCATTTCGCATGATACTGGTCCACTCCATCTGGCAGGCTTGAGCGGCACATGCCTGGTGGGAGTATTTGGACCAACCGATCCTGCTACCCGTGTTCCTCGGAGACCGTTTGTCGTGGGCATATGGGGCGGCCAGGGGTTTGCTTGCCGCCCTTGCTACGACGGTCGCAACTTCGCGCCCTGCCAATTTAACGGATGCATGCATCAGGTAACGACCGAGCTGGTACTTCGTGAACTGGACAAGCTACTTAGCGACCGATCGTTGGGGACATCGAGTCCGTGGCGGATCGTCTATCCAGACGAAACCACATTAGTGGTAAAACCCTTTGCTGTCTTAAACTAGAAGTAGATCAGCGATTCTACTGTAACCTTGTATGAAATCCGGTTCACTCGCATGCGACTTTGTCTGCATGGTCGGGTCTCTATTCGAGAGACTGTCAGCCTAATACAACAAAATAGAGGAAGGAAGAATGCACGATGCAAACCTTCCTGGTGTCTCTTTCATAAAGGTGCAGGAGGTTTCCAGATAGATATAATGGAGTTGTGATCTAATCAAGATCGACGGAGGCTCTTCTTAATGCGCGTTCTCTTCCTCAACCCCCCTTTTCACCCTCGATTTTCCCGAGAACAGCGCAGCCCGGCAGTGACAAAGAGTGGAACACTGTATTACCCGAAGTGGTTGGCGACCGCCGCTGGAGTTGCCATTAAAAATGGACATGAGGTGGATCTGGTTGATGCTCCTGCTGGCGGCTTCTCCGTCAAAGCGGTGATCGACCGGATTGCGTCGAAAAACATCGAAGCTGTCGTGTGCGACACCTCCACTCCTAGCATTCTCAACGACATAAGCGTTGTCGAGGCCATGGTCGCGGCGAACCCTTCTTTGCATGTTCTGATGGTCGGACGTCATGTGTCGTCCCTTCCCAAGGAAACACTCGCCATGTCGCCCTCCCTGGAGGCAGTCGCCATTCGCGAGTATGAATACACAGTGCGTGATTGGCTGGCCGCGAAGGCGTGCGGTGCGGATCTGTCCACAGTCGACGGTCTGGTTTGGCGCAGTAGGACGGGAGAGATCATCAGCAACAAACAGCGCGAAGCCATCAAGGACCTTGATGAGCTGCCCTTTGTCTCCGAGGTATACAAGCGCTTCCTGCACACGCCAGACTATTTCTACGGTCACTCGTTGTGGCCGCTGGTGGTCTTTGACACCAGCCGCGGCTGCCCGTATCACTGCTCCTTCTGTGTCTATCCGCAGACCTTCAGCGGACACACCATGCGCTACCGGTCTGTGGCGAATGTGGCCGATGAGTTCGAGTTCGTCGCCCGCGAGATGCCCGAGATCAAGACCGTGATGCTTGAAGACGACACATTCATTGTCAACAAGCCGCGCACGCTCGAACTGGCTAATGAACTGATCCGCCGCGGCAACAAGCTTCCCTTTGATGCCAACTGCCGCGCCGATATCGGTGCCGAAGGTGAACTGCTTTCGACGCTGCACAAGGCCGGCGCCCGGCTGTTCTGCGTTGGCTTCGAGAGCGGTGATGTTGAAGTCATCAATGGCATGAAGAAGAACAACGATGACCGCCGCGATGCCAAATACCACGAAGAGGCGCACAAGTTTGTCCGCCGCTGCCAGGATGCGGGCATCATGGTACACGGCTGCTTCATGGTCGGCAATCTGAACGAAACGCCGGCCAGCATGGAAAAGACATTGAGCTTCGCCAAGAAGCTTCGGCCCGATACGGCGCAGTTCTTTCCCATCATGGTCTACCCGGGTACGGTCGCGTATCAGGAGGCCAAGAAGCGGGAGTACATCCAGATTGAGGATTGGGGTGCCTGGTTGACCAAGGACGGTCTGCATAACAGTGTCGTCACCCTGCCGAACATCACGCACGAGCAGCTGGTCAGCTTTTGCGACCGGGCTCGGCGGAGTTTCTATCTCGCACCGTCCTACCTGGCGTACAAGCTGAAGCAATCCCTGATGGATCGTCGCGAACTGCAACGTAATGTCAAAGGCTTCGTCACGCTCTCGAAATATCTGCTGCGCGGGAGCGAACATGATAAAACTGCGACGCCAGCCAAGACAGCGACTCCGGCCAAAACTCAGGGAGCAACGGTATAACTCGATTCATGAGTGACTCAAGGCAGTATCCAGTGCCCGAGACGCAAGGCGGAGTTTCCATCGAAGCCAGATCGGCATCGATCATCATTCCGACCTTTAATGGTGCCTCTCGCATTGGAAACTGCCTTGACTCCTTGATGAAGCAGACTGTAGGCCAGAATGTAGAGATTCTGGTCGTCGACGATGGCTCTACCGATAACACAGCGAACGTGGTCAGGGGACATTCCTCCGTTCGTCTTATTACCCAGGCAAATGCGGGACCTGCATCTGCCCGGAATCGTGGGGCGCTGGAGGCGCAGGGAAAGATCCTCCTGTTCACTGACGACGACTGTGTGCCGATGCCGGACTGGCTGGAGGCGATGCTCGGACCCTTCAAGGATCCAGAGGTGGTTGGGGCGAAGGGTGTCTACCGTACCCATCAAAGGAGCCTGGCTGCTCGCTTTGTGCAGATTGAGTATGAAGATAAATACCGCTTGATGGCCGGTCTGCCGAGTATCGACTTTATTGACACCTACTCCGCAGGATTTCGCCGCGATCGTTTCCTGGAGATGACCGGTTATGACACCTCCTTTCCAGTGGCATGCGCCGAGGACATTGAGCTCTCCTACCGCATGTCGGCACGCGGCTGGAAGATGAAGTTTGTACCTGCGGCGATCGTCTACCACACGCACCCTGACACGCTCTCGCGTTATCTGAAGAAGAAGTACAAGTTCGCTTTTTGGCGTATGCTCGCTGTGCGTAAAAATCCCGGCAAAGGCGTCAAGGACAGTCACACACCGCAGACCATGAAGGTCCAACTTCTGTTTGCGCCGGCACTGTTGCTTGCGGTGATCTTCGATCTGGCTGCGCGACGGACGGTGCCTGTGTCGGCGCTTGTGCTCGTCGGCTTTTTGCTGACAACGCTGCCTTTTACGCTGCGGGCGATCAGGAAAGATGCGATCGTCGGAATACTCTCACCCATCCTGCTCGCCGCGCGGGCGTGCGCGCAGGTACTGGGCGTTGCCGCTGGCTTGATGTATGCCCGCCGCAAGCCTGCCGAGGCCAATTCAAAGCCAACTGCGGATTGCGGAACCTGAGACCTTTTTTTGTGATACCGCGAGGATATCTCGCCCCTCTCGCCCTATCAATCACACGTCTGAGTTTCAGTAGCTTTTCATTGCCTGGCCCGTGAACCTGTATTTACTCCTCACACTCGATATTATCCAGCAGATATTCTTGAATTCCGGTGGTATCGGCCCATCCAACGATGCGTTTTCGGTGTCCTTCTGGCTAAGTAGTGTCGGTGCTGGTAAATCGTCGATGATCTCGGTTGAAGGCGTCGGCGCGGAGACAGTAGAGGATGATGACGAGGCATTTGGGGAGAAGATAGATCGACTTACCGCTTTGCTATTGCCGCTCACTTCGAAGAGAAGCGATCGCACCAATTTCCTCCGTTCACTGAAACGATTTGGATCTCTTTTTCACTATCCCCAAAGTACGTCGAAAGACATTTGAAGGAGCCTTCCGATGCCAGTAGAAACTACTGTCGCACATGATGCAATTAATAACAAAAGCGCTATCGACAAGAGAAGCCCAGTTGGAAGTTGGGAAATACATTCTTGGGGGGATGGTAAATTTGCTGGCATGGCCGCAATCAGCGCGATTACGACGCTACAAATAGGCGCAACCCTCACGGCTATTCCGGCAGATCAGATCGCTCTGAACAAAGCAGCGGAATATCTATTGGATGCGCTGGCATCCCAACTTAAGCCTTTTCAGCAAGCATTAGCCGTAGACTGTTCGAACAAAATTTGCCTGGAATCAAGTTAAGGCCACCAAGCGCGAACGGGCTGAGCTCCTTGTGCTGACTTGGCGCACCTCGAGATCAATTACCGGTTCGGCTATGCAACAATCCTCTGAAATAAAGTGAAACGTCTGTTGATCAAGTCACACTATCTCTTTGTAGCGAATGCTGCTGCGCGGAGCTGTATCAGCGGCGGATTTTGTGGTCTGAACGGGAGTCAGGCCAGTGAGATCTCAATCGCTGCTTCTTCGCTTACCCGACCTCCGCCGAAGATTGGCGGATGGTGGGCTGAGGTATCTTTTGTTGGTTCTCGCTCTAAGACCCGACGTCCTGAAGCGTCGGGTCTTTCATGCTAAGCGACGAGAAATTCAGATACACGGTTCGCCCGTGAGAGGGATATGTTCTAGGCACCGGAATAGAGCTGGAACGGAGCCCAGTATAGCGGCTTTCGGAAGACGCCGTCGGAGTGAATCATGGAGAGCTTTGCAGACCTGAGTGCGGCGTCTGGTTGGCTACCCTTCGCAAGTTCGCCGTAGAGATGATCCATCAGCAGTGGTGTAGAGACATCGCTGACCTCCCACATGGCCCCTATGACATGATGCGAGCCGGCGCGGAGAAATGCCCAGGCTAACCCTACCAGTCCCTCGCCCGAATAGTTTCGCACCCCGGAGCCGTTACAGGCCGATACTGTTACCAGTTCGGCATTTAGATTTTGCTTCAGTATGTCACGTGCGTAGAGCTTGTAGACAGTTGCATCTTCGCGGTTGCTCGAAAGCACCACGGCTGAATCGAGCGGGACAGTCATGTTTGCGGTGCCGTGGGCGACAAAGTGGATGTAGGAAAACCGGCCCGCATTGCTGAGCTGATACGCCTCCGGGGATGCCTGTGCGCCTGTCAATACCACGCGATGATCGGAAGAAAAATGACTTGCGACGTCCTTGATCTCGCTAGAGGCATTGGGGAGTTCCGCATATTCGTCCTTTCGGTAGACGGGGTCGCCCATCAAAAGAATGCGCCTGTTTGCATATTGTGGCCCCTCAGCCTGCTTCACGGAGAGAAGCTGCAACGACTTCGCGTTCGTTATGGTGACGTCCTCGATCCAGTAGTGTGAATCTTCTCCGGGCGTCTGCAGCGTCTCGAAGTTAAGCCCACTCAGAGCCTCGTCGCCGACGATAAATACCCTACCGCCCTTCTTGATCAGACTTTGTGCCGGTTCGACGAGCTCGTTATAAAGTCTTCTCCCCGGAGCAGTCGGCTGCGATAGTAAATCTTTCGACGCTAGAATCATTTTTGTGTGAAGTTGGATCAATGGAAGGATAGTTTCGCTCCCGGCGAGTTGATAGAACCGTTGGCGCTGCGGAGAGATCACCCAGAGATACGAGGTTTTTGGCCGCAAAGAGTACACAAGAATGGTAGCTTGCAGTCGAGTGGCGATCGATCGCGCATTCAAACCTTGTGACGACCGTCTCTTTCGCTCCAGCAGCGACAGGTGAAGGCCGTCCGCGAGAGATTCCGCGCGGCTTTCGTCGATCAAGTTCAATGCCTCCTCTGGCCTGTGCTCATCGATCAGGTGTTTCATGTAGTTGAAGTAGAGATCGGTTCCGTTCGCTAGGAAGGGCAATGTTGACTCAACACTGGTAAGAGACGATCTCTGGCGCTGAAGGGTGTCGATGGAGCGCCGGAACCAGTGGTCGGCATCCGCCTGTCGTCCAGCCTCTTCGTAGATACGAGCAAGATCGCTCTCTGCCTCCCATTGCACAGATGGCAATTCGGCTGCGCGCTTGTCGAGGTCGAGGAGCATCTTGGTTGCCGCCCCTTTGTCCCCTCTTGCATCAAGCAAGAGGGCCTCTAGAAGCATGGGGTTTAGTTCGGCTCTGTTATTTTTTCGCAATGCAGCTAAACGCGTGGCTTCGTGGATGTGTGCCTCTGCTGCATTCGCATTACCCGACTGCAGCAGGAGAAACCCAAGATCAACATGAAGGTCAAGAATCTCCTTTTGATCTTGCATCGATTTCGCAAAGCTGAGCGACCGCTCATAAAACAAACGTGCAGCATCGAGATCTCCGAGTCTGAATTCACTCTGTCCCGCATTGTTCAGCCATTTAACCTGATCGATCGGCACGCCCAATTCGGCCGCCTGTTTTTCAGCCTCCCTGTAGTTGTCAAGTGATCGCTGGAAATCTCCGGTCTTGTAGTAAATCCAGCCGATGTTTCCAACTGCCTTTTCGAGCAACAGTTTTGCACCTATAGAACGCGCTACGTTGGATGCATCGCTAAAATGTAGCAGCGCATCTTCGTAATGCATTTCTTGCATTGCAACAACTCCCAAGTTTACAAACGCCTGCGTCTGAAAAAATTGATTGCCATTCCGACTCGCGCCCATAAGCGCGGATTGAAATGCTCGCTCAGCGTCGTCAAAGTTCCCGGCTTGGACGTCTATCGTTCCTTCAGCGGTGCTGATTTCTATGCGTAGGGGCCCCTCGGGACAGCTCCTCTCTGCATCTAAAATTGTCTGTTTTGCTTGATCAAGGTGTCCGAGTCGGGCTTGAGCAATTGAAAACAGGGCCTTTTGTCTTACCTGCGATTCGACGTTGGAGTGAGCAGGAAGCGGTTGTTGCAAAAGTGCCAATGCGTCGGCGTTTTCTCCCTGCCAGATCAGGATCTTGGCTAACTCGAGGCGAAAGGACGACTCCCAATTCGGGCCGCTAGACGCGAAACGTTGGTTCGCTTCCTTCGCATGGTCTCTCGCCTTCTGAAGCTCGCCCGCAATGAATTCCTTTTCTACCTTGATATAAATCGCATCGGGTGTTTGTTGAAATTCACGCCTACACCCCATAGGGATCAGCAATGCGATACTTCCGATCGTTACGGCGCTGTACTGCCATTTGAATCGGAGGTTCCAATGCTCATAGTTCCTTCGTTGGCACATCCCATCTCCAGCCGGATCATGGTCAGTCGGAAGGCATGATGACTGGTTAACAACTCGCCCAAAAATATGTTGCCAAAGTCTGGCACGTGCATCACGTGCCCAAAGGAACTTCCCGGCTTCGCCCCCTGAAGCTTGTCCACCAGGGAACATTGAACGTACCCCTTCCGTTTACGTGCTCCTTTGGATTGTACCCAACCATACCTCGCTTGAATCCAGTCGGGAGTACCTTTTGCATCCGTAACCTTCCGGCCTTGACGAAGGGCCCTGGCGAGGAAGGTATCGTCCTCTATGATGGCCCTGTCCGGGAACTTCCCCTTTTTGTGAGATGGGATGACATTTTTGCCCAAAACGGGATTTACCTGCACCCCATCAATAGTCAGGTTCTTAAATTCGGAGCCGATGACGGAGGCCTTGGGATGACCGCCCTTGCCGGGATGCTCGACTGTAAGGCTTGCGATTACCCGGTCCGCCTTTACCATGTCTAGAACGTTCAACCCTTCGACTACAGAGGTCACCACTGTCGTCCACGAACCTGTCTCCGAGACCATACCGTGGATCTCGGAATAGGCCTTCTTGAAGGAGACTAGCTTATCAGGATGTTCAAATTTTTCGGCACTCGACGATACGTGCCCGCCCGCCTGGGCCAGCGAGGACGATC
>WNFC01004519.1_pt1 | contig 19946 bp, 16 predicted proteins | sample 5400541 | NCBI WGS metagenome assembly WNFC01 (sample SAMN13153342, study PRJNA577476) | soil metagenome | isolation source: 120 cm saprolite under Douglas fir tree site 2 hole 2 replicate 1 | place: USA:California | collected 2015-04-18 | reverse complement strand
CGTCGCTTATGGTTTTGACGGAATCCGTTTCAGCGTTTCGCCGGACGGGATGTCGGGGGGCGCCATGTTTCGTTTCGTCTCTGAAGCCGACTGCGGTCGTCGCGGCTTTCGGCGCCGTGCATTGCGATGTTCGGTTTCCACCTTGAGTCTGCTGGCGCTTTATTCGCTGTTGGCGACGGATCGTTGCGCTGCTCAGACCACACCGGAGGACGGGCAAAAGAGCCTTCCACAGATCAACGTTGCGGCGCCGCGCAAACGGCCGCCCGGCCGCCCGTCGAAGCCCTCGGTCGGAGCGACTGCTTCGACCCCGGCCGGGAACAGCCGCCGGACCGGCTGGCGGCGGCACAGCCCCGCCAAGCCCGCTCAACACCGGAGCGGTCGCCGAAAGCGCGAGCCGGCTTGGCCTCACAGTGCGCCAAACCCCCGCAACGGTCGAGGTCATCGATCAGCAGACAATGAGGGACCAGGGCTATCGCACCACCCCGGAAACCGTACAGGGCGCGGTTGGCGTGTTGTCGCTCGACGCGGCCGGCGCGCCGGCGGGCTTTTCGATGCGGGGTTTCGATTTCAGCCAAGTCAACGTGCTTTATGACGGGATCAAGCTCGGCCCGCAAAGCTTCACCGCACGGGTCATGGATACCGCCAATCTGGACCGTGTCGAATTCCTGAAAGGCCCGTCTTCGCTGATGTCAGGGGATGGCGCGATCGGAGGCGCGGTCAACTATGTGTCCAAGCAGCCGGCGACTGGCCCCATCCAGAACGAGGCTCTCGTAGCGGGTGACTCTCTCGGCTCGATCCGCTCCGCGTTGTCGTCCGGCGGCAGCACTTCGCTCGCAGGCCTCGACTATCGTTTCGGCATCAGCCAGGACCGCATCAACAGTTTCATCGACGACGACCACAGGGATCTCACCAACCTCTCCACGCGGTTCAATTATCGCGTGTCCGAGGTTTTCAAGACCTTCGTTGCGGTTGACTACAGGAGAGACGCCGGCACCTCCTATTGGGGCACCCCGGTTGTGCCAGTCGCGTTCGCCGGTCCATTTGCGACCAGCGGCATTGTTTCAGGCAGTGCGCTCTCCCACTCGTTCAACAATAATTTTCTGGGACCGGTGACGATCGACTCGCGCACCCTTTCCACCAATTACAATGTGCTCGACAGCTTTACCGGCGCCACGGAACTCTGGCTGCGAGGCGGCTTCGAGTGGGCGCCCACGGACAATGTGACGCTGAAAAGTCAGGTGTATTCGTATCATGCCAAGCGGAGTTGGCTCGACAGCGAGACCTATGCGTTCAATACCGACACCGGAACGGTCGATCGCGACCGCTTCTTCGTTTCCCATGACCAGAGGGTGCTCGGCAACATCACCGATCTCGTCTGGAATTCCCAGATATTCGGCCTGGAAAATCGCTTCGCTGCCCAGCTCGCGGCGAGCAGCAACGATATTCTCTTCAAGGAGGACTTCGGCGGCTTTCCCCAGGACACGGTCGCGCTCGTTGGTCCGGATCGAGGCTTTTATGGCCCGTTTACGGATTTGGAAACGAGGTCCAGTCATCTCGACAGTGTCGCCGGATCGTTCGAGGACCGCCTCAAGATCATGCCCGCATTGGCTTTAATCGGCGGCGTGCGTCTTGAAGATTTGGCGCTCACGCGCAATGCCTTGGATAACACGGGAGCCGTGTTGCGCAACTTTCCGTTCACCAAGACGTGGACGCCGGTATCGTATCGCGCCGCCTACACCTGGGAACCGATCCGCGGGCTGACTTTCTACAGCCAGTACGCCACCGCCTTCGACCCCGCGGTCGCCAGCATTTTCTCCGTCCAGCCGGTGCTGCCGTTGGTTTTGACGAGTTCGCGTACCTACGAGACTGGGGTCAAGCAAGTGTTCTGGGACAATAAGGCGGAATGGACGTTTTCGGCCTTCGATATAGCCCGTCGCAACGTTTTCCAGGCTCAAGGCGGCCAGACTTTCAAGGTCGCCGGAGACATTGCCACAAAGGGCATCGAGATCGCCGCTGCGGTGCGCCTGATCGAAGGATGGAAACTGTGGGGCAACTTGGCCGCCACTCACACGCGCTACGTCAATTTTGATTTCGACGGTGGATCGTTTTCCGGCAACACGCCTCCGAACGTGGCTCCGATCATCGCCAATGTGGGCGCGTCGTATCGTTACGAGGGGTGGCGGTGGCCAGTGGAAATCGGCGCTTCAGTGCGTCATGTCGGCAAACGCTATCTTTGGGATGACAACGCCGTCGTGATGGACGCCTACACGGTCGCGGACGCCTTCCTGTTCGTGGATATCGAAAAGTCCCTCATGCTGCCCGCAGTCGACAAGACGCGGCTCGCATTCCGGGTGCGCAACCTGACGAACAAGGCCTACGCCGCCTTCTCCGACCCGGGTTACCCCGACCAGGTCTACCTGGGCGCGCCGCGTACCTATGAGGTCTCGCTTTCATTTAAATTCTGAAGGCGAGGTCGTGAATATGCACAGATATCGTCTGCGGTCAGAATACCCCGATCAGCGAGACACGGATCGCCAGCGGCTCGGCCGGATGCAGGATGTAGTCCATCACACCGGCCTGGCACACCGCGGTAAGCGCGACCTGCACTGGGAAGCATTTATTGAACAAGGCGTCGGTCTTGAGCAGGGAGCCATAAGCATAGTTTATCTGGTTGGTCTTGGTATTGAACACATTGAGCGCATCAATCTGGATGCGCCAGCCGTTGTCGAATCGATAACCGAGGCGGCCATTGAAGATGCTGGTCGACGGCGAGCGGAATGCGCCGTCCTCGGTGAGCGGGCTCGGGCCGAGATAACGCCAGCGCAGCGTCCCGAACCAGCCCGTCGGCCCGCCGAGCGTGATGCCGGCGGACGCCACCATGGCCGGAGCGTTGGGAATGAAATCGCCCGGCGCATTGCCGATCTGGGCCTGAGGAGACGTGGCGAGCGAAGCGAAGGTCTGCGCCTGCGCCTCGTCGAAGCCGATAAATCGGGCATGAGTCAGGGCGAGATCAGCATCGATGTGGACCCATGACATCGGGCGATAGCGGTTGGTCCATTCGATCCCGTAACCCTCGCTCGGACGGCTCGCCGTGGTGTCGCCGGCATCGCCGCTGAACAGAAGCTCGGATGCCTGATCGAGGATGAAAAGGCTGACCGAGGAATCAAGCCCCGGCAGGATCCTGGTGCGAACGCCGGCCTCCGCCCCCCGCGTGCGTACCAGCAGCGGCGACTCGCCAAGTTTCATCGTCGGTTCGGTCAGGTTCATCATCCGATCGGTCGGGCTTTCCGTAATGGTGGCGCCGCGGGCATCATTGCTGTGGAAGCCCATGCCGGCGCCGAAGAACAACTCCGTCCTGTTGAACGGCCCCAGCACCATTCGGAACTTCGGGCTGCCGATGGCCGCCTTGGTGTGCCCGGAATTATTGGCATCGAAGATCGAATCGACCTTCCCGTCGTAATAATCGCCACGCCAGCCCAGCGTCGTCCGCAACCAGTCCGTCCAATAGAGCGTGCTCTCCGCATAGACGCCGACGCTGCTCTCGCCGACCCGGTCGCTGCGGATGTTTGACAAGAACGTCCGCTGAAAGGTGTTGGTGAGGCCGAGATCAATATCGTCGTAGCGCGTCTGGATGCCCAGCGTGGTCTCAGTTCGCACGCCGCCTAGCGTGCCTTGATGGGTGCGCGAGGCGTTGCCGCCCACCATGGTGCGGCCGTCATGCTGATGAAACTGGTCGCCGTTGACGGGATCGTTCAAGAACCAGGTGAAGTTGTTGTAGAGGTCGAGCGTGCTCCTGACGGCATAGAAATTTGCCTTCCACCATCCTGCATCGTCGGACTTCACTACGCGAGCCGACAACGAGAAGCGGTTCGCATTGCCGCCATCGGTCGGATCGATCTCGCCGAACCGATCGAGCTGTCCCGACGCAATCGCACGCAGCGGCACTTGGTCGGTGGAGTTCCATTTGTTGGCATAAGCCATGCCCGTGATGGTGAAACCATTGTCGGCGGTGCCTTGGCTGTAGCGCACCATGCCATTGACCTTGCGGGCATCGTCGGGGTTCTGCCACGGTCCGTCGTAGTGGGCGAGTTCACCGGCAAAGAAAAGATTGCCGTCCCCGGCCGGAGTCGAGGCCATGCCGAACAGCCGCTGATAACTGAAGCTGCCGACGGTGAGCGACGCCGTCTTTTTGGGTGTGCTGTCCACGAGGCCGATGTTGAGCGCGCCGACCGAGCCGAAATCGCCGACATCGGCAAAATACGGGCCTTTGCGGATTTCCAGCGAGTTCACGATCTCCGGCATCAGGAAATTGAGGTCGGAATAGCCCTGCCCGTGCGCATGGGTGCGCATGTTGATCGGCATGTCGTCGACCGTGACCGCAAGGTCGGTGCCGTGGTCGAGATTATAGCCGCGCAGGAAATACTGGTTGGCTTTGCCTTCGCCGCTGTGCTGCGTCACGATAAGACCGGGCGTTGCTTCGACGATTTCGCCCGGGCGCGTCACCGGACGGGCATTGAGATCGGCGCCGCTCACGGTCATCTGGCTCGCCATGCTCGGAGGCGTCGCGGGTCCGGCCCCGGCGTTCGGCGCACCGGATGACGGCACCGAAGGCGCGGCCGACGTGGTCTTCGGCGCTCCGGCGCTCACGACTGGCTTCGCCCGCGGTTTGGCGCGTTTCGTTAATATGCTTATGGTCGGGAGCATATTTCCCGTTGGCCGCTCCCCAGAAGCCGGCGGGCCACCGGGAGCACCCGGACGAGTCGGCGATTGGGCGAGCCCGTACTGCGGCAAGCCGAATATCGACGCCAATGCCCACGCCGTCCAACGCGACGCCCTTGACACTCCACGCCCCCCAGCGTTCGTGCAGCGTGAGCCATCTCGCGAGCTGAAATGCGCGTTCCAGCCTGTCATTGCGGTATCGGCGCCGCGCCAGTCATGCTTTTATCAATGTCGACGACTTTAGGAATGCAGCGAGTATGATGTCAATAGAAAAGCATCATACTCGACCGGATGGTGGAAGCGATGCAGCGCGTGACAATTACGATCGACGACGATCTCGTGGCCGAGATCGATGCGTTTATGGCCGGGCGCGGCTACGCCAATCGCTCGGAAGCGATTCGCGATCTGGCCCGCTCGGGCCTGTCGCAATCGAACCTCGAAGTGGCGCACGATCGCAATTGCGTCGCCACCCTGAGCTATGTCTACGACCACGCGGCGCGCGAGCTGCCCAAGCGCCTGACCCAGGATTTCCACGCGCATCATGGCCTTGCGCAGGCAACGCTCCATGTCCATCTCGATCACGACAGTTGTCTTGAGGTCACTGTGCTCAGAGGCAGGAGCGCCGAGGTGAAGGCATTCGCGGATCATGTCATCGCGGAGCGCGGCGTGCGCCACGGCCACATCGCCTATATGCCGGCGGATGCCGGGGCTCACCCGCAGAACCACCACCCCCTCCCTTCCCTCCCCCGCGAGCGGGCGAGGGAAGGGAGGGGGCGCACTCTCACGCCTGTCGATCGCAAGAGACGCTAATCCCCCTCCCTACCTTCTCCCCGCTTGCGGGGGATGGTAGGGAGGGGGTAGAGAGAGTCGATCGTGGCGGATACGCGAATCGAGACCGATACGTTCGGCCCCATCGAGGTGGAGGCGGATCGCTATTGGGGCGCACAGACGGAGCGTTCGCGGCGGAATTTCCGCATCGGCGCCGAAACCATGCCGCTAGCGGTGATCCGAGCCCTTGCGCTCGTCAAGCGCGTCGCCGCCGAGGTGAATTGCGAACTCGGGCTTCTTGACGAGCGCCGCGCGAATGCGATTGTCGCAGCTGCCGAGGAAATCATTGCCGGCAAACTCGACGGTCACTTCCCGCTCGCCGTTTGGCAGACGGGCTCCGGCACTCAATCCAACATGAATGTAAACGAGGTCATCGCCAATCGCGGCAACGAACTCTTGGGGGGCGTGCGTGGTGCGCGCGAACCTCTTCATCCCAACGACCACGTCAACAAGAGCCAGTCTTCCAACGACAGCTTCCCGACGGCAATCCGCATCGCCGCGGTCCGCGAGATCACGGCGCAGTTGATCCCGGCCCTCGAACGCCTTCACGGCGCGCTCGCAGAAAAAGCCGAAGCCTTCGCGTCGATCGTCAAAATCGGCCGTACCCATTTGCAGGATGCGGTGCCGCTCACCCTCGGACAGGAATTCTCCGGTTATGCGGCGCAGCTCGAATCGGGCATCGGCCGCATCCGGCAGGCGTCCGCGCATCTGTTCGCCGTCGCCCAGGGAGGCACCGCGGTCGGCACCGGCCTCAATGCGCCGCCCGAATTTGCCGAACTGTTCGCCGTCCGGCTTGCGGCCCTGACCGGATTGCCATTCGTCAGCGCCGCCAACAAGTTCGAGGGGCTTGCCGCCCACGACGCGGAGGTATTCCTGCACGGGGCGCTCGCCGCCCTGGCGGCCGGCCTGTTCAAGATCGCGAACGACGTGCGCCTGCTCGGATCAGGCCCGCGCTGCGGGCTTGGGGAACTAATCTTACCGGAAAACGAGCCCGGGTCCTCGATTATGCCCGGCAAGGTCAATCCGACCCAGGTGGAAGCCCTGACCATGGTATGCTGCCAAGTGTTCGGCAATCAGACCGTTATCACCACGGCTGCAAGCCAGGGTCATCTCGAACTCAATACCTACAAGCCCGTCATCGCTCATGCGCTTCTGCAGTCCATCGGGCTTCTGGCCGACACAGCATTATCGTTCGCGGATCATTGCGTCGCCGGCATCCGCCCTGACACGGCGCGGATTGCCGAACTGGTGGAGAAATCGCTGATGCTGGTGACTGCGCTGGCGCCGAGGATCGGCTATGATAAGGCGGCCGCGATGGCCAAGGCGGCTCATGCCAACGGCACCACGCTGCGGCAGGAGGCGGTGCGGCTTGGCTATGTGACCGCCGAGGAATTTGACCGCTTGGTGCAGCCGGATGCCATGACACATCCCTCCTAATCGCCTTGAAGGCGCCGGAAATTATTCACACTATGGTTGTATTAATCCGCGAGCGACTCATGTCCAATTACGCGGTATCCGAGTACGAGGTGATTGGGCGTTGTGGTTTCTGTAAGTTGGTGTGTCGGTGTTCTGGCCAACTGAGTAACCTACCGGAGAAGTGCCTTCAGCGTTTTTATGGAGACTGCGGCGGCGCATGGCTGAAATCGTCAATCTCCGCGTGGTCCGCAAGCGGGCCGAGCGCCAGCGTTCCGAAAAACAGGCTGCCGAGGCAAGAGTTTTCTACGGTATGTCGAAAGCTGACCGTGCGCTCGCGAGGTCGAACACAGAGAAGATTCGCCGCGAGCTAGATGAGCACCGTATCGAGACAGGAGAAGCCGATGAAATCGCCGGTCGTTAAGCGTTCTATCGTCATCGCCGGACACAAGACGAGCGTGAGTCTGGAGGATGCGTTCTGGACCGGGTTGAAGGAAATCGCCGCGAAGCGCGATTTAACCTTGTCCGACATGGTTGCGGCGATCGATCAGGACCGTCGACACGGCAACCTCTCGTCAGCCATTCGATTGTTCGTGCTCGATTATTATCGCGGGGCTCAGCACGGCACGAACACGGAGAGCAAGCCGGTCATCACTTCTGGGGTCGGCCGAAGCGAGCAGCTTCTGCGCGCCGACTAAGCCGGTTACAACAGGACGGCACATGCGCGTTGCGGAGGGCGACGCGCATGACGTCCATAATTGTGCGGTTGTCATAACTGCCATTCCAAAACGAATGAGCTGGCCCCTGCGTCGGGAGCCTGCGGCGTCCTTCCCGCTGCCTGCACGCATGCGGGGGGAGGGGGAAGGCGCAGCGTGCTATCGCTATCGGTCCGGTCCGGGCGGCCCGGGAGGTCCGAGGCGGGTGCGTCGATCGAAGCCCCCTGCCGCCGGCGCGGATGGCGACAAACCGGTCTGTGGGGGCATAGCGGTGCCGGTATCCGACTGACGCCGAAGGGCGTCGACCGCCGCCTCCAAACGCCGCCGTTCCTTTTCGGCCTCGTCGAGGCGCTTCGCTTCCTGATCGACTGCGCGCATGGTCGCCCAACCGATGAGACTCGTGACGTCTACGCCGCGCCGCGCCGCGGCCAGCGGCCCCTTGACGGTCACCGCCATTACCGGACGTTCGGCAGTGGGTGCATTCTTGCGCGGCGGTGCAGTCATGGTGAGACGCGCATCCAACTGCCAGTCGGCCAAAGCCAGCGAGATTGATCCCGAGATGTCGGTGCTCTGTGCCGAGGCAGACACCTTGGCCAATTGCGCGCGACCGTCCGCAATGACGATCGGCGCCGTCGCCAACGCAATCTTCAACTTTCCGGCATCGAGTCCCGAATTGGCAATCTGAGTGACACGCCCAGGATTGCTCGCAAGCCCGCGGTCAAATTCCAGCGCATTGATCACCGCGTCGATCGCGCCCGGATCGAGGCCGGAGACGTCGATGTTCTCGGCCGTTACGGTCCCGGCGCCCGTGACAGACCCAACCAGAGAGGCCGGGCTCAACCCCTGCCCCTCCAGGTCGGCTTCGAGCGAGATACGCCCTGCCGCGGGAGTCCGCAGCGCACCCGCCAGCAGCACCGGCATATCCGCATTGGTCAGCTTGACATGGGAGCGCAGCGACAGGCCGGCGCGCTCACGGCGCACCTCGGCGCCGAGTGCGAGGCGTCCGTCAGCCATTCGTCCCGTCACGTCGGCGAGAGCGAAACCGGACGGCTCGAATTTGACCGTGCCGGTGAGGTCCTTGGTGGCGACGCCGGCCATCCACTGCGCATTTGCAGTGCGGAACTCGACACGGCCTGCCAGCTCCGGCACCATAGGTTGCCCGAACGGTTCGGCGACCCATTCCGTTGACCGGCCTCCCGACGCTGACGGCGGCGCGCCCGCGATAATCGCAAATAACTCACCGGCATCCACCTGGTCGGTTTCGATCCGGCCATTGACTTGCAGCGGTTCGCCGAGGCCGAAGGTGAGGCCGCCTTTCACGGCCGCGCCTGCGACCTTGCCGGCGAGATCCGTGACGGCGACGTCACGTCCGTCGATCGCGAGATGGGCGCGGAGATCGGCCGGGACGGCCACCGACCCAGCCCGTCGTGGTAGCTTTGTATTCGCTGCACGGAGCGCCACATCGAGCGCGCCCTCCCCGGACAGGGTCACGGTTCCTGCCGCACTCGCATTGAGGTCGGTGCCGGCAAACTTCCCGTCGACCCTAAACGCCCTTTTTGGGGCACCGTCGGCCACGAACGTAATCCGTGCCGGGTGAGAATCCGCGTTCGCGAATGTATCGAGCCCTATCAGGCTGGCGAGCGCGCGACCGTCCAGCGCGTCGAGACGACCGCCGATGTGCATCACCGCCGCTGCGGGATCGGAGATGTCGCCGGCGCCGCTGCCGTCGAGGTTGACGTCGATGCCCGCAATCGTGCCATCGAGCTTGAGTTTTGCGGCAGTTCGCCCGCCCGTTGCATTGCCGGGTCGCGGCTCCACGTCAAATTTGGCATTGACCTTGAGCGGCGCGATCCGCGGGCCATACTTGCGTATGGCATCGGACGTTTGGGGCAGAAATCTCTCTGCGAGAGTGGTAATGCCATCGAGGCGCGGCGCGGCCACCGACAAGGCGACCGAGCCGCGCCACGCATCGGCTGCATTGTCAAGACGGCCGCTGGCGTCAAGGGAAGCGCCCCCGATGTCGGCGACCGACAAGCGTTCGATCTTCAGCCCCGAATGATCGTAGGTCAGCACGGCCTGTGCCTTTCGCGCCTCAATGCCCGCATAGGAGGCGCGTCCGACATCGAGAGCGAGCGCGACCTCCCCGGGGCGCTCGAACGAGGTCGAGGCGAATAATGCCGATCCCAACGCAAGGCCGCGATCGAAGTCGAGTTCGGAGCCGTTGAGCGCTGCATCAAGGCGTGCCGGCGCCGCGGCGGTGGCGAACCGATACGCCACGCGCCCTTCCAATGCCTTGCGGTCGATCTCGGCTTTGAGTCCGTCGACGGCGACGCGTGCGCGGCCGAGCGTGACGGTGCCGCTGCCGCGCATCGGGCCGAGCGCCGGCCGGCCTGCCGCACTGCGTCCCTCGATCCAGGCGAAGAAAGCCGCCGGATCGCTCGAATCGACTTTCACAGGCCCTTGAAACTCGACCTGACGATCGGCCACGGCGAGCTTGCCGGCGATCAGCATCTGGGTCGCGCCAGGGGCCCGCAACTCAAGCGTGTCTATGCTCCATCCATCGGCACTGGTCTCTACGTCGCCTCGCACGGCAGATAACGTGGCGCCGCCCGCCATAAGACTATCTATTCCGAGGCTCACCCGGATCGGCATCGGCGGCGGTGGGATTGCGGCGAACTCGTTGACCAGCAACTTGAGGGTCTCGAACGGCAGCCGTTTCAGCTCGGAATTGGGAAGCGCACGATCAAGGTCGATTTGTCGGGCGGTAAGCGTGCCGGCGACGCTCGGATCGTGACCCAGGTTCATGACGCCAGAGCCGTTCAGGCGAACGAGCCGCGACTCCGGCCCGTAAAGCAATTCCAACTGGTCGACCAACACGGTCTTGGTGGTCGCCTTGATCTTGCCGAAAACCTTCAATGGATCGTTGACGGTGACCCGGCCGCCGGGGAGCGCGGTACCGACGACACGCGAGAGTGTCGCGGCGCCCTCAAAACGCGGGGAGCCGCTCTCGATCCAGACCGTTCCGTCGGATTCGAAAGCCAGCGCTCGTTCAGCAGGATCGATGGCGAGCCGTACTTTCATGCCGCCGTCGTCGCCGCGGCGACTCCCAGAAAATCGGTAGGCGTAGTGCTCGCCTTTCGCCGTGAAGGTACCTTCGACCCTGAGCGGACCCATGAGCGACCCCACCTCGCCGCTCAAGTTCAACCCTTCGATGTCAAGCTGCGCGCCGCTCGCCGCGTCCGCGAGGAGAAACTGGCCTTCGTTGATTGCGAGCCGCTCGATCGCGAGTCGATTCGGGTCAAAGCGGATATTCAGACCGGGTATCTGCACCACGCCTGACCGGTCCAGCCCGACGCGCATTTTAGGGCTGTCGAGTGTAACCTGACTGGCGCGAAATTCGCCCTGCATCAGCATGCCGAGGCCGAACTCCATCGCCAGCCCACGCGCGGTCACCTTCTCGGCCGACGCGGCCGGCCCAATCTGGACGTTGCTGAGCTTGAGGGAGGGGGTGGGCAAAAGGCGCACATCGATCGCGCCGCCAACCCGCACCGGAGCCCCGACCATTTGGCTGGCTTCGGACTCGATCACCGCACGATATTCGCCCCAGTCGATGAAAAGCGGTCCTATCAGCGCTGCGAGCAGCGCCAGGATGACGGCTATGCCAATGCTGAGAAGCGTCGTCTGCACCGATGTGCTCCAAACCGTAGCTTGCGTCGCCCACCTGCCTTCGCGCGCTTGCGGGTGGAAGACAGCGGAGGGGCGACCCAGCCCGTTCTGCGTTTCCGCGACTCCCTACCCTCCCCCGCATGCGGGGGAGGGTAGGGAGGGGCTTCCGCGAAAGTGACGCTATCCCGATAAAGTTCCGGTTAAAGCTCCGGTTCGCTCCACGCAAGGATGCAGGCGAAACCAAGCGCGCGTCGGCGGCGATTGTATGTCGAGCCTCCCGGTTTGCCCAAGCGAGTTTAGCCCAGAGTGACGATCTTACCGGGATTCATGATGTTCTGCGGGTCGAGCGCCATCTTGATGGCCCGCATTGCGGAGAGCGCCGCATCCCCGTGTTCGGCCTTGAGATATTTCATCTTGCCCTGGCCGACGCCGTGCTCGCCCGTGCAGGTTCCCTCCATCGCCAGAGCCCGTTCCACCAAGCGCTCCAGCAGGTCCCCGGTACGGCGGAGCTCGTCGGCATCGGCCATATCGACGAGAATCGACAGGTGGAAATTGCCGTCGCCCACGTGCCCGACAATCGGAGCAACGAGCCGGCTCGCGGCGACGTCCGCCTGGGTCGCTATGACGCATTCGGCAAGGTGAGAAATCGGCACGCAGACATCGCTTGCAATCGCCTTGGCGCCGGGCCGCAGCGCGAGCGCCGCCCAATAGGCGTCATGCCGGGCTTGCCATAGCCGGGTGCGATCCTCCGTCTTGGTGGCCCACTCGAATGGGCCGCCGCCGAGATCTGCCGCGATCTCGCCGAAACGCGCCGATTGCTCTTCCACACCGGCGGGACTGCCGTGGAACTCGAGGAACAACATCGGGCATTCCGGCAGCGTCAATTTCGAATAGGCGTTGACGGCCTTGACCTGGAGGGCGTCGAGCAGCTCGATGCGGGCTACCGGGATGCCGGATTGGATGGTTGCGATCGCCGCCTCGCACGCCGCCTGGACCGAGGGAAACGGGCAGACACCGCCTGCGATGGCTTCGGGAATGCCGTGGAGTTTAAGCGTGATTTCCGTAATCACCGCGAGCGTGCCCTCGGAGCCCACCAGCAACCTGGTGAGATCGTAGCCTGCGGCCGACTTACGGGCGCGGCGCGATGTCGTGATTATCTCGCCGTTGGCGAGCACCGCTTTGAGCGCCAGCACGTTGTCCTTCATGGTGCCGTATCGGACCGCATTGGTGCCGGAGGCGCGTGTCGCCGCCATGCCGCCGATCGAGGCGTCGGCGCCGGGATCGAGCGGGAAGAACACCCCATAGTCGCGCAGGAAGGCGTTGAGCTGCTTGCGCGTCACCCCGGGCTCAACCACGCAGTCCAGATCCTCGGGATGAACCGCCAGTACCCGGTTCATGTCGCGAAAATCGATGGAAACGCCCCCGAACGGCGCGTTGACTTGGCCTTCGAGCGATGTTCCGACCCCAAACGGGATGACCGGCAGCCCATGGGTGGCGCAGATATGGACGATTGCCTGCACCTCCTCCGCCGAGGACGGAAATGCGACAGCGTCAGGCGGCTGGTTCGCCACCCAGGTCGTGGTGTTGGCGTGCTGCGAGCGCACGGCCGGCGCAACCGATAAGCGTTCGCCCAGCCGCTGTGCCAGTGCCGCGAGCGCCGCAGAGCGCGAGCTAGGACTTTGCGCCGCGGTGTGGACTGCGATGGTCATATCATTCGCTTCTCCCACCTATGTCCCTTTGCTCCGTCAAAACCGACGGCTCGATCGGGTCGACGAGATTCATCATAACGCTATAACGTTCCGCGACGCGCTTCGATTTGGCGAGACAGGTCCAAATTTCTCAGCATAATGAGGATCTGGGGCTGAAACGGGGTGTTTGATTGGAGTGATGTCGCCACTGTTCTTTGCGCCGTTCGTGTCATCGATCATGCGGGTAGAGCCGGAGTGGATCGACTACAATGGCCATCTTAACATGGCCTACTACAATGTGCTGTTCGATCGCGCCGTCGACGAAACCTACGAGCTGATCGGGGTCGGGGCGGACTACGTGGCAAGCCGCCGGCAGTCGATCTTCACGGCCGAGGTTCATGTCCGCTACCTGCGCGAACTGCACGCGGGCGATCCTGTCCGGGTGACGTTTCAGCTCATCGACTACGACGCCAAGCGGCTCCACTATTTCGAGCAGTTGTTTCATGCTGCCGGCGGCTGGGTGTCGGCGACCTCGGAGAACCTGTCGCTCCATGTCGACATGACATCGAAGAGGACCGCGGCGTTCCCGCAGGAGATCGCCGCCCGGCTCGCCGAGATGAAAGCGTCCCACGCGCTCCTTCCGGTTCCGGAAGCTGCCGGGCGGCGGATTGGGATGGCGGCGCGCGGCTGAGGCTTCTTAAGGTTGCGCCATGACAATCGGCCCGGAGCGGAGTTGTCATCGCCCGCAGCAAGTCGGCACCTATCTGGGGCACACCGGCCGCAGCAACAGCGCAAGTGCGGCCGCAATTTATACACAAGAATGTCGCGACCGCCGTCGGCCTACTCACCCTCTGGAGGGGTCTTGGCTCCGTAACGCATTTTCAGCATATTGACTGGGCTGTTTGCCGGCCGGAACAAGACCACTAGGTGATCGAACTCCTTCTCGTTAATTGTGATTGATTCTGATTCGCCGCCTAAGCCCTTGGCGATAAGCCCCACCGTATTGCTGTGGCTCACCACAACGACGACCGCTCCCGACGGCCAAGCCTTCACCGATTGGACAATTTCGCCCACGTGTGTCTCCTCGTTCGCGCCCTCCGATTCGATCGGGACAGTCTTGATCGTGAGCCGATCTCCAAGCTGTTGCGCAACCGGCTCCAACGTCTGCCCCGTGCGCTTGGCATCGCTCCGGTAGGCGACACTGACACCGGTTTCAGCGAGCATCCGCGCCAAGAGTTTCGAGCGTTCGACCCCCTTTTTGTTGAGATCGTTTGCACCCGAATCTCGATCGGCATGACGAAGAATGAAAACGATCATAGCGGTTACTCCCTTCACTCCTGGAGCGGGATTTGGTCGGTAGGAATCAGCCGTTGTCTCCCGTTCGCCCCCGTGGACACGCGCCCCCGGGAGTCACAACACGAGGCACATGGGCGTGTTGCGCTGGATTTGCCCGCCTTCGTGGCATCGAGCGGAAGAACGAACGTTGCGCCAATGAGCGGAGTCCACAATAACAAGAAATGTCTGCCCGGGACCTGGTGCCAACTCGACAAGCACGTCCCAGCCAATGGCATCGACGCTGATACGTACCACTGGCACTTGGCCTTGTGACCTGACCCCGTTCGCGCCGAGCCGGTGTGGGTATTGGACTCAGCTTACCCAACAAAGTTAAGCTCTCAGCGCCTCGACGACGAATGCCGTGTTCATACGAAGAATTTCGAGCGCCAGGTCAAAATTGATCAGATCAAGCGTATCGTTGGCGGTGTGGATGACGTGGTTGCTGCGATCTGCCCCCTCGATTGTGAGTACGGCAGCGATTCCCTTTTCAAGGAAAGAGACGTGATCGCTGTCGGCCGGTATCAGCGACGTCTGTACAGCGAGGGAGGTGTAGGTGGCGGCGGCGGCGGCCAGGCCGTCGATTAGTGGCTGCGAGAGCGACGCACCCTCCAACAGGACCGTGGGCATCGCCGTATTGAGCGAGCCGATCATATCCATTTGCACAACCGCTTGGACGCGCGCACGGTCTGTCGTATTCATGGATCGAACGAACTCATCACTACCGAGCATACCCTCTTCTTCACCGCCAAACAGCACAAACTGCAAGTCGTTCTTGCCGTGTGATCCCTGAGCGCTCTGGCAATCTCCAGAACCCCCGCACTACCACTGCCGTCGTCATCTGCGCCGGGCGCGACGGCGGCACTGTCGCCGCCAGCGTGTCCGTTGATAGAATCGAGATGAGCGGTCACTAGGACTACGCGGCGGGGCTGTGCACCCGCTCCAATGCGCTCAGCAACCACGTTGGCACTTGATGCTCCATTTACCGCAATGTCTTGCAATCTCGTGGCGTACCCCATCGTCACAAACTGCTCCTTGGCGAAGTTGCATGCGTTTTTGAAGTGCGTTGTGGTCGAATTGCGGGTGGGGAACTGCGTCAATTTCGTCAGGTCTGCCTCGTAGGTCGTCCGTGAGAGCCCACTGACGAGTTCCCGCACGGCAGGGTCGGCCGCTCGCGCAGATGCACGGATGGCAGCACCACTGTGCGCTGTGAACACGATTCGATTTTTGCCACGCGGGTCGGTGGCCTCCATCGCTTCCAGCGGGTGAATTGAATAGCAAGGTGCATGGCGTCCGCTGAGTCTTTGCGCCTGTTCAGGATGCATTTCCACCAGGAGAAATCGGCCTTTGTCGAGAATTACCGGAATTTCGGCATGCTTGCGCTGAAAGAGGTTACCCTTCTGAATCACCACATGCAGATGTTTGGGGTCAATCTCGTGAGGGTGGTCTCGCAGCGGAAAGCTGGCGCGACCTGCTGCCTCAGAAACATGGGGCCAATCCGAAGCGTTGCCATAGTAGGCAATCGCGTCGCCGAATTTAACCCAGGATGCGCCCGGCAAATCAGCCGTCGAGGTGGCAGAGCCCCTAAGGTTGCGGTGCGCGGTATCACCAGCAGCCTGACTGATAGCAAGCCTTACAGATTCCATGTTGCGCTCCTATCGTTCCAAGACTTTGGTTCGTTCCAAGACATTGGCCCGCTCGCGCCGATCTGAGCTCAGGGAACTCCAGCCCGAGGGTCAGCAAACTAAATATCTCTACCATCTGCGCTTGCGAGGGCGCAGCTATCAGCTTTGAAAACTAAAGCCGGCGCACCCTTTCAGGCCAAAAATCCCTATTACAATCGTTGAATAACAAGCCCGCTATCGCTCAAAAACTACGAATCGCATGTCGCTCGCGACTCGCGCGCTACCGACATACGGTCTTGCTTGAGCTCTAGAATTTTAATGAGCTGAGATTGCCCCTCGACTGTGACACGGACTTGATCTGCTCCTGCGGAATTCCACACGCCTTCTTTGACCTGGGAGATATCCGTCGCGCCGATTCCGATCCGCTTGAATGTTCCATCCGGATCGAACTTCAGGCCCGGCCTTCCCCGTGACGGTGGGAGGGGAAAGCCAGCCGGTCGATAAACCGTCTCCGTCGCGGTATCTTCTTCGCGCGAGTGGATCCAAAGCTGGCAAAGTAATTTTGTATCGACCGGCTCGGCCATGCGTGCTCTATTTTTTACACGGGAACCCAGGAGACTCCATCAAATTCCATTGTCAGACGGTCGCCGCGCTCATCGCTGACATATCGGCGACCCTCCATAGCCTGAGCGGCAACCGCCTCTGGTTCAAGCCGAGCCGTGGGCACCGGCGTTAAACCCATCGAACTCGCCAGCAACGCGCGCGGGCCCGACAAAGTTGCGTTCATCCGCCTCAGTTGACCCGCCGTAAACATGACCATGGTATCGTCGTCGACATAGTCCATATAATTCATGAACATATCGCCATTTGGCCCATTGTTGCATGTGATGTGAGGAAAGCTTGAGATCCGCACACTAGAGTCGTTCGAGCCGGCTTGATTGGGGGTATCATCAACCATGTCGGATCCCCTACAGCCGCCGTTATCGTCGCCCCAGATGTGTAGTAGATTTAACCAGTGCCCCACCTCATGCACTGCAGTTCGCCCGAGATTGTAGGGAGGCGCAGCGATCCCGGTCGAGCCAAACGCGGTGTTCTTGATGACCACTCCATCGATCGCAGCCGGCTCGCCGGGAAATGTCGCGTATCCGAGAAGATTGCCACCAAGGTTGCAGGTCCACAAGTTCAAATAGGAGTCGCGTGGCCACGCGGACTTGCCGAATCCATCGAACTTGACCATTTCATTCAGCTTTTTCGTTGCTTGCTGATCGCTTGGGTCATAGGGAAAAACCGTCTTTGATGTGCGCGTTCGAGTGATTCCCGTGGTGGGATTGCCCCGAGGGTCCCGCACCGCAAGGGCAAATTCAACAAGTGTGTCAGTGGCAAACGGGCTGAACGGCGCCGGGATCAAGTTTTGATCCTGGTTTTGAAGCCGATAATCACGGTTGAGCGCGTCAATTTGACTCTCAATCTGGCTAACTTCGAGGTTTTCATTGTCGCCGTGATAGAGGACGTGCACCACCACTGGGATACGAATAACACTCGTGCGCGGCGCCAAACGTGCGACTCTCGTGTTCGCCTCTAAGGCCCGGCGATTGTCTCGATAAACAGGATCGGTCGCAGCCAAATAGTAATGATGTTGCATTGCCGCACAAACCCTGCGGGCCGCCTCGGGTCTTGAAGGGGGCCTTGCCATGTCTTACCTCCTATCAATTAAAATTTTAGGGTTGTTGCTTAGGGGACGTTTTGAAACTCTGATTGCCCCGTTCAATGAAACTCGAACGCGAGGTGGGCCAACAAATGCGTCGACCGGCAAGCAGGGGACAACACTGATCCAAAATTACCTCCAACCGTAACCGCAACAGGCATTCTCGTAAACATTTTTTTCACTCTTTTTTTACTCAGCTCAAAGATTGAGCTGAAGCAAGCATATTGCCATGATGCCAATCCTTCGCTTCGTTTCACACCCTCGAAAGCGGGCGATCCAGTAATCACGAGATTTCGATTAGGTCACGTCTGCGCCGGCAGCCCCTTCAAAAACTCCGCCACATACGCCTTCCAGAATGCGGCGCGCAGGTGGGTGAAATGGCCGTGGGTTTCTTCGCTCGCCGGGATCAGCATGTATCGGGCATTGGGGATGCGCTTGATCTCACGCTCGGTCGAGGCGATCTGCGGCGGGGTTGGCTGCGTAGTCGCCGGAATTGATGGCCATCAGCCGCGCCTTGATCTTGTCGAGGTGCGGTGTCGGGTTGTAGTCCATCACGGCCTCGATGCCCCACAGTGCACGTTCTCGGTCTGCAGGAAGCCGACGCGTCCGGTTCATCTCAGCGTGCAGCCGACGTGTTGCGCCGCAGCGATTGACGTGTAGGACTCCACCGCGTGGTCAACGTCCAGACCAGCAATCTCCTCGGCCACACCTTTACGACACCACACCTTATGACTCTCGCCAGCCTGCGCCAGATGGACTAACCTTGGGTTGCGGGGTCGGATCAACCGGCCTTCTGCTTTCATTGGGGAGGTACTCGTGGCACACTTGGCGAACTGGGATCAGGACAGGGGCGCGATGTCGCGTCGGAAGCTGGTGCAGGTTTTGGCGGCCGGCGCCGGTGCCATGGTGGCCGGGGCAGGTGGCGCGGCAGCGCAGACCGGGCCGGCGGCACCGCCGACCACCATCACCAATCCGCCGCGCGATTTCAGCCCGCGCGGCGCCCCGACCACCTATTTCTGGGACCCTGACATCATCGCAGTCGACCCGCAGTTCAACGCCATCGCGCAGCCCAACACCGCGATCAAGCGTCTGTACACTGGTCTCTTGTGGGCCGAGGGCCCGGCGTGGAGCGCGCAAGGGCGCTATCTGGTGTGGAGCGACATCCCCAACAATCGCCAGATGCGCTGGTCGGAGGACGACGGTCGCGTCAGCGTGTTCCGCTATCCGTCGAATAACAGCAACGGCAACACGTTCGACTTCCAGGGTCGGCAGCTCTCCTGCGAGCATCTCACCCGCCGCGTGGTGCGCTATGAGCACGACGGAACGGTGAGCGTGATCGCCGATTCATACCAAGGCAAGCGGCTCAACTCGCCGAACGACGTCGTGCCACATCCGGACGGCAGCTATTGGTTCACCGATCCGCCCTACGGCGGCCAGCTCTACGAGGGCGAGCCGGATGTGGCGGGCGGCCCGAGCAACGCGGCCGGCCGGCTCAATCCCCGCATCGGCCAGCCTGCCGGCTTCGTGCCCGGCCGCCGCGAATTGCCCACCAACTGCTATCGTGTCGACCCGAGCGGACGCGTCGACCTCGTTGTGAGCGAGGACCAGGTTCCGGATCCCAACGGGCTCTTGTTCTCGCCCGACTACAAGAAGCTCTATGTCATCAGCACCGGCAAAGGGCCGGGCGATACAGGGGCGGGCGGCAAGGGCGATATGCATGTGTTCGACGTCGGCACTGACAACAAGCTGTCCAATCAAAAGCTGTTCAGCGACTTCATGGTCGAGGGCGTGAAGTGCGGGCCGGACGGGGCGCGCTGCGACGTCAACGGCAATCTCTGGGTCTCGAGCAATGCCGGTCGCGCCGTGGGCTATAGCGGCGTGACGGTGTGGACGCCGGCGGGCCAGCTCATCGGCCGCATCCGGCTGCCCGAGGTCTGCGGCAATGTTTGCTTTGGCGGCCCCAAGCGCAATCGCCTGTTCATGGCGGCGAGCCAGTCGCTCTACGCGGTCTATGTCGGCACGCAGGGAGCGGCGCCAGGTTGAGCGTTCCCGAAGAATGTCACGAGCAGCGAGGTGGACAAGGCGTCAGCATGCCCACCCCGAATACGCGACGATCAGGCCGACTTGAGCAAGTTACAAGTCATATGCCAAGCGAGACGACCCGACGGCCGCCCCAGCCCTAACCGGGCCCGCTTAACGGGCCATGGGCGACTGACAGTTTTGCCGTCGGACATTTCGCGGCCCGGGAACAAAA
>WNFC01010761.1_pt1 | contig 19950 bp, 32 predicted proteins | sample 5400541 | NCBI WGS metagenome assembly WNFC01 (sample SAMN13153342, study PRJNA577476) | soil metagenome | isolation source: 120 cm saprolite under Douglas fir tree site 2 hole 2 replicate 1 | place: USA:California | collected 2015-04-18 | reverse complement strand
CGCAACTTGAAGTCGCCGGCGAAGAAGAAGCGCATGTCGTTGCTTAGCCTTGCGTCGAAGGGGATGGGATACTCGAGCAGGATGCGCCCGGCCTTGCGGGCGTCGCTGGCGACTGCCTCGCCCAGTGATATGAGTTCTTCTGCGGACATGAGCTCCTCCCGGATGGCCAAGCCGACGTGGAAGTGACCTGGTTTGTCGAGGTGCTTCTCACTCGTTTGTGTAATTAACCTCGCTTTTTCGTGGATGTCTGTACAGATTTATGCTCTTACATTTCTATCACAAAAACCACCTCACGATACACCATGCATCATGCCCTTTCTTATCATCTAGCTGTCCATCACATTTGCATGATTTTGTCTTGTCACGCAGTTTGTACAATTGTTATGAGAGCCGGCTCTAGCAGTGATATATAGAATGAAACACGCTCGAGTCTCTCGGGTTATATGATAAAATATGTGGAGCATGTCGAAAAGACTACGATGACTTTGAAACGTTAAATAACCCTTTTGACCTCGAAGAAGGACTATGCAAAACGTGTCAATGTGGTGGTAGCACTGAGAGGGGCAGATGGTTTACCTTGAGGTAGTAGACCTGCCACGCGACCACAGAGAACAGCACCAGGGCCTGTAATATCGACCACCACTTCACCCGGGCGTTAGTAGATTCTGCCGTATTACGATGTGTCCGTTCACGAATCACGATATACTCCTGCTCGTCCTTCACGGAGGATAGGCTGTGCGCTAGGGACCGGATCTCGCGCTCGATAGGTGCGACAATTTCTGTATTGTAGAATAAGCGGTAGGCTACATGGAAAAGACTGGATATACGCACCAGCTGCTTCGTCTCCAACGTAAATGACGCCATGCACGTTGAAGCTGATTGGCAAGCGAGGAATATGTACTCAAGAATGACTTGGCATGGAAGCGACAAATACGCACCTCACAATCTTATCCGCAATTGTGCTCATTTGATTGGAGAAACAATATTCGTACCGGCCATCTTTCTCTGCGGTGATGGACGCGGTCCCAGTCGAGAACCTTATGTTCTTCTTAATTGCGCTGCCCGTGGGATCGCTAATCTGTGACCTGGGTAAGAGGGGTAGGGAAAGCGAGAAGAGGCCTTCCCTCACCCAGAAATCGATGTCCAAGTGACCTCCTCCGCCAACCTGGTACGTGACAGTCATCTGGAACAAACAATAGGTGAGTCAAGTTTGATATACGTGGAAGGGCGGCGTACTCGTACCTGATCATTGACGTGCAAATCCTCAAAGAAGCATTCTTTTTTCGACGCGGGGATTTCTATGAGGTTGGAGGAGGCCAAATGAAAGATGAGGAAGAGAGAAGAAAGCCAGAGCAAGAAGTGAGCCATTGACAAGGTGTCGTGTCTTTACAGTTTACAGCATGAACGGTGTGGAAGGACCCGGGAAGGTAGTTCCGCGTGTTTGAGGGGCGGTGTTCGGTGTCCTGTCAGAGATCACCCAAATTGGTGCACGCTCAACAAGACACAACTCCCTCTGCCCAGTCCTTTCTCCTCGAACAACTCTCATCTCATCATCATCGTCAGTCATGGCCGACTCTAGCACGAATCCTCTCGCACCGAAGGTCAGCATTTTTTTCATTTTCTCTCCGTGGTCCACTCTCTGCCACACCCTAACCATTGGTTATGTAATTGACTCAGACGGAGGAGGAACATGATCCCCACTTCGAACCCGTCATCAAGCTTACAGAGGAGGTCGTGACAAAGACTAATGAAGAGGACGAAACCATAGTCTTCAAATTGTACGTGCCCATCCCTGCCGATTCGAGTTGAATCGATTTGGAGGGAACTATCCCTTTGATCACTTTTCTTTCTCGCTCAGGCGTGCAAAACTCTTCCGATTTGACTCTGATGGGAACGAATGGAAGGAACGCGGGACGGGCGAGGCGCGATTGCTGCAGCACAAGGAAACGCATAAGATTCGTCTTGTTATGCGGCGCGAAAAGACGCTCAAGGTGTGCGCCAACCATCTGAGTGCGTCACCTACCCACAGCCCCATTTGAGAAAACTGAAATTAATGAATCCCATTACGAATCCAGTCTCCCCCGACATGAGGCTGCAGCCGAACATCGGCTCGGACAGAAGTTGGGTCTGGAAGGTCGTAGCCGATTATTCAGAGGACCCTCCCACTTCCGAGACCCTGGCCATCCGCTTCGCCAACGCCGGAAGTTGGTATCCTTGCTCCTCTCTGCTCTTCCGGATTCTAATGACCTACCACCGCTTTCCAGACGCGGAGCAGTTCAAGAAAGCATTTGAAGATGCCCGGGAAAACAATACCAAGCTGTCTAGTGCTGGGTCCGCTGCTTCCCACCCTCCTGCTACCGAGAAACCTGAGGAGACTGCCGAGGACGAAGACGAAGACGAAGACGAAGACGAGGACGAGGACGAGGACGAGCCAGAGGGGAATGCAACTGCGCCCGCTGCGGACTCGGAGAAGACAGGGGAAGAGTAAATCACAAGAAGAATAACTCCTGTAGAGCGGTCTGTTTACATGTTTTTTTACATACCATTATGCAGCCTATCCGGATGCCATAGGCGCAGGTTGCACAAGGAATTGTATCCCACTTACAAACGTAGCCCTGGTCAAATCTGCAGAGGATAAAAGTTGATAATACAATAAGTACTTATAGGCTTTCGGTTCCTTGCTCCTCGTGTGCCTCTGCCTCTGTCCATGCTGTCCAAAACGCGGCACCTTCTCCTTTCGACCAGTACAAAGCAGGCTTCTCCCCTCTAACCACAGTCTTATCAATGAGTACATGTCGAATATTCTGGGCTGCGTCAGGTACACGAACCAATGCATGGCAGACTGCTTACCGATCCGCTGTAAAAGTAATGAGCATATGTGTCAGTACGTTAATAGGGAGGATATGAAAGACGATTTACGGGACTTCATACATCGGCTCCAGTAGCAAGTTTTCCTGTACGAGGGTTACGTTACTTTTCAATGTGGAGGTCATCGTATGAAACGTGCCATGATGCCTCTTAATCCTCGTGCACCACCTCCTCGCTGCGCCGCCTTGTGGCAAATTTCGTCTAGTGCTCCACTCGTGAACCGAATCTCAACCCCCGAGTAACCGAACAGGGCTGTGTACTGAGATATTAAACATCCACGAACCTCGGTAAGAATACGTCGTAGGTCTGTGGGCGTAAGCGGCGCGAGCGTCGCTATAGACGGAAGACGTGAGATGAATTCCGGGATAAACCCGTACTTGACCAGATCTTATTACCAGGCAAGGTCAAGAAAAGACAGCGCTCTATATAGGCGATATAGCCTCACCTGCAGGCTCAACATGTTCCAGCATGTTAGGGAGAGGCCGGCGGTTCGGCGTGAAAAAGGGCATAAAGTCAGAGGTCTGAGTATCATCATTGGAACCGAGCTCCGCTGTAAACCCAATAGACTAGTGCGACCAATGAATTAGCCGCAGCATCCATCTATGTCATAATGGCAGACGTACACCTTTGGCCACCCTACGTTTGATGACGTTGTCCAGACCAACAAAGGCACCGCTGAGTATGAACAATACGTTTGATGTATCGATCTGATACATGTCCGGTTTTGCTGGGCCAGACTCGGAGATCAGCTGTAGACTAAAAGAGGTTGGGAAAAACACACGCGGCCCGAGGTTTGCATTGCGCTGACTGGGTCTTGATCGTCCTTCAGTGGGAGCGGAACCTGGCCCCTCGACAGCGGACCCTTTCGCAGGGACGGCGACAATAGAACCTTCCATCATACGGAGAAGAGCTTGCTGTACACCTTCGCCTCCGACATCACGCGATCCTTCGATGCCTCCTCCGCTCGACTTCCGTGCTATCTTATCTACCTCATCGATATACACTATGCCTGTGCTGAACAACCACGAGGTAAGCATCTGGAAACGTGCGGAAAACACGCAGGCTGAGCGCAAAATTTGCCGACCTGGCGCGGAATGGGTCCCAGTTTGCCGCTTGTAACTGAATGGCGTGAGTGCGAATCAGTCAGAGAGGCACCAAAGTTTTTCACCAGTCTATGGATACACATATCAACGTCCTCTCCTACATCTAATGGCAGAATCAGCTGCTACGCAATTCTAATTTGGAACAAAGTTCCTCACACCCCGCCTTGGAGAATTATCTCAGCATAAGCTGACATGGCAGAGAGAACTCTCCACTCACTTGCGTGAAAGATGTCGCGTCACTGACAGAAAATGGCACATCAAGTACTTTGGCTAGAGTCCTCGCAAGTAACGTCTTCCCTGCGGTCTGGCTGCTTAAAGGTGTAACCTAAGCTAATAAGAGTGTTTACCTGAACCAGTCGGCCCTCTACAGGGAGAATTGTCATATAAAACATGGCAACCTAGAAGGTGGTACTCACAGCACGAGGACATTACTCTTCTCGAATGTCGGGGCTGAGTACCGGAGCTGGAAGGGAAACGAGCCGCCCTGTGAGTGATGGGACCTCCGCGGATGGGGATTCAGGTGCACGGGGACAACCTCAGCCCGGCCTGCTTTAGTTCTTAGTCGAGACTAGCACAGATGAAGCGATGGTAGGTGCTCGCCATCAGTCTGCGAATCGTCCGACCACCCTGAGTCGTCCTCTTCAATCTCCAAGGCCTGCATATTGGCTCGGACTCGGTTATAGTGGTTGAACACACTAACGCAACTTAGCCGAGGTTCCCCGAGTGCTATTGGGACTCACGCGACGGAAAGGACCTTTTTCGCTTCTTGCTGCCCCACGACGTACTCGTCAAGATATTGAGCTAACTACAGAACGGATGAGCGATAATAACCAAAGAATGGGACCAAAAGTTAAATTACTTGACGGGGCGTGGCCAATGCGGCAGGCCGTGAAAATTCGGACGAGTCGTAATCTTCTCGCGGCGTGTATTCATACTGGGCTTGCGTGCGGACGAGACGCAGCAGTTGCGGAGAGCGGTGACCACAAGCCAATGCCGACGGTAGGGAGAAGGACTTCGTTAACGCGCGCATGGCCTGTATGCTGGAGATGGAGGGAGAAGGGGGGTTGTTTAGAGCCACTAGGCTGTCCGACGCTGTCGAGTTACTAGCCGACCGTGACTATACCGGGCCGCTGCCTGTGACCTCATGTATATCTCAAACAGATTAGTTGAACAGATTCTCTTCGCGTACCAGAAAATATGTTTAATTACATTCTATGCATCACTCGCTTGATTAACAAGTTGGATTTCCAACGCTAAAATGCACGGGGAAAGTGTGGGAAACACAAGGTATTAGAAAAGGTTGTTATTCAAGTAAAAAATTAAATATTATTTTTGATAACGTGGATGCGCGAAGTGGATGTGGCACGCAACGCGCAAGGTGCGAGTCACCATCATCATTTGTCCCAATCCGTTCCTATTCTTTTATTGGACGCGATAAAATGCGTAGCCCTTCACCACGAGGAGGGCGGCACGACGGCCGAAGTCAAGAATATGAAGATGAGCGGCGTCAGGATCGCTCCAGGGATCGCCCATCATCCACACATCGTGATGTGCAGCGTGGAGACGACTATGATAGAAGACATCGCCGACGAAGTCAAGACAGAAGTAGGGGACGGAGTAGTGATAGGGAGGATGGACGTGAAAAGAGCAAAAAGTACGTTACGATGCACCTTGGGTCTTGACTTGCCCTTACCATTCTTTGCAGGCGGAAGAGGGATAAATCTGAGGAACGCAAAGCTCGGAAGGCAGAGAAAAAGAGACTTAAGGACGAAGAGGAGATGCGGCAAGTCGCTGAACTAAGTATCTACAGCGCGACCGACAACCCATTCCATGACGTCAATCTCGGACAGCAGTTCAGATGGCACAAGAAAAATGAGAAAGAAAAGAAGATGGGTTTGTCTCCAGCCGAAGCCCATCGTAGGGATGCCGTGAGGAGGCAGGAAGCTAAGGAGGAACTGGAGAGGCTCAACCATCGTCGTGCCGAACGAGAGGCAGAGCAACGTTTGCGGGAAGAGGAGGAGGTGAGGATGCAGAGGCTGGCAGAGTCCGCTCAGATGGCTGAGTGGATTGCCAAAGACGGGGATTTTCAACTCGAGCAGGAACGCAAACGCGCTGCTATCCGTGTTAAAGAAAAACGAGCCAAAGCTATCGATTTTCTGGCTCTCAACCTTCGCTATGTCAATCCTATCGACGACGGAGATGATGGTGCTGAGGAGGCTGGCTTAGAGATTGACCTTGATGAGCCATACAACATCCTTGATGTGTGTCTATATTTTCGTCTTCCATACTCTCTTCCTCAAAGTCGCGAAGAATCTTTCTCCGAACCAGGTGCACGAACTACACGATGATATCGAGCATTACCTCTCTCTCGAGACAAACGAAATGAACATCGAATTCTGGACTGTGAGTAATGACAACTGCTGCCTTATGACTGCTCACGTTCCCTTCAGAACATGATGGTGGTTTGCAAGGACCGCTTAGACAGGATCAAGTCTGATGAACGCCTTGGACGAGAAGCAGCGGCTGCGGTCGAGGCGGACATTACTTCCCTTTTACAGGGAAAATCATATGACCACTTACTTGTCTTGCAAAGACAAATTCAGGCGAAACTGGCAAGTGGGGAGCCCGTTGATACCGACTATTGGGAAGGGTTATTAAAGAAGCTTCTCGTCTGGAAGTCGAAGGTACCTCGTGCTATGACATCTGGATGAATTTTGCTTCTCACATTCCCTCAGGCAAAGCTGAAATCTTTGCATGAAGTTGTCGTCCGAAATCGTCTTGAGCAGTTGCGCAAGCGACAGCGCGACGAGGCTTTACAGGCGCAGGAAGAGCTCCTAGAAGGCGTTGCAAATGTGGCCTCGAAGGGAAAATTCCGTCCTCCCGCGATCGAGACCAGTGTTGGCCAGCAACCGCTTGAGAAACGTGCTGGAGTTGGACGACAAGGCCAACCTGGTGAGTGCTATTGCACGAGTCATCGGACTAAGTTTACTTAATGAGCACAGATGAAATTACGCCGGTCCATCGCCGACTCTCGCTTTATTACTAAAGCACCACAGCCAGCAGCCGAGGTCGCGGACGTTGAGGCAGCCAGTGGCGCTGACCTTGCCTCTGAGGCCTTATACCGAGCCGAAGCCGAGCGTGATATGGATGAGGAAGAGGAACTCTTCAACCTCGAAGAGAATATCGCACGCCCAACGGCCTATAACTGGGAGGATAAGTACCGACCCCGCAAACCTCGGTATTTCAACCGCGTGCATACCGGGTATGAATGGAACAAGTACAATCAAACGCATTATGAGTGCGGCATACACGTTTTCCCTTGTTCAGGGGTTCTCATGATTGTTTAGCACGGATAATCCTCCCCCGAAAGTCGTGCAAGGTTATAAGGTTTGCGAATTGTCCTGAACTTGTAGTGGAATGACAACTGACTAATTATTATGTAGTTCAACATTTTCTACCCTGATCTCATCGATAAATCCAAAGCACCTACGTATAAAATTGTGAAAGAACCGGGGAATGAGGACACAGTTCTCCTTCATTTTAGCGCTGGACCACCGTACGAAGACATCGCCTTCCGAGTCGTGAACCGGGAATGGGAATATTCTCACAAACGGTTGGTTGCTCAAACTTCACTCGACCTCAATTTCGACATCTCACAGGGATTTACAGGGGCTTCCGGAGCAGTTTTGACCGAGGATGTCTATCGCTTTGGTTTAATTTCCGCCGAAACGTAAGTCCTCGCAGCTTTACAGCATGCCTTTTGGCAATGTTTTTGATGGCGTGACAGTTCTACCGCAAATAGCCATTCATGTCATTATTTGAAAGTGCGGCCCGTGATTCCACGTTGGCCCCACTTTCGGAGATGTTTGTATCAACCGTCCTTCTGGAAATGTGATTTTTGAAACATCATGGTTAGCTAGTTCCTTGCAAAGGTTTCTATCGGATCGCAGTGAAACTGCGTGTTTTGCGGCCATATTTTTTTGGCTGCACGTGTGATCTTCCAGGCATGTCCATGGCACCCTCGTGGTCCGTGTGCCAGCAGCGAGGGCCCGCAGTTACGGCGTATATTCATATAAGTCTCACCCTCTTTCTTCTCCTTTCTTTCACTTGCCCGGAACCTTGCAATCCTGGGACCGTGGATGGTTCTCTTGCTATAGGAACCTTAAGTTCCCTCCACGTCGCATTTAATTAGTTGACCGCAAGATCTGGGCAAGGCTGTCCAAAGCCAACAAAGGAAACGCTGCACTTGTAGTAACTAACCACATTTTTACCTTCAGTGGCGTTCCAGGCCTCCACAACCCTCGCTGGACCAATGGTCTCCACACTATTAATCCACACTGCCATGCAGGAGGCAGAGCAAAGCCAGTATGGGTGCGAACCCATTTATACGTCCCACGATTCCTCCCATAGCCTCCTCCCCTCTGAACCACCTCCCCCCTCCCTTTCCAAGGAGCTAATGGATGCTCCGTCGAGTTTCTCTGATTCTGGCCTCATGCGTCTGCTCACGAACAATGCTCAGCGACTGCATACCGACGTGAAAGGCTTGTGGAACTCCGCGCCGCGAAGTGCCCATCCCGCTGGGGTGTATGAGCGCGGTGTCAATTACCCGCGCCTGTTTCAGTTAGATACTTCGTACGGCCTCAATGTCAAGGAATTACCTACTCGACAAGGCCTGAAACCTTTGCCGGACGTCAGACGCGCCACTGTGGTCGCTAACAAGGTGCCAACAAAAGCGTTCTCCGGCCGCCAAGGCAGCAGCTACGTATCCAATCCTGTTGAATCAGCTCGTCAGGTGGGTTTGCGCGCGATCCCTCTCCCGAATCAGCTCTGGTGGAGAGCTCACATGACCCTGCGCGGCTGAACCCTCAGAGAGCTTCGTGGGATATCTCGGACACCAGGCCCAGAGATACACCGATAGCGCTCGCCTCGTACCGCCCCTGTGATGACAGAATATCACCGGCCGATCGGGAGGTAGTCATAAGAGAGCCCGACCCTGCTCGTGCATGGCGTGTGAACGCGGCCGTTCCACATGTCACTGCTGCCCCGTACCTTCGCAAATGGCCGGCCGTGGCTGATCGTCCAATCAGGGTTCGAAGTCTATCTGAGGCATCTGACAATGGAAGGAGGGCTTTTCGTGCTTTGGCAGACTGGATTACTATCTATCTGTTTGCGCTCGTGGAAGGCGGCCGCTTACCACAAGATGGAGCGATCGAGTACGTTCTATCCGAACCTCGTGAGTTTACGTGTCACTGAGTATTCCTTTATATAGGCGACTACCCCTGTGGAAGTCAATGACTGCCTTTCAGTCCACTCGGCAACTTATCCACCGCATCTTGGTCGCGACTGCTATTCCGCACTCAGCTGTGTTCCTTGCCTTGTGGTACATCTTTCGACTCCCTATATCGCCTCAAACCGTTGTGTACGCCCGAGATACCGCGAGGGCACGTTTCCGGGATTCTTTGAAGAATGGAAGCGCCTATCTGATCGAAGATTATATGATACGCATATTTACAGCCGGGATCATGCTGGCGGACAAATGGGTCAATGATCAGACCTTCCAACTCAGAACTTGGTAAGCAGTTCTTTACGCCCCATTTTGTATTCAACAAACAAAACTCCCTTAAGGCATGAGATTACTGGCATCCCCAAGGCCGTCTTGCGCAATCTTGAAGTTGCCGCTATGGGCGTCCTGGAATATAATCTACGAGTTTCCGAGAACGAATGGCAGATGTGGCTGGGACACCTCACATCTTGGCACTCCTCTTTGGGAAATGATCCATTGATGGCTATCAATGCTTCATCTTTATAAATTTTCTCGAGCTACAACTTTCTCGGATGACTGGGCGCGGGAGATTGTCTCCTACAACTTCGACTACTCTCAACAAGTCTACATTCCCCTTCTCAATGTCCATACCATCACACCCACTTTCCCAAGGCCTGTCTTCGTCTCAGAACAGAATCACCTTCACGGCCCCAGCGCACATGAAGCCATGGCCCGGCATAAGGCCCGCAGTTAGCTCATTTTGAACCATCCTGCTTCGACTCTGGCCTTGTATCTCTAACATGTCCCGCAATTTCTCTGTATGCCTTTCATTGGTCCGCTCGATTATTCCTCCTACCTTCACGTTTACGCGGCGTCCTCGAACGCACCGTTTTTCTTCAATTCTTCTACCACTACCCTTCTATATTACTTCCCCGTCCGTCGTATCGCTTCCGTGACTGGTTGTTATGATCTTTCAGAGGACATGAATGGGACTTCATGGCATGACGAGAGTTGCCCCACTTCTTAGGTACTGGGGTATGTAGTTCTGGAGTTTGGTGACTCCCGAATGGGGCATTCGCCAACGCCACCGGGCGCAGAGCCACGAATGTTGCTGCTCAGTGAGTTTATCTCACTTCGTTTCGTTTTTACCCGTCCGCTTACATATCTCGTTATCAGTGCATGTAGCTGATGCCTTCCGCCTTATACATCGGACTCCCGTGTGCTGATGAACGGAGAGGCAGTCAGTCACTGGCAGGAAGCGCCGATTGGCGCAGCATGGACCGCTTGGCGAGTCAACTAGGTTCAGTCCGAGGGTAGAAAATTACTCGCATGACGCTCTCCTGTTTTTCACTCGCTGTTGTTATTATGTTATGATCGATTGCGAGTTGTCAACCCGAAGGACTGAGGGTGATTATTCACGCTTTGTGTTATGCTGTGTGGTGTGTGGAGTCGCCGGCCCGGTGCTGTGACTCACATTCCCCGCGATCAGCCACGACTGTTTTTCTATCTTCGCCATCCAACGCTGTATCAATAGATCCTTTGGCACATAACTCGAGAGGATGTCTACACCTAATCAGGGTGCCCTTATGGATGTTGACGAGGCCCAGATCGATGAGGGATTATACTCCCGCCAATTGCAAGTCTCATCGTTCGTACCTCGCGACTTTGCTTATCGTGCCCTTTCTTCTTTCTCAGATACGTATTGGGACATGAAGGTGTGCATATTAACCCTGGCAGAGGTGCTTTACCAACGAGAAACCCACAGCTATGAAACGCATGGCCGCTTCGAACGTTCTGATCGTAGGATTGGACGGTCTGGGCGTTGAGATAGGTGCGCGTGCCGATTCGCGCTGTATAGGGAGACATTCATGAACCGAATCTAGCCAAGAACATAATCCTAGCTGGGGTTAAATCAGTGACCGTATACGACCCTGAACCAGTCCAGATTCAGGATTTGAGCTCACAGGCGAGCACGACTTTTTTTTTTTGGTAAACCCATCTCCGTTTAACGCACTATGGTCCTTTCAGTTCTTCCTCCGGGAAGATGATATCGGAAAGTCGAGAGCAGACGCTGCAATCACGCGACTTGCGGAGTTGAACGCCTACGTTTTCGTCCGGAATCTTGGGGGCAACCCGGGACAACCCATTACCGTCGACCTTGTGAAGGGCTTTCAGGTAATCTACCACAGACTTGTCAATAATCGAGATATATCTATCGCTTTCCCAGGTTGTCGTGTTGGTCAACGCGCCTTTGCAGAAGCAACTGGAGATCAACGACTGGACACACCAAAATGGCGTCCATTTTATTACCGCAGGGACTCATGGGCTCTTCGGGTATGTCACCATCATCTTTATCCCCAGCGATACTCATTCGTTGTCAAGTTATGCGTTCAACGATTTCGGCCCGAAATTTACTTGTGTTGATCCAACTGGGGAACAGCCTTTATCCGGAATGATCGTTTCTGTGGAGAATGTGTGTGGCCTTCTCGAAGTTGCTGCTTTCGACGCCTGATAAACAGGGCATAGGACAAAGATGCCGTCGTCGCATGCCTCGACGAGACGCGACACGGTTTGGAGGATGGTGACTTTGTCACATTCTCAGAAATTCAGGGAGCGGTGGAGCTGAATGGTTGCGAACCGCGTAAGGTGTCCGTAAAGGGGCCATATACGTTCTCAATCGGTGACACGACCACTTTTGGGGCGTACAAGGCTGGTGGCATATTCACGCAAGTGAAGATGCCCAAGGTTCTGGAGTTTGTGCGTATCCTTACCACAGATCACGAGCACAGCTTACATTTATCGACAGAAATCTCTTCGTGAATCTTTAAAAGCTCCCGACTTCTGGATTACCGACTTTGCGAAATTCGACCGCCCGGCTACGCTACACGCTGGGTTCCAGGCCCTCTGGCAGTTCTACTCCGAACAACAGCGCTTTCCCCGTCCTCGTAATGCTGAAGACGCAGCGATACTGGTTTCCCTTGCAAAGAAATTAGATGCCGACGTCGACGAGAAAGTCTTGACCGAATTGTCGTATCAAGCTAGCGGTAACCTTGCTCCGGTTAATGCTGTCATTGGTGGCTTGGTTGCCCAAGAAGTTCTGAAAGCGTGCTCCGCAAAGTTCCACCCTGTTGTCCAATATACTTACTTCGACTCCCTTGAATCCCTTCCATCAACTCTTCCTAGTGAGGCAGATTGTCAGCCTACGGGCTCTCGTTATGACGGCCAGATAGCCGTTTTTGGCAAGGCTTTCCAGGAAAAGATTTTCAACTATCGACAGTTTTTGGTCGGGGCTGGGGCTATCGGCTGTGAGATGCTGAAGAACTGGAGCATGATTGGCCTCGGCTCTGGGCCCAACGGCGCCATTTATGTCACTGATCTTGACACTATTGAAAAGAGTAACCTCAATCGCCAGTTCTTGTTCCGTGCAAAGGACTTGGGCAATTTTAAGTCTGTCGTCGCCGCAGCTGCCGTGGCAGACATGAACCCCGATCTCAACGGTCATATCGAAGGCCGGCAGGATCCTGTCGGTCCAGACACAGAGCGTACGTTCTTTCCGCACCTCATTTCCCACTGGCGAAGCTCACATCGGGACCAGACATTTACGGAGAGCGTTTCTTTGCCAGTATCGATGGGGTCACCAACGCTCTTGACAATGTGAAAGCCCGTATGTCCCAATTTCTACCTGGTTACATGAGTCATTCACTCCGTGCTGTAGGTCTATACATGGATCGACGTTGTGTGTTCTTCGAGAAGCCCCTATTGGAATCTGGAACCCTTGGCACGAAAGGAAATACGCAAGTTGTTATTCCTCACTCGACAGAATCATACGCATCGTCACAGGACCCCCCGGAGAAAGAGACCCCGTCCTGCACCGTCAAGAATTTCCCAAACGCAATCCAGCACTGCATCGAGGTGGGCATGTCAGCACTGCGGCTTGATGTATAGGCTGATGATAGTCTCAGTGGAGTCGAACGGAGTTTGATAACCTGTTTGTTAAGCCTGCGCAATCCGTCAATTCTTACCTCTCCGAACCAGGCTATCTAGAAAGCGCCCTCAAATACTCCGGTCAACAGAAGGAGCAGATCGAGCAGATCGCCTCATACTTGGTTCAAGATAGGCCCATCACCTTTGAAGAGTGCATCGTTTGGGCTCGGTCGCAGTTCGAGGAAAAGTATAATAACGCTATCCGTCAATTGTTATTCAGTCTCCCGAAAGATGCCGTGACGAACAGCGGTCAACCGTTTTGGAGTAGCCCAAAGCGTGCTCCGGACCCGTTAACGTTCAACTCGAGCGACGTGAGGATGTCGTGTTATGCTTAGTTCTCCTTCTAGGCTAACCCTTCACAAGCCTACCCACCTCCAGTTCATCATCTCTGCAGCCAATCTCCATGCGTTCAACTACGGGTTGCGCGGAGAGAACGACCCTGCTGTTTTCAGAAAAGTTGCAGACTCTGTGGTCGTCCCTGAGTTCTCACCTAGGAGTGGGGTTAAGGTACAAGTGAACGAGAATGAGCCAGTAGAAAACTCAGGAATCGGTACAAGCCAAATCCATCTCATGCCATTAAATGCTTGACCTGTTTCTGTAGATACCACAGACCCCAGAGAGCTTGCCAAGTCTCTGCCTCCACCATCATCATTTGCTGGATTCCGCCTTAATCCCGTAGAGTTTGAGAAGGACGACGATAGCAATTACCATATCGACTTCATCACTGCTGCTTCCAACCTTCGCGCGATGAACTACAGCATCACCCCCGCTGATCGCCATACGACTAAGCAAATTGCCGGCAAGATCATCCCTGCGATCGCTACCACGACATCCCTCGTAGTTGGCCTGGTCTGCCTAGAGCTGTACAAGGCAAGACGCTTTCCTGTCATTATTTTGTAGATTGCTCATCCACTGTCCCGTGGTTTCTCCCATTAGATCATCGATGGCAAGAACAAACTCGAGGACTACAAAAATGGATTCGTGAACCTTGCCCTGCCGTTCTTCGGTTTCTCGGAACCGATAGCGGCCAAGAAGAACAAGTACGGAACGACAGAGTGGACGTTGTGGGATCGCTTCGAGTTCAAGAACGACCCCACCCTCAAGGAGATCGTCACGTGGTTCCAGAAGGAACACCAACTCGATATCTGCATGGTCAGCCAGGGCGTCAGCATGCTCTGGAGCTCATTTGTTGGAAAAAAGAAGGTACGCGGCTATTGTTGTCACCTTCGCTTATGATTATGCGCATCGCCGACTTCACGCCATTTTACAGAGCGAGGAGCGTCTGCCAATGAAGTTTAGCGCGCTCGTCGAACATGTCACCAAGAAGCCCCTTCCTACACACGTTACCCACTTTGTTGTAGAGGTTATGGCTTCTGACGAAGAGGGAGAAGATGTTGAGGTGAGCATTCACAATTGTTTCTCCCGGCACGTATCCATTCCGGGTGCTTGCCCAGGTCCCATTCATCGTAGTCCGCAAGTAATTGTAAAGCGAAAGGACAATGCGAAACAAGTTGGACGTATTGTCATGTAACTTTTCGGAATGGTCGAGTAAACCTGTATTATAAATTTGTCTCACAATAGCGAGATGTCGGGAATGTGTGAAAGAAATCACGCGCATGTTGGCCATAATTTGTCATCCATTGTGATAGCGGGGAACAAGACCCAACATCTCTCCTAACGGATAACTGTACAGAACTCATGTGTCGGTGACGGGGGGAAAGAGGCAATACTGCCTAGCAAACAAATGGGCGTATCGTAAAACCATGACTTAGAGCAATCAGGTAAGGACGGCGAAGTTTAAAAGGACTGGGTGCGGAGGATGTCAAGGTAGAGCGGTAACTTGATTTTGGGGTGTAATAGAAAAGATATTTTTTGTGGAGTTTCAAAGGAGGGAGATGCACGGAGGAAATTAAGACTCGGAATAGCGAACAATCGAGTAGCAAGTGGGAAAAAGTTGCGTGTGGTCGACGGATCGCTATTACGCAGTAAGAGAGTTCAAGCGAAACAAACGCACTCGCGTCGCAAGGCAAGTGTAAGAAAGGCGAGACGCGTACGGAAACACATCAACAAGGAAACACGATGCATAAACGCTGAAAATGAGCGTGCAATGGAAACCATATACAATTGCAACTGCGCCAAAAACCGTGGTGGGTGTAACGGGAGCCACAAAAATGTCCAACTGGCGCGGCTGTGGTGCGGGCAAGTTGAGCGGATGGCAAGCAGCCGTGGACCACAAAGGCCGGGAACGAGGTGGCGCGGTGAGGGAGGGATAAAAATGACATGAGAAATGCTGGTGGTACCGAAATAAGGAACCGGGTCGAAGAGGGACTGGATGGATGGATTGTCCTCAAAATTGGTGATGGAGAGGAAACTGGATAAGCTATTACGGGCGGGACAAGCAGAGTAGAGATAAATGCCGAGACTGGACTGGAAGATACGAACAGAGCTGGGTCGTCTATTGCAGCTAGCGCGGAGTAGATTCAGTTGATCGCCTTCAAGTCTTGAAATGAAACAGAAGCCTAGAGGGACGATGCGAATATTTGACAAGTGACGAAACAGATAAGTGCCGATGCTTTGAACTGAGGTATGATGAATAATGAGATGAGAATGGTAATGCCAGCAGAGTCAGTGCCCGACCCATTGTGGCCCGTACGGCGGGAAGACGAGCCTGTGTCCAAAGCCTTGACCGTCCGCAGCGTCGTAGCCGTACTGTTCGGCACCAGTCCAACACAATCCGGGAATCTGGTAGGGTAATTTTGGGGCACTTGAACTGCACGAGTATTCGATGCATGTCTGGGTTTGTGACCGCCAGTGTCCACCGTCCTGCAAGTGGTATTGCCTACTATCAATCACCGAAATCGACCGTACACGGCTATGGTCATAAGGCTGGCCGAACATCGGGTGCGGAGGCAGATGGAAAGCTGGGGCTCTAGCACCCCACCCTTGCGCCGTCCCATAACCACTTGAAGAGTATTGAGGCATCATGACGAGTGGAGGCACTGGTGGTGGCTGCACCGCCATGTAGTGGGTCGGCCCTCTAATCACATCACGCCGCAGCGGCTCGTCCGCAGCAGGACTCCACTTGGCTGGTGGCGGAAGAGGCCTTTGCATCTCCCGCACGCGCTCCCACTCCATACCCCTTTCCAGTCCGAACGGAGCGCCAATGGTGTTGCCGCTGATTTCGCGGAAAGAGCCGTTCCTACTTCCGCGGCGCCTTGGCATATACTCTTCCCGAAGCGGCCCGTCTTCATCCAAATCGATCTCCAACGTTTCGGAACTTGACTCAGCAGTGGTTGGGTCCAATTTCCCGCGCCGCCTCTCTTCAAGGCCCAGGAATACCGGCTGCGGTTGAAATTTGCGGTACATGTCATCGCACGAGCGGGACGCAGGCTCAAGAAGATCTTCTATCATCTTTCGGACGATAAAGTGGGGGTTAGAAGATGGCCGTGAAATCAACTGAGGACTGGGTGCCGAGGATAGGGATTTGTGGTAAGTCAAGACTTGAGCGAGCCACTTATTCCATTCATAAGGCGTGATGGAAAGGTCATATGAGAATATATCAAGTGCCAATGACTCAAGTCGGTTCAAAGACTGGATCGGGACTCCAGAGATAGTATGCCTATCGAATAGATCAGTATCGATAATCAGGGAGACACAAGAGCGCATACCAAGTTTTGTTGGAAAATGTATGATCGTCCAACCACTTATTCGCGAGCATGCACCCGAGAAGGACAAGACGGAACGGTGCATGGACTTCAGAGGCTTGAAAGCAGCTCGAGTCCTGCCATTCGCCAAGACCAAGGAGTTCTAGCCTGAAGCGTACCTCTTTCACAGCGTCGGGTCTGAGGGAGATATGCCCAAAACGAACAGGAAGGTGGACGATATACCAGGCAGCCAAAAGAACAGCGGAGGGTTGGAGTAGAGTTGACAACAAAAGGGAGCGGACGGTGCTGGCCAAAAATGGAGGTGGAGGGGATGTGCGTTGTGTGTGCTGGGTGGAACTAGCCCTGTGATTGATGTGAGGTAGATAGAGGGTAATTGGGGTTGTATGAACGTACGTGTACTGTGTATGAAGACACATGCCAGTAGTGCAAACCTTCCAGACGAAAGTAGCTACCCACTCAGCTAGAGGATCTGCAACCTTCTTGTATGAGAGGGTGGCAGATGGCATCGGCATAAGGTCCGGCACAGAGGGTACATCCTGCTGGTGGTCGGCAATCTCGTACTGAAGGGTTGGATGAGGGGGTAAAACACCATATTGGACAGAATCATGTTCGAAAGGGGGTAGTGCAACGTTGGGACCACCAGAGAAGTGGGCAGCGGCCACGGCGCGGTCGACGAAAACACCGAAAGGAGTAATCGGGCCGAGGGGGCTGGAAGCCGGATCTTCATCGGGAGCGGGTTCTGAAGATGCGCCTTCTTCGGAGGGAGGAGAGTATGAGTCATGAAAGTGAGGTGGGTGTTGAAGAAATACGTCACTGGCTCGGAGAGGCCCACCTCCAATGGTGGAAAGGAGTCGGTGGTCACAGGTCGGATCGATTTCCATCTCGGCGAGGTCCTCAGAACGGGAAGTGCCGCCACTCCACTGACTTTCTATTTCATAATCAAGAGTGCCAGAACCTATCTCGTCAACGTCCTCCTCAAGCTCCTGTAGGTGCTGGGGATGACGGGTTTGCTCTGCCTGGTAAAGAGTCAAAAGGGGCGGAATACACGCTTGCGCGCGATCTCCTTTAATGATCTGTGCGTTTCCCGCACGAATCAACCCGCTGGAAAAATCCTGCATGTAAGGATCGGTGGCAGGCCGCGAATCTCCCTCCTCCCAAATGCGACGCGGCTTATTGCGGCGCCACAGTGGTAAGGAGCTGATCCACTCTTCTCTTGTGCCGAAGGACGGGGGCGGACCGTGAGGTGGGAGGGGAATGGAAGTGAAGTTGGGGAGAGCCGATGGTTGAGGGTGGTTCAGGTCGCCAGGGTAACAGTCTTGCTTGAATACTGGATGTGCAGGAGGTCGGGAGTATTGAGGAACGGGAACGGGCATCTGCACGCTAGGAGAAAAAAATGAAAGGAGCCCACGATGCCGAAAGTTGCTGGTAGGGCTGACGGCAATGCGGGGGCCCAAGTGGGTTCAGCCAAAGCAAGGCTAGAAAAGAAGTGAGGTCGTGATACAAGTCGTAAGATAAAAATCGAAGTGGAGTAGAGGGAGAGAGAAAAAGAGGGGGGAAGGGGGAATGGCAAGAGTCGACGAACGGCGAACGCGCAGCGAAGGCGTGCCTTTTTGTGGACCGTCCCTGTATGTGGGTCGGATTAAAAAAGGGCCAGAATCTCGAGTGGGGTGTGAGGAGACTAGCAGTAGTGGTAGTTGGAGGTAAAGGAAAGGGGAAGGGGAAGGGAGACGGCGAGAGGGACGGAAACCGAAAACCGAGACAAAGAGAGAGGCGAGATCCGGGCACACAGGAACAGTCTCCAGTTTCAAACTCCTTGTGTGGCAAAAATGGTCAAGCCTGCCCGTTAAGGAAAAACACCCCTTTGCGTATCATCCTCATCATGGTCAGTTCCACACGCGCATACATCCGCCGAATCTTTGATCATCTTTTTGCAGAGCAATGACCTCGATTCAATCACCCTCGGCCAGCTTAAGGCTATGGTCAACTCAGCCCCAAAGCCAAAGGCGCGTTCGTCCCCTTCCGTCCGATTACATGTACATGACCCCTGTCTCGTACAGCAATGTTATTACGACTTTAAATATGATGACGAAGACACCGTCCTCAGCGAGTTAGAGGAATTTTACTCCTACGTGGAAATGCCTCAAGCTGCCGAGAACTTAAAGGCGTGGGAGGGCTCCTTCCAAGGAGGTCCGTGTGTATTTTGTCTTGCGTAATATCTCTCGGATCAATTTAACGACCCCTGTGCAAAGAATGGACTAGGAGTCCGCCACAAAAGCGCAGAGCCCACGTTGAGCTTCTACTTGAGAGTCTAGAACACAAGGACGTCGAGATCAGGTTCACGAATGCGCGCAGATTACTGTACATACTCCAAGGTTGGTGACTGCGCATTCGCAGCAGGCACATGGTCTACATTTACCGTGTTAGGCACCTTCGCCGAAACCACGTCGCCTGAGCACCAATTACATTGGATTTTTGAAAATTGCAAGTTTGTGCGCGACGCGAATGGCTTGAGCAACATTGTAGAGGCAATGAAAATCGCGAGCTCGAAGCACGATTTTCTCTGGTTTAGTCCATCTTCCTAGGGTGTTTGCTTAATTTGACTTGACTTGCTCTAGGTCTCTTTCCGATGCTGATGCCGCACGTATACAACTTGGTGTTGAAGAAAAGTCTGATCTTATGGAAGAAATCACCACGGAAATATCCGTCTATCTTGCCATGCTTTACCACTTGATTGAAGTCTTCAAGGGCCATGATGACTTCGCAGATGAGCTCAGTAAGCCCCAGTCTTCGAGGAACAGCGATCCCTCTCGAATGTCCCACAGTGAGCATGGATCCTCCGCTACCAGTTTACTTCTTCAACGTGGTGTCTGGCCTTCGAGATAAAAGCGCCAAGGGCTACCCAGTGAAGAAGGTACTTAACCCTTTCGGTCTCATTTCTTGTTCTCATCCCCAATAAGCTGCTCCTGGTTCTCTGGAAGACGATCCTGTCTTGTTGCGGTGGCTTTCGTGATCTCGAGAGAGTCAAGAAGGTCTCCCGTGAATTGGCGGGCTTAGCCCCCGTTCAAGA
>WNFC01014626.1_pt1 | contig 19955 bp, 15 predicted proteins | sample 5400541 | NCBI WGS metagenome assembly WNFC01 (sample SAMN13153342, study PRJNA577476) | soil metagenome | isolation source: 120 cm saprolite under Douglas fir tree site 2 hole 2 replicate 1 | place: USA:California | collected 2015-04-18 | reverse complement strand
GTACGTGACGGTGCGGCCGGTTCCCCTGGACCCGCAGTGACTGGGCGTGGGCTGCGCGCATGAACGGCTCTGGGCTTGCGCGCATGGAATCCGTATAGATTTGGCCGGCAAGTGTATGGATATCGCATATGGCGCCGTCAGCCACCCACACATCGGGTCAAACTGGGAATAGGTGATCCGCATCGCGGGCCGACTGCACGGCCCTGGCCGGCCGCGCAGCCCGTGTTAGCCCGCGCCAAGGTGGCGGCTACCCCCGCTCGCTACCCGCGGGTTACTTCCGGTGGTGGCGGCGGCCATCCCTCGAGGCCGCCGCCACCCCTCATTGCCCAGTCGTACGGGCCCACCTGATCGACCGGCACACTGGTAGTAGCAGGAATTTCTCTGACAAGGAGATCATGAGCCAGCAGGACCGGGGACAGCTCCGGATCTACCTCGGCGCCGCGGCCGGGGTCGGCAAGACCTTCGCCATGCTCGGCGAGGGTCACCGGCGCGCCGAGCGCGGGGCCGACGTGGTCGTGGCGTTCGTGGAAACCCATGACCGACCGCAGACGGCCGCGCTGCTCGACGGCCTGGAGATCATGCCGCGGGCCAGGCTGCCCTACCGGGGCACGTCCTTCGAGGAGATGGACGTCGACGCGGTACTCGCCCGCCGGCCCCAGATCGCACTGGTCGACGAGTTCGCGCACACCAACGTGCCCGGCTCGCGCCACGCCAAGCGCTGGCAGGACGTCGAGGAAATGCTGGAAGCCGGCATCGACGTGATCTCGACGGTCAACATCCAGCACCTGGAATCGCTCAACGACGTGGTCCAGAAGATCACCGGCGTGCCGCAGCGGGAGACGGTCCCCGACGCCATGGTGCGCGCCGCCGACCAGGTCGAGTTGGTCGACCAGACGCCGGAGGCGCTACGCCGCCGGATGGCGCACGGGAACATCTACCGTCCGGAGAAGATCGACGCGGCGCTGACCAACTACTTCCGGACCGGGAACCTGGCCGCCCTGCGTGAGCTTGCCCTGCTCTGGCTGGCCGACAAGGTGGACGAGGGGCTGCAGCGTTACCGGGCCGCGCACGACATCCACGGCACCTGGGAGGCACGGGAGCGGGTAGTGGTGGCGCTCACCGGAGGGGAGGAGGGTGCGACGCTGATCCGCCGCGCGGCCAGGATCGCCGCGCGGTCCACCGGCGGCGACCTGCTCGCCGTGCACGTCACCAAGTCCGACGGGCTGACCGGCGCCGACCCGGCGGAACTGGCCGCGCAGCGCAGGCTCACCGAGTCGCTCGGCGGCACCTATCACCAGGTGGTCGGCGACAACATCCCCGACGCGCTGCTCACCTTCGCGCGAGCGGAGAACGCCACCCAGCTGGTGCTCGGTGCGAGCCGCCGGTCCTGGCTTTCCGCCCTGCTCACCGGGCCAGGGGTCAGCATGCGGACGATCCGCGGCTCCGGCGACATCGACGTGCACATCGTGACCCACTCCCGGATGGGCCGCGGCCGCGGCCTGCCGCGGTCCCGGGGTGGCCTCACCCTGCGCCGCCGGCTGGCGGGCTACGCGCTCGGCGTGATCCTGACCCCGTTGCTCACAGTCGCGCTGACCAGCGCACGCGGGGGCTTGAACCTGACCAGCGACATGCTCTCGTTCCTGGTGGCGGTCATCGCGGTGGCCCTGGTCGGCGGGTTCGTCCCGGCGGTGCTGGTGGCGATCGCCGGGTCGCTGCTGCTCAACTACTACTTCACCCCGCCGATCCATAAGTGGACCATCGCGGAGACCAACAACGTCCTGGCTCTCGGGGTCTTCGTCGCGGTCGGGCTGGTGGTCAGCTGGGTGGTGGATATAGCTGCCCGGCGGACCCGGCAGGCGGCCAGGGCCGGCGCCGAGTCTGAGCTGCTGGTCACCACGGCGGGCAGCGTGCTGCGTGGCCAGCGGGCCGTGGCGGCAGTGCTCGACCGGGTACGCGAGGCGTTCGGCATGGAGTCCGTGACGCTGCTGGAGTGCCAGGCCGGCCAGGGCACTGCCCAGCGCGGCCCCACAGCTGATTGGCAGGCCGTGGCGCACTCGGGTGAGCCGCCCCCTGGTAAACCAGCACTGCGCCGACCCGAGGACGCCGACGTGGACGTGCCGGTGACGGAGACGCTCACCCTGGCCCTGCGGGGACGCACGCTCCCCGCGGACGACCGCCGGGTCCTGGGCGCGTTCGCCGCTTACGCCGAGGCTGACCGGATGAGGACGGCGCTGCTCGCAGCGGTCTCCCACGACCTGCGCACCCCGCTCGCATCGGCCAAGGCCGCTGTGACCAGCCTGCGCTCGGCCGACGTGAAGTGGGGCGCGGAAGACCACGATGAACTGCTGGCCACCGCCGACGAGTCCCTCGACCGCCTCGCCCACCTGGTGGACAACCTGCTCGACATGAGCAGGCTCCAGGCCGGGGCGATGGCAGTCTTCCCCCGGCCGACCGGGCTCGACGATATCGTCGCCCGCGCCTTGGACGACCTCGGCATCGGCTGTAGTGCGGTGGCCTTGGACATCCCCGACTCGCTGCCTGCGGTCAGGGTTGACCCAGGCATCCTGGAGCGGGTCATCGTCAACCTGGCCGGAAACGCGCTGCGCTACTCGCCGGAGGGGTCGGCGCCGTTGCTGACCGCGAGCATCCTCGGCGACCGGGTCGAATTGCGGGTCGTCGACCAGGGCCCCGGCATCCCCGCGCAGGACCGTGACCGCATGTTCGTGCCTTTCCAGCGGCTGGGGGACACCGACAACACCACCGGCGTGGGCCTCGGCCTGGCCCTCTCGCGCGGGCTGACCGAGGCCATGGGCGGCACGCTGGAACCCGAGGAGACCCCCGGCGGCGGGCTCACCATGACACTGTCGCTGCCGGCCGTGGTCGAGCCGGACGGCGCGGGCCCGGGGGAACCCGACTACCGGCGGCGTGATGATGCAGCCTCCAAGGCTCTGGGGGGCGACAGGGCAGATGCTGGCTGAGCCTGGCACGCTTGATCAGGTGACCCGGGTCCTTGTTGTCGATGATGAACCGCAGATCCTCCGCGCACTGCGGATCAACCTGCGGGTGCGCAGCTACGAGGTGGACACCGCGGCGACCGGCTCACAGGCCCTGGAGACGGCCGCGCGCCACCCGCCGGACCTGGTGATCCTCGATCTCGGGCTGCCCGACCTGGACGGGGTCGAGGTTATCGAGGGGCTGCGGGGCTGGACCACGGCGCCGATCATCGTGCTGTCCGGCCGGGCCGACAGCATGGACAAGGTCGAGGCGCTGGACGCGGGCGCCGACGACTACGTGACCAAGCCGTTCGCCATGGACGAACTGCTGGCCCGGATGCGCGCGGTCGCGCGCAGGACCAGAACGGTGGACGACCAGCCCCGGGTCCGGCTCGGTGGCCTGGTCGTCGACCTCGCCGCCAAGCGCGTGATCCGCGAAGCGGACCAGGCCGCGAACCTCCCCGCCGGCCAAGCCGCGAACTCCCCCACTGGCCCAGCCGGGAACTCCCCGGCCGGCCAGGACATCCGGCTCACCCCCACCGAATGGCACCTGCTTGAGGTGCTCCTGCGCAACCCGGGCAAGCTGCTCAGCCAGCGCCAGCTGCTGGCCGAGGTCTGGGGCCCGGGGTACGCGGACGCGGCCGGCAACCTCCGCCTGTACATGGCCCAGCTGCGGCGCAAACTCGAGCCCGACCCGGGGCGGCCCCGCTGGCTGCTCACCGAGCCCGGCATGGGTTACCGTTACCAGCCCGACCCGGACACCGCTCCAGCAGCCACCTCCTGACCGGCCGGGCGGCCGGGCGAGTTGCGGCGTTTCCGCGGAAACGCACATGCGCGGTCTGGGGCAGGGGGTGCGGATCAGGGTCGAGACGCGGGCTGCTCGTCCGACGCGAGGTGCACTAGCCGGAAGCGCAACCGGCAGATCACCACGTTCTCCGTGCCATTCCTGATGGCCCGGTTGAGCACGACGCCGCGCTGGTTGTGCAGGATCCACTGCCACGGCCGGATCGGCTGCACCTCCGGGATGAGCACGACAAGGCGCTGGTAGCGCTCCTCCTCTTCCAGCGTGCGCAGGTACTCCACGATCGGTGGCGACAGCGACCGGTGCGCTGCACGGAGGGTGACCAGCGGCACGTTCGGATGCCACGCCTCCCATTGCTCCTGGAAGCTGGCGACGACCAGTTCCTCCTCCGGCTCGGGGTAACACACGGTCACCGCGATAACCTCATCGCCCAGCGAGAGCGCGACGGAGATCGCCTCCCTGGTCAGCCTGGACAGCCCGCCCACCGGAACCACCACCAGGGACGACAGCTGCTCCGGCGGGCCCGGTGTGCGCCCCAGCTCAAGCAGCATGCCGATCCGGTCATAGGTAACCCGGATGCGGGTAAACATCAGCACGAGCAGCGGGATGACCAGGACGACGAGCCATGCGCCCTGGGTGAACTTGCTGATCAGCTCGATAGCCAGGGCGACCAGGGTCAGCACCGCGCCCAGCCCGTTGATCGCCGCGCGCCCGGCCCAGCCGCGGCCGTGCTGCTCGTGCCAGTGCCGCACCATGCCCACCTGGGAGAGCGTGAACCCGACGAAGACGCCGATCGCGAACAGTGGCACCAGCGCCAGCGTATTGCCCTGGGCCACCACGAGCAGGATCGCCGCCGCGACCGCGAGTACCGAGATCCCGTACCTGTGCACCTGGCGGTCGGCCTTCAGCAGGAACAGGTGCGGCAGGAAATTGTCCCTGGCCAGCAGGCTGGCCAGGACCGGCAGCCCGCCGAACGACGTGTTGGCCGCCAGTGCCAGCAGCACCGTGGTGATCAACTGGATGGCATAAAAGACCACATTGTGCCCAACGGCTGCCGCTGCTAGTTGTGCCAGCGACGTCTCGGTCGTCGACGGGGCCACATCGAACTTCTTGATCAGGATCGCGATGCCGATCAGCATGGCGCCGAGAATGATCCCGAGCCACATCTCGGTGTGCTGCGCCCGGCGGGCCCTGGGTTCACGGAACGAGGGCACGGCGTTGGCGATCGCCTCCACACCGGTCAGCGCCGAGCAGCCAGAGGCGAACGCCCGCAGCAGCAGCAGGACGCCTACCGACTCAGCGATCCGCGGCAGGTGGCCGGACGGTGCGACCACGGGATGAGACCGGAGCAGGCCGCCGACGATCACGACCGCGATCGCGATGATGAACACGACGGTGGGCACGATGAAGATCCGCGCCGACTCAGCCGCGCCCAACATGTTGATGCCGGTGATCACCGCGAGCACGCCGAGGCAGACCCAGACCCGCCCCCCATACAGGGCCGGAAACGCCGACGTGAGCGCCGCGACTCCGGCCGACACGCCGACAGCCGCGTTCAGCACGTAGTCGACGATGAGCGAGGCCGCGGCGATCAGGCTCGGCTGCCGCCCCAGGTGCCGGCCGGCGACCGCGTACGCGCCGCCGCCGCCCGGGAAGGCGGCGATCACCTGGCGGTAGGACGCCAGCCCCACGGTCCCCGCGGCCGCGAGCACCACGACGATCGCCTCGGGGCCATAGGCCACTGAGGACAGCGCGTCAAGGGACAGGGCGGCCAAGCCCTCGAACGCGGTCAGCCGGTGGCGTTCCTCATCCTGCTCGCGCGGCACAGGCGGGTGCGGCGTCGCATCGCGCACGCTCATGTCTGCTCATCCTGCCGCGCTCCGGCCGGGGATCTCGCGCGGCCCCCGGACTCCGAGAGCCCAGGTCAGCCGGATGACACGCCCGGGTCAGCCGATGAACACGAAGGCGATGACGGCCAGCGCAACGGCCACACCCACCACGGCAGCCGCTAGGATAGCGACCTGGCTACGCCGGGCGCGCATGGTCCACGGCTGAGCGGTCTCACCGCCGGAACGCCCGTCGGCGAACGCGCGGAACTGGGCGGTACTGGCCGATGGGTCGTGGTCACGCTCGGGCATGAAGCGACTGTAGCGGCCCTGGCTGGGAGTTCGCCGGGATTATCACGTATTCATGCGGAATCCGCCATGCCGAGCGGTCCCCGGCCCGTTAAGGCGACCTCGGGCGGCCACGCCGACTCCGGGTGGCCACCTGCCAACCCCGGGCGGTCACCTGCCCACCCCGGGCGGAAGGATGTCGGCGCGGCTCACCAGCCGGGAGAGCACGATAACGCTGCGGGTGCGCACGACGAACGACTCGGCCCCGATCCGCTCCACCACCTGCTCGAAATGCCGCACGTCGGCGGCGCGGATGTGCAGCAGGGCGTCGGCCTCCCCGGTGATCGTGCACGCGCCCGTCACCTCGGGGTACTTGCTGACCGCCGCCCCGATGTCCGCCGGTGAGGTCCGGCCGCGGCAGAACAGTTCCACATAGGCCTCGGTGGTCCAGCCCAGCGCCGAGGGATCCACGCTGGCCGTGAACCCCGTGATGGCACCGGAGGCGCGCAGCTTGTCCACCCGCCGCTTGACGGCTGGCGCGGACAGGCCGACCCGCGCCCCGATCACGGCGTAGGTGGTGCGGGCGTCCTCGACCAGCGCGGCCACGATCCGCTCGTCAAGATCGTCGAAGGCTGGGTAGCGGCCAGGCACACCCCGATCCTGCCAGTCAGCCGACGCCCTGGTAAGCGGACCCGCTGGCCGGCTTGACCACGGCCAGGTTGTCGTGCGCCGGATGGGTGAGCCCGGCGGGACCGGCGGCGAACGCCCGGAGCAGGTTGAGCGTGGCCTGGTCCACGAAGACCTGGGCGGCCGAGGTCATCCCATGTCCGCAGGCCGTTCCCCGCATGGCACACACCCAGCGCATGGTGCCGGAGGAGAACACCCCGGCCCCGCTCGCCGTCGTGTAGTACGCGGAGTCGGCGTAGCTGTTCGCACCGCCGCAGGCCAGCGGCGAATGAGCGAGCACCTCGATCGGCCGCGGGATGGGCACGGCGGGATTCACCCGGTCGTACTCCGGGCCGACCATGCCGGGGAACGAGGTGCCCTGGCGCACGCCGGTGCCCGCGAAGATCCAGTTCCCGGGGTCATACACCACATACGGCGCGCTGACCGGGTTGCATTCGTAGAACACCCCGGTGATCACGCTCTCCGGGCGCGGGTCGGGCGGGTCCCGCCACTGCTGGGTGGTCTGGCTGTTGTCGGTCCCGTAAAGCGGGTCTTCCCCGGCGACCTTGTAGCAGATCTCGATCCGGTCGGCGCCAAGCACCGAGGGCGCGAACCTGATGTGCCGGTACATCGCATTCGCGCCGAAAAACGCGATGTTGGTGCCAGCACCGCGGGCGCCAAGCAGCGCGGTGCGCATGGCCGCCGAATAGTACTCGTCATGCCCGAGCGAGATCAGCGCGCGGGCCCCGTTCAGGAGAGAAGGGTTTTGTTCCAGGTCCACGTCGGTCTCGTAGGCGATCGGCACCCCGCTGCGCTCGGCGAGGGCGATCGGCGCCAACTCGAAAGACAGGAACCACTGCGCCCCATCGGTGGCATAAGGACGGTCGAAGCTCACCTGCCGGGACCGGTCGGCGAACCCCTGCGGCCCGGAGTACAGGTCGTAGCCGCCCCAGAGGTTGTACGCCTGCCAGGTGGTCACCCCCTGCAGGATCACGACCTTGCCGACGGTAGACGGCGAGCGCACGGTGATCGGGACGTATCGCTGTCCGTTCGGGGCGACCAGTTTCAGCAGGTACGCCCCCTCGGGCCAGCCGGTGGTCGGCACCGTCAACGACGGATGCCACGGCGCGGTCACCATGTTGACCCCAGGCACGAATGCGGCCGCTGGCTGCACCTGGCCGGGCACGCTGGCCGACGACCAGACCAGGTGGGCTTGACTGCCCCCGTACCAGCCCACCCGGTAGGCCTGCACCTGGAAACTCGCTGCCGTTGTGGTGACGTAGAGCCGGAATGACTGTCCGGGCAGGACGCTCACGTGGTCGGCGTACCCCTGGATCGCGTCCCGCGCTCCCTCGTGGATGATGATCCAGGCGCGGGTCCCCGGCTTGGCGTTCTCAGCCGCCGGGAACGGCTGCGCGCTGGCGGAGGGCGCTTTCTTCGGCCCCGCCCGCAGCCCGTGGGTGCTGCTGGCCTGCGGGCGGCCGGCCGAGACCCCGCAGGCCGCCGTGAACAACGCCACGGTGATCACCCCCGCGATCACCGCTACGGCCGAACGAGCCGGCAGCCGTCGCACAGTTCCGATCATGGCATCCGGATCTTTTGCGATCGTGATCGCCTGCCAGTGGAACGACGTGCCAGCCCGCTTTTCCACCGCCATGGCCACTCGAGACGGAGCATCGTCCTAATCCTCGGATTCGCTATCACGGGTTACGCCAGGAGCGGCACGATATCACCTGAAATGACTCGCTGTAGGCGACCTGGGGCACCGCCAGGTCATTCCCTGCCCGCGCCCGGTCGCGTACCTTGACGGCGTGGGAGTAGCACGCGCCGAGTGGGCGGCGGCCCGAACACGGCACCGCTCGACGCGGTCGCGTACCTGTTCGGCGCGGTCCTGGCGCTGCCCGTGCTGCTGCGGAGGCGGTGGCCGCTCGGCGTGCTGATCGCGTGTTCGGTGCTCCTCCTCGCCTACTACAGTTTCGACCGCCGCGATATCTCCCCGGCGCCGTTGCTGGCCCTGCCGCTCTATGACGCGGCGATCGCCGGGTACCTGGTGGCGGCGATCGCCATCCCGGCCATCTACATGGCGATCGGGCTGTTCGTCGTCGAAGTCTCCACGCATGAGGGATTCGCCAAGCTGACCGTGGACTTCCTGCCGTCCATCGTGGTGCTCGGGCTGGCGATCTGGCTCGGCGACGCGACCCGCAGCAGGCGCGCCCTGGCCGCCGAGACCGCCGACCGGCTCCGCCTGGCCGGTGAGGAACGCGACGCCGAGGCGGCCCGCCGGGTCGCGGAGGAGCGGCTGCGGATCGCCAGGGACCTGCACGACACGGTCGCGCACAGCATGGCGACGATTACCGTGCAGGCCGGGTCGGCGCTGCACCTGCTGGGCGGCCAGAATGACGGGCCTGGCGGCCGCGACGAGAACCTGCGCGCCGCCCTCACCGCCATCAGGGAGACGAGCAAGGCGGCGCTTGGCGAAATGCGGACCACCCTGGGCCATCTCCGACGCGGGACGGCCGAGGAGCCGGCCGGCCTGCGAAGCGCGGGCCTCGACCGCCTGCCAGCGCTGCGTGATGCCGTCACCGCGGCAGGCGCCCCGGTCACCATCAGCGTCGAGGGCGAGGAACGGCCGCTGCCCGCCGATGTGGATCATGCCGCCTACCGGATCCTGCAAGAGTCACTCACCAACGTGCTGCGGCACGCGGGCACGGAGGCCCGCGCCACCGTCTGCCTGCGCTATGAGCCAGAGTCACTTGCCATCCGGGTCACTGACGACGGCATCGGCCCTGCGCCCGCACCACCCGGCGGCTCGGCGGACCAGTCTGGCGGGGGGCACGGGCTCTGTGGGATGGCCGAGCGGGCCGCTGCCGTCGGCGGCGAGTTCAGCGCGGGGAACGCCCCGGAAGGCGGCTTCGAGGTGGTGGCGCGGCTGCCGATCACCGCCGTGGAGGCGGGCGGATGATCCGCGTTCTGCTGGCTGATGACCAGGCACTGGTGCGGGCCGGTTTTCGCATGCTGCTGGAGTCCGCCGACGACATCACGATCGTCGGAGAGGCGGCCAACGGCGGCAGCGCGGTGGCCATGGCCCGTGACCTGCGCCCCGATGTCGTGCTGATGGACCTCAGCATGCCCGAGGTGGATGGCCTCACCGCGACCAGGCGGATCACCGGCGACCCGCGGCTGGCGGCGGTCAAGGTGGTGGTACTCACCACCTTCGACGACGAGGAGCACGTGTTCGGCGCGCTGCGCGCCGGGGCCAGCGGCTTCCTGGTCAAGGACGTCGAGCCCGCGGAACTGCTGCAGGGTGTGCGGGTGGTGGCCCGCGGCGACGCGCTGCTCGCACCGAGCGTCACCCGCGCCCTCATCGCCGCGTTCACCGCAGGAGGCGCCCACGCCGACACGCAGCCGTCGCTGCCCGGCGGGGCGGCCCGCTCGTCAGGCGCCGGCCGCCAGCCGCCCAGCGGCCAGAGCCAGGCCCGGCCCGGCGCGGCCCCGCATCCTGGCCTCGGATCGCTGACCGAGCGGGAGCGTGAGGTCGTGGGCCTGGTCGCCGCGGGGCTCTCCAACGACGAGATCGCGGGCCAGCTCGTGGTCAGCCCGCTCACCGCGAAGACCCACGTCAGCAGGGCGATGATCAAGCTCGATGCGCGGGACCGGGCCCAGCTCGTAGTGATCGCCTACGAGCACGGCCTGGCCGAGCCCGGCGGCCGCTAGGGCGAGACACGCCCTAACCTTCCCGGTGACTTCTCCCGACCTTATGGTTACGGCCCTCTGGCCGGAGGATACTAAGAGTCACAAAAGCCACAAGGTCGGCGAGAACGGCCACATCAGTCGCAATGCGTTGATGGAGGCAGGGAACGCGCATGCGGTTCTGCGAGAATTGCGGATTTGCGCTGACCGGCAGCCCGAGATACTGCGCCGGATGCGGGATTCCAGCAGATCAGCCGCCCGACAGCGGCCCGTCTGGCATGAGTTCCCCCGTCAGCGACCCACCTATGGACCAGGGCCCGCCCGTCCCTCCCGCTGGCCAGGGCCCGCCTGATCTCTGGGGCCGGCAGGACCTGCGCGACCCCTGGAGCCCGCCAGACCCGCCTGCTCCCTGGAGCCCGCCGGACCCGCCTGACCTCTGGAGTCAGCCAGACCCGCCAGCCCCCCGGAGTCAGCCAGACCCGCCAGCCCCCCGGAGTCAGCCAGACCCGCCAGCCCCCCGGAGTCAGCCAGACCCGGCTGCCCCCTGGAGTAAGCCGGACCCGCCTGATCCCTGGAGTCAGCCGGATTTGCCTAGTCGCTGGGGCCGCCCGGGCCCGGTCGATCCCCGGAGCCGGCCGGACCCGCCTGGTCCCCAGGCTACGGAGCAACGAGCCGACTCGCCTGGCGCGCAGGACCCGTTCGGGTACCTGTTCGACGCCAGCGGCTCGCCCACCGCCGTAACGCCCGAACTCGTCCCGGTGGCTGGGCCGCCCGGCGATGACGATTCCACTGGCCCGGGTGGCACCCCAGACCGTCCGGCACATTCGCCGGGGCGCCTGACGATCCTTGCCCTGGTGACGGCGGTCGCGTTGCTGATCATTGGCAGCCTGGTGATCTTGCGGGCCCTGCACCACAATTCCCAGCCGAACGCCGCGACAACACGGCTCCAGTCGCCTTCCCCCGGCGGGTCATCCCGCGGCGCGTCCCGACCCGCGGTCGGCAGCGACGCGGTGGCCGTCGCGCCCGCAGCGGCCGGGCAGCCTCATGCACAGCAGGTCGCGGCGCTCCTGAGGGCCTACTTCCGGTCCATCAACAGCCGCGATTACGTCGGCTACTCCCACCTGTTCATACCGCAGATGCGCGAGAGCGTTCAGAACTTCAACGCCGGGTACCGGACGACCACCGATTCGGGCGCCACGCTGGCCGGCCTGTCCGCCACCGGTACCGGTGGCCTGGCCGCGACCGTGGCATTCACCAGCCAGCAGTCGCCCGCCGACAGTCCCGATCACGCCGCGTGCGACAAATGGGATGTCGTCCTGTTCCTGAAGCCCACCGACGGCGGGTATCTCATCACGCACTCTCCGGCTGGTTACCACCCCTCCGTGCACCCCTGCACCTGAAACCCCGCGGCAGCGCCCGCCCATCGAAGACGGCCGGGCCTACTACAGCGGGAGTAGCGGAGGCGGCCGGCCGGTACTCCGGCGGAGTACCGGACAGGCCAAGTGCCTCCCTGTGTAGGACGCCCTGCGGGCCGCGGCTGAGGAGCATCAAGAACAGCAACACTCCTCAGGCTCGTAGGAGACTCACATGTCCAGTTCATCCCCCACCCGGACCCCAGCCACGGGCGTGCCCGGGCCCGCTCATTCCCCCGCACCGGCGAAAGCCGCCGGCCCGGGCGCGCTCGGCCGGGTCGGCCGGGCCTGCCACCGGCATCGCTGGCTCACCCTGCTCACCTGGATCCTCGGGGTGGCCTGCCTGATCACTCTGTGGACCAGGTTCGGCGCCCCGGCCCAAGACAACTTCGCCGGCAGTGACCCCGGGCAGACCCTGCTCAACCAGCATTTCCAGCGGCAGTCCGGCGACTCGCTAACCCTGGCCATCCGCTCATCCGGGCCGATCACCAGCCCGGCCGTCCGCGCCCAGGTGACGAGCGCGCTCACCCCGTTCGAGCGGGCGGCTCACGTCACCGCGGTCTCCAACCCGTACCAGGTGCCCGGCCAGATCTCCAGCGATGGCCACATCGCCTTCGCCACCGTGCAGTTCAACGTCGCCTCGACGAAGATCCCCAACAGTGAGGCCCTGGCGCTGATGAACGACGCGAGAGCCGCTTCCGGGCACGGCGTCACGTTCAGGCTCGGCGGCGACGTGGTGAGCCTGGCCGAGACGCCCTATGGCGGCCCCACCGAGGGCATCGGCATCGGCGCGGCGGCTATCGTTCTGCTGATCGCTTTTGGATCTTTGCTGGCCATGGGCCTGCCCGTGGTCACCGCGGTGCTCGGCATCGGCGCCGGGCTGTCCCTTATCGCCCTGCTCGGTCATGTCGTGCCCGCGCCGTCCTTCTCCCCCATCATCGCCTCCATGATCGGCCTCGGGGTCGGCGTTGACTACGCGCTGTTCATCGTCACCCGGTTCCGCGAGTCCCTGCGGGCCGGCGCCGGCCCCGAGGATGCGGCGGTGACGGCCATGCGCACCGCTGGCCGGACCGTGCTCATCGCGGGCACCACCGTGGTGATCGGCATGCTCGGCCTGCTCGTGCTGCGCCAGCCGCTGCTCAACGGGGTCGCCGTCGCCGCTTCCGCCACGGTCGCGATGACCATGCTCGCCTCGCTGACGCTGCTGCCCGCGCTGCTCGGCTTCACCGGCACCCGGCTCGCCAAGCCATCCAAGGTGCGGCTGCCACGGTGGCTGGGCGGCCGCCGCACCCCGCGTTCGGGCCCTCCGGCCGCGGAGCGGTGGGCTGGTGTCATCCAGCGCCGGCCCGTGATCGCCGCCGTCGTGTCCACCGGAGTGATCCTGGCGCTCGCCGCACCGGCCCTGGGCATGAAGCTGAACATGCCCGACACGTCCAGCCAGGCCCGGGGCACCATGGGCTATCAGAGCTACGCCATCATGGCGGAGGGCTTCGGGCCCGGCTTCGACGCACCGCTGATCGTTGCCGCCACACTCCCCTCACCCGGCGCGAGCACCGCCCGTCTCGCCGCAGCGATCCGGGCCACCCCCGGCGTCGCCCACGTCACCCCGGTGCAGGTGAGCAAGGACGGCGAGGCGGCCATGCTGATCGCCTACCCGACCACCAGCGCGCAGAACACCGCCACCAACACCCTGGTCAATCGGATGCGCAACAGCGTCCTGCCCCAGGCGACGGCGGGCACCGGCCTCCGGGCCTACCTCACCGGGCCGAACGCTGGCGGCGTGGCCTTCGCCAACCTCATCGGCCAGCGCCTGCCGTTGCTGGTCGGGGTCGTCGTCGCACTGTCGATGCTGCTGCTCCTGGTCATGTTCCGTTCCGTCACCATCGCGATCAAGGCAGCCGTGATGAACCTGCTGTCGATCTCCGCCGCCTACGGCGTGCTCGTCGTGGTGGTCCAGGACGGCGTGCTGGGCCGGCTGTTCGGGTTCCCGGAGAAGATGCCGGTGACCACGTGGGTGCCGATGTTCCTGTTCGTCATCCTGTTCGGCCTGTCCATGGACTACGAGGTGTTCCTGCTCTCGCGAATTCGCGAGGAGTACGACGCCACGGGTGACAACGCGGCATCGGTCGCCCGCGGACTGGCCCGCACCGCCCGGGTGATCACCGCCGCGGCTGCGATCATGGTGGTGGTGTTCCTGTCCTTCGTGCTCGGCGCGGACGTCGCGGTCAAGCAGATCGGCCTCGGCCTGGCCGTCGCCGTCCTGATCGACGCCACCTTGGTGCGGATGGTGCTGGTGCCCGCCGTCATGGAACTGCTCGGCAAGGCCAACTGGTGGCTGCCGGCGCCGCTGGCCCGCATCCTGCCGAAGGCCTCTCTCAGCGAGGACGAGCCCCCGGCCGAGGTGAGGGTTCGCGTCACGGCCTCTGAGTAGTCTTCGGCCGAGGCCTCCTGAGGGAAGCGCCCGGCGCCGCTGGCTGGACCAGCGGCGCCGGGCGAACTCTTATGTCGCCGCCGGGCCGCGTCAGGGCGGCCGCGTCAGGGCCGTCCGATACTGGCCCGCGGCCGGGTGTCGATTAGGGGTCCCTCGCCCCCTGGAACCGGCGCATACTAGTGCCATTGATGATCTTGGGAGGGGCGATGACACGGCTCGGCGGTATGTACGGCCCGGACGCCACGTTCCTCGGCGTACCCAGGGCGGATCTGTCGCAGCCCGCCTCCTGGGCCGGGACGGACATCCTCATCATCGGTGCCCCGTTCGACGGCGGGACCTCGCACCGGCCCGGGGCCAGGTTCGGCCCGCAGGCGATCCGGTTCACCGACTACCTGGCGCACGACGGGTCCAGGCCCCACCTCGCCCTCGGCGTGGACCCGCTGACCGAGCTCCGGGTGGCCGACGCGGGCGACGTGGAGATGCCCTCCGGTGAGACCGAGGTCTCGCTGCGCCGGCTGGAGGAGGCGGTCCACCGGGCCTGCCATGGCGGGGCCATCCCGGTGATCCTCGGCGGCGATCACACCATCGCCTTCCCCGACGCGACCGGCGTGGCACGCCACGTGGGCTGGGGGCGCCTGTCGGTGATCCACTTCGACGCCCACGCCGACACGGCCGACACCCAGTTCGGGTCGCTGTACGGGCACGGCACCCCGATGCGCAGGCTCATCGAGTCCGGCGCGGTGCGCGGCGACCGGTTCCTGCAAATCGGCTTGCGGGGGTACTGGCCCGAGCCCGAGACGCTGGACTGGATGGCGGAACGCGGCATGCGCAGCTACGAGATGACCGAGGTAGTCGCCCGCGGGCTGGACGCCTGCCTCACCGAGGCGTTCGCGATAGCCCTCGACGACTGTGACGGCGTCTTCCTGTCGGTGGACGTCGACGTCGTCGATCCGGGCATGGCGCCGGGCACCGGCACTCCCGAGCCGGGCGGCCTCACCGGCCGTCAGCTACTCGACGCGGTCCGCCGGATCGCCATGGAAATGCCGCTGGCCGGCATGGATGTGGTGGAGGTCTCGCCACCCTACGACCACGCCGAGATCACCGCGTACCTGGCCAACCGGGTGGTGCTTGAGGCACTGTCGGGAATTGCCTGGCGGCGCAGGCGCGAGGCCGCCGACCCCGGCAGGCCGGCCCGGGTTCCGCACTCCCCCCTGCTGCATGACCGGCGGCCAGCGGGGTCCAAGCCGACGGGGCCCAAGTCCGCCTAAGGCTCCCGAGGTCAAGCCGGAACAGACAGCGGCTGAACGCTGACGTTACCGACGCCCCCGACGCTCCACCCAGGAGTGACACCGCCCGTGGCGTGGATCGCGGCACGGACCCAGCTCACCGCCCCTGCGAGTGCCTCCATCTCGTCTGGCGCGTCCACAGTCAGTTCAAACACCGCAGTGTCGTTCGTGGCGTCCGAACTGACGGCGTAGTCGAGGAGTTCCGGAGTGTGCTCATCGATCAATGCAAGCTGATCCGTGACTTGATCGATGGCCTCGCCGAGCTCTGCCCCAGGGTCAGCGAGGGCGACCCGGATCGGGATGACGGCCGCGTACATCATTTCCCGGTCTCCTCCCGCCAGCACGGCTGGCGCTGTAGCCACTTCCGCAGGTTCATCTCGTAATTCGGGTTCGACGGCGTCAGGTGCACCCGCCGTTGATGCTCCCCGCACGGGCACAGCATCCGGAAGTAGTTTGGCTTGTCAACGCGCCATCCTCTTTTTTCTGCTTCCCTGAGGACGGCCTCTAACTCCTTGACCTGGTGTCTTAGCCTGCTCACATGTAGCGCCTGCCTGTCGAATGTACCTAGCGTTCAGGAGCATAGACAAGCCATACGACAGGCGTGACCCGCTAGATGGGCGCGCGGCATGCGGGTTGCCCAGGGTCGTGGCGGCCTCGGGTCGAGTAAGACCAGGCTGATGAGACATGGCTGACACAACGAGGCGATCTATAATCGCAGCATGCTGGACGTGACCAGGCTTCGCGTGCTCGTTGCGGTGGCCAGGCACGGCTCGGTGACCGCGGCAGCCCGTGCGCTCAACTACGCCCAGCCCTCGGTCAGCCACCACATCGCGCGGCTGGAAGCGGAGACGGGGGCGCGGCTCACCCAGCGTGCCGGGCGCGGCGTCCGGCTGACGGACGCTGGCCGCCTGCTCGCGGAGCGGGCTGAGGAGATCATCGGGCGGCTCGATGCCGCTGAAAACGAACTCGCAGCGCACGTCGGACTGCGCGGCGGCAGGATCCGCCTCGCTGCCTTCCCGTCGGCGCTCGGAACGATCGTGCCCGCCGCGGCCGCCCGGCTGGAAGCAGAGCATCCAGGCATGGACCTCACGCTGGCCGAGGCCGAACCGCCCGAGGCGCTGCGCATGCTCCGTGCGGGCTACGTGGATGTGGCGCTCGTCTTCCGGCACACCCAGGATGGGGTGGCCGCCGCGCCCAGCGAAACCGACGACGGCACCCGGGCCACGCTGCTGCTGGATGACCCTATCTACCTGGTGACCCAGGCCTGCACCAGCTCAAGCTCCCACCACCCGCGCTCCCCTGACCCGCGCTCCCCCGATCATCCGCGCTCTCCTGATCCGCGCTCCCCTGACCCGCGCTCCCCTGATCCGCGCTCTCCTGACCCGCGCTCTCCTGACCCGCGCTCCCCTGACCCGCGCAGCCCCCACCCGCGCCCAGCCCGGGTGGCTCCGCCCGGTGAGCGCGCCCTCCCCGCTGAGCCGGACCTGGCCGACTTCGCGGATCGCCGCTGGATCGCTGGCTGCGAGCGCTGCCGCACCACCCTGCCCGGCCTCGCGCTGCGCGCCGCCCGGCATCCCGGCATCCAGGCCGCGGCGCTGCCCGGTGCCCACAGGCAGGTCCTGGCGGTGACCTACGGCGAGCCGCCCGACGCGCCGGCCGTCGCCCGCCTCCTCGAGGTGCTCACCCTGACCGTCGGCGCAGAACACCCGGCACCACTGCCAAGAACCCCGATCCACGCTGTGGATAGTCGTTAACGGTGAACCACTCTTGTTTCCAACACCGCGCGGTGGCACGGGAACTCGGGCAGCGGCTCGCACCGCGCGAGAACGCGGCCAGGCCCAACCCGGAGGTGGCTCAGATCGCGCGATCGCGGCCTTGCCAGTACGGGTCGCGCAGGCGGCGCTTGAGCAGCTTGCCGCTCGGGTCGCGGGGCATCTCGGCGATGAAGTCGACGACCGTCGGCCATTTCATCGTGGCCAGCCGACCTTCAAGCGACGCGAGGATCGCGGCGGCCAGCTCCGGGCTCGGCTCTACCCCGTCGGCGGGTTGCACCACCGCCATCACCCGCTCCCCCCAATCGTCGTCCGGGACGCCGAAGACGGCCACGTCAGCGACCCCGGGATGGACGATGATCTCGCCTTCAACCTCAGCCGAGTAGATATTGGCCCCGCCGGAGATGATCACATCGGCTTTCCTGTCGCACAGGAAGAGGAACCCCTCGTCGTCGAGGTAGCCGATGTCGCCGACGGTGAAGAAGCCGCGCAGCCGGTTCGCAGAAGTCTTCGCGGGATCGCCCTTGTAGCTGAAGTCGGACAGGGACATCCGCATGTACACGGTGCCCGGCACACCCCGCGGGCACTCCCTTCCGTCGTCATCGGTGACCATTACCTCGCTGATCGGCCACGGCGTGCCCACCGTCCCGGGGTGGGCGAGCCAGTCCTGCGGAGTGGCGATCGTGCCGCCGCCCTCGGTGGCCGCGTAGTACTCGTAGACGCACGGCCCCCACCAGTCGAGCATGGCCCGCTTGAGGGCCACCGGGCACGGCGCCGCCGCGTGGATCAGCCATCTCATAGACGAGAGGTCATAGCCGCGCCTGGTGCTCTCAGGCAACGCCAGCATGCGCTTGAAGTGGGTCGGCACCATGTGGGTGTTGGTCACTCGGTAGTGCTGGACAAGCACGAGTGCCTGCTCGGCGTCCCACGAGTCCATGTAGACGAGGGTGTGGCCCATCGCTATGGCAGCACCGCCGAAGAGCGTTACGGCGGTGTGGTAGTTCGGCGACGTGATCAGGTGCACGTTGGGCGGGCCGGCCATCACGCCGAACATCTGGGGCAGCGCGGTCGACAGCTCGGCCGCGACCTCCGGATCAAGGCCCGACAGCGCCCGGCGCACGCCCTTGGGGCGGCCGGTCGTGCCCGAGGTGTAATGCATGCTGGCACCGGCGGTCCGGTCCTGCGGCAGGGTCACCGGCTGGCCGGCCCGCAGGTCCGGCATCGGGGTGAACCCCGGGACGTCGCCGCACCCGAAACGCCCCGCGACCGGGACTCCCGCCTCGTCGGCTGCGGCGGCCCCCGCCACGCCGAACCGCTCGTCCACGACGAACGCCTTCGCCTCGCTGTCGCGCACGATGTAGGCGATCTCCGGAACGGTGAAGTGCCAGTTGATCGGGGTGAAATACCAGCCCGCCTGGAGCGCGGCCAGGTAGACCTCCAGCGCCGCGGCACCGTTCGGCAACAGGCTGGCGACGCCGTCCCCGGGTTGGAGGCCGCGTTCGCGCAACCCGTGAGTCAACTGGTTCACCCGGGCCAGCAGATTCCCCGCGGTGTGCTGGGTGCCGTCCGCGTCGATCACCGCGATCCAGCCCGGATTCTCCTGGGCCAGACGCCAGAAACCGAGAGGCCCCACGGCTCACCTCCTCGCCCACCTGCGGTCAGTAGACCACGCGCCGGCCCGGGTCCCGCAACCCTCCACTGACCTGAACGTCTCCTCCATATCGCGGGCATAACCGGCACGCCAGGAGCCGCCGTGCGGTACAAGTGAGCGAGCGCCTGAGGCTGCGGGGTGAAAGGCAGGTATGAGCAGGATGACGGCACGTACAGGCCGGACGGTGGCCGCCCTTATCGGCGGGATCGCCCTCGCCGGATGCCACTTCGCGGTCGTCCCCCCGAAGGCCACGGGCAGTCCGCGCGCGCCGAGCACCCCGGCCGGGAACGCGTCGGCGCAGCGCCTCGCGGATGCGCCCGCCCTGCTGGTCCAGTGCGCGATCGACCGGGCCGGCCTGCGCCCAGCCGCAGGACAGAATTGGCTTCACGATGGCAAGGTCAGCATCACCTCGACGAACGCCGCGGACTTCGACAGCTGGTGGCGCGGGCACGACACACCCGGCCCCTACACCGAGACCTTCGTGATCGACGGTCACCGCACGCACTACCTGGCGTTCGGCGCGACCTGGGTCAAGAAGAACAGCCAATGGGTTCCCCAGCACGCCGCGCGTACCGACCCGGTCGCGGAGCAGCAGTCCCTGTATGGCTGGGCGACCTGGGCCGCGCTGAACAACAAGCTCCCCCCCGCGGTCTGCGGCACCTCGGTCACGGCCCAGCAACTCCAGGCCCAGGTCTTCGCCGGCGCCCCGGGCACCGGCGACCCGTGGGCCGCCTGAGGTGCGGGAACGGGTGGTCCCGGTAGGGTAACAAGCAGGAGAGCCGGGAAGTCTGGTCGGCACCGTGCCTGCGCGCGGAAGGAGCGCCGCCCGTGCCGATCGCTCTGGCCTATCCGGTCTTCTTCGCCGGGATTGCCGTCAGTCTCGGCACCAGCTATCTCCTGGTCACCAGGCTCGAACGGCTGGGCGAGCGGCTTGGCCTGTCCGAGGCGCTGCTCGGCGTTGTGGCGGCCCTGGCGGCCGACGCCCCGGAGATCACATCGGCCGTCACCGCGCTGGCCACGCACCAGCAGAAGGTGGGCGCTGGCGTCATCATCGGCTCGAACGTGTTCAACCTGGCCGCATTGCTGGGTCTCGGCGCGGTGGTCGCTGGCAGCATCGCCCTGCACCGCAAGGTGGTCC
>WNFC01002453.1_pt1 | contig 19956 bp, 17 predicted proteins | sample 5400541 | NCBI WGS metagenome assembly WNFC01 (sample SAMN13153342, study PRJNA577476) | soil metagenome | isolation source: 120 cm saprolite under Douglas fir tree site 2 hole 2 replicate 1 | place: USA:California | collected 2015-04-18 | reverse complement strand
GGTCAAGGTCGACCGTCCAGTGCGGAGGATCTGACCATGGGCTCCCAGCTAGACCTTGATCAAGGAGGTACGTTCCGTCAGTACCAACGGGTTTGGCTGGGACCTTCGCTTGGGTGGCAGACAGTGCCTCAGGAGGCACTGTTTCCGATCACCGTGGTCGGTACGTACGCCATCTCCCGCGGAACCAACCTCATCACTATCAACGTCAACGCCAATGTCACTATCAACCTTCCCTCGTCCAAAGCAGGTCTTCCCGGGCCGCTCCCAGGCCAATGGTATCTAACCCCTATATCCATCGTTGACATTGGCGGCTTTGCCTCAGCCAACACCTACACCATCAATCCCTCCGGCGCCGAGCTCATCTCAGGCCTTGCCTCAATCCGCCTCGCTTCGAACTTCGGCGCCTTTCTCCTCAAGCCAATCCTCGAAACCGGTGGATGGACACTGTTGCAATGAAACGCTTCCTATTAGCCCTTGCTCTGTGCCTTGGCCTCTGGCCCCATCTTGCCCTTGCCCAATGCAACGGTGTCTTCCCTGCCAGCACTATCTGTGGCACCGTAGCTGGCGGTATCCCAGGCCAAGTCCCTACCTCAGTCCTCACCGGCATCCCTGGTGGCTCCAACGGGCAAATCCAATACAACAACTCAGGTGCGTTTGGCGGATTTACCGCTGGCGGTGATCTAACCTTCGCTGTCCCAAACTTCACCGTCAACACCTTCGGCGCAGCACAATCAGGCAAGGTCCCAGCGTCCGGTGGTGGCACGGCCAACTTCCTCCGCGCTGATGGTACCTGGGTTCCGACGACAGTTTTCAGTGTATTTAGTCGTACTGGCGCAGTCGTTGCCGCGTCTGGTGATTACAACGCAGGGCAGATTACCTACACCCCGGTCGGCACAGGTGGTGTCGCCACAACGGACAAAGCCCTTCTCGATCGTATCGTTTGGGTCAACGACTATGGTGCGGTTTGTGATGGCGTAACCAACGATGCCACTGCGTTCCAAAATGCAATAAACCAAGGCCAGACTTCTGGCCGACCAGTTCGTTGGATTGGCAGTTGCGCCATCTCCACTGGCCTTTCGATAACCTCCTCGCTAGACTTCGGCGGCTTCAGTGGCGGCATCTACACTGGCCAGACCCGCCTTGTTGTTACATCGGCCTCGGTCAATGCTATTGTTATCACCACAGCCAATGGCAATCCAGTCTATCTCCACGACTTTGGGATATCTTATAACCCAGCAGCTAATGCTAACATAACTGCCATCACCATCACTGGAACAGCAGCCAATGAGAACGGAGGTTCTGTTTTAGAACGGCTGGTACTGAACAGTGGCATCGCAGTAGGTGTAAATTTCATAAAGGCCTCTACATGGAGGCTGATAGACTCCACGATCGTTTCTTCCATTGCTAGTGGCTCTGCTATCATCGTAGCCAACCAAAACAACGGCGACTCCGGCGACAACACTATCTATGGCAACTTCATCCAGCAAACTGGCGGCGGTGGCGTAGGGATCGTCTGGAACAGCTCCGGTGGGACGAGGATAGAGAATAACAAAATCCTTGGCGTTACCATGACCGCTGGGATTAATATCGCCCTTGCTAATGGAGTTTCCACTTCCGACATCTTCATTATCGGAAACAGCATTGAAGGTCTAGCCACCACCGGCATTAGCGTCAACATAGTCAGGTCTGGCACGACCGGCGGGTTGAACCACATCGTCATTGGCCATAATGAACTTGGTGGGGGTCAGGTTTGTGTCTCAGTTCCGACCGATGCCAATGGCACTTGGATCAACAATATCAACATCACCGGAAACTCCTGCCAGAACGTAAACACATCAAGCAATATTGGCTTTAACATCAACACCGCAATCGGCATTGTAGTTTCCAACAACAATTATTGGGCAACCGGCGCTGGGACAAACCAACCAGCAGTCATTGGTGCCAGCGCCACCGCCACGAACTGTGTTCTAGGTCCGAACCCTTACATAGGAACGCACACTGCCAGTACGCCCGGCTCTTGCACCGCAATCGCACCAAATTAAGGAACCCTAAATGCCCGAACCCGAACACCCCGACTCAGTCTACCTCGAACGCATCTCCAAAGACATGAAACTCGTCCGAGAGATGCTAACCACCGTCATCACCTACATGCGGGACGCAGAATCGGAAGTCCCCGAAAAGATGCGCCGATTCATCATGTACATGCATGACGTTCACGACATTTCCTACCTCTACGAATCCCGTGGCCTTCCAGTTCCCCGCCACGTCTCCGCGGAACTAGAACGCTGCGACGATCGCTACCGTCAACTCCTCGTGGAACTCCACATGGACGGTGGCACCTTCGAAAAGGTCCGTCGAGAGATGGCCAAAGATCCACTCAATCGCTGGGACCACACTCGCCAACTACCCAAACCAAAGGAGAACCAACCATGAAGCAACAAGGACGTGCAGATCGCTCCGGCCCAACTGGCCAAAAAGTCGAACCCAATTCCAAGGCAATCAACCCAGGTGCGGTCAGCTATCTTGGCAACCACCTTGGCAACCACGCTACCGAAGCCGATGGCAAGCCACTCAACAACCACACACCTTGGTCCACAGGCCAGGGCTACAACCCTCCCCCATACTCCACCAGCACCGATGGTTCCGCTCCGGGCGCTGGGATGGTAACTCGACGCAGCGGAAGCCAAGGGAAGTATTGAGAAAGGAAACCAACAATGGCAGATCTAGACGAAGTAGCGAACCTCCTCCACGTACACGAGAAAGCCTCTGCGCATGGGGATTTGCTGAAGAACATCGCCAACACAGCGATGGCCAAGCTTAAGCTTATCAATGAAGAGCACGGCAAGCCGAAGGAAACGGCAGTGGAAGATCCAGGCGAACCTGAAATCGAACACGAGGACCACGACGATGCCCAATGACATCCTTTCCCAATACGGCCCAGGCACCTCCCAACCCCAACGCGGTGTTATTTCAAAGGGCGGAGTAATGCCTGGCGATACCAAAGACGTCCGCAATTATGCCTACCCCTGCGGGCCAAAGAACATCATGGACCCAAACTCTCCTGGCCTCCACGGTACCAATCAAGGCATCACCAACGGTCCAGACAACGGTGGATCACACTCTGGCTCCCCAGGCCTCGGTGGAACCAACTATGGCTGTTGCGGATCGCAAGGCAAATACTAACCCAGGAGAGCGGCGGTGGCAGACACAGCATCAATAGTCAATCGAGCCCTAGCTTCCTTCGGCAGCCGCACAACCGTGACCGCCGCTCTCCTCGCCAGCAATGGCTCCAACGAAGCCATCCAAGCCAACCTCATCTACATTCCCCACCGACGTCGATTGCTCCGTATGGCCCCTTGGTCCTGCGGATTCTTCACCACACTCCTCAACTACATCACCTCCAGCTTCGGAACTCCCGAAAACACCTCACCAGCAACCAACATCTGGACCAGAGGCCAACCGGCGCCACCTTGGGCTTACGAATACCAATACCCACTCGACTGCATCCGCGCCTGTTGGGTCACTCCCCAAACCGCAACCGGCTTTGCCTCGGGCATCCCCATAACCACTGCAGTAACCGGTGGGTCTCCTTCCTTCTGGCAAGGTCCGCCGGTTAAATACTCCGTCGCCATCGATCAATTCTTCGGTGTCACCTCCGCAGCCATCAGCGCGCCAGGAACCGGCTACGTCCTTGGTGAACAAATCACCCTTGTCCAAGCTCCCCAAGGCACAGCTCCCGTTGGAGCTCCTGTTGTCCTTACAGTCACTGGCATCGGTGGCGGTGGTAGCATTACTACTGTCAGTGTCAACAATGTTATCCGGGGTGAAACATCCCCTATCGGTGGCAGCTACTTCTCAATCCAAGCCAACCCTGTCGCACAAGGCTCTACCACCGGTGTCGGGGCAGGAGCAACGTTCACTCTCACGCAGAATGCTGCCGCATCCGACCAACGAGTCATCCTTACCAACCAAGAATTCGCCATCCTCAACTACGTCCGTGACGTCAGTGACGAAAACGTCTTCGACGACTCCTTCCAAGAAGCCTTTGTCGATATCCTAGGCGCATCACTATGCAAAGCCCTAACCGGCGACACCAAACGCGCTAACCTCGCTATCGCTCAAGCCAACGCAATGATCACAGAAGCCCGTGGCAACGACGCCAACGAAGGTCTCAAAGTCAACGATGTAACTCCCGACTGGCTCCGCATCCGCGGCATTGACTACGTTGAAGACTACTCCGGTCCCTACAACACCGGCTTCAACTGGGGTGCCATGTGGCCTGGGTTTAACTAAATGTCCAACCCAATCATCCAACCATCCTTCAACTCCGGCGAATGGGCCCCAGCCCTAAACGCTCGCGTCGACCTTGCCAAATACCACTCCGGCGCAGCTCTCCTCCGCAATTTCTTCGTCGACTATCGCGGTGGCGCAACCACCCGCCCGGGCACTCGCTATGTCCTTCAAACCCGCCTGACCTCAACCGTTCGCATCCTTCCATTCCAAGCCTCATTCACCGTCACCTACATCCTCGAATTCGGTCAAGGCTACGTCCGGTTCTTCAACAACGCCGCTCCAGTCTTAGAAGCCGCCAAAACTATATCCAACATAACCCAAGCCAACCCTGCCGTCGTCACCTCCACCGCCCACGGTTTCTCCGCCAATGATTGGGTTTTCATCTCCGGCGTGGTCGGGATGGTTCAAGTCAATGGCAACTATTTCTTCCTCTCAGGAGTCACAGCCAACACCTTTCAGCTCAACGATCTCTTTGGCAATCCCTTCAACTCCACCTCCCTCGGCACCTACGTCTCTGGCGGCACCGTCCAACGTGTTTACACCATCACCTCCCCTTACCAAGCCAGCGAATTAGCCGGGTTGAAGTTCGTCCAGAACGTCAATCAGATGTATCTGACCCATCCCAACTACCCACCATACGTTCTCACATTGATCTCCGCCACCAACTGGACCCTGGCACCAATCGTTATCGGTGCCACACTCACCACGCCAGGCATCTCTAGCCTTGGCACTTCCCTTGCCGCTGGGGTTGTAAGCTATGCCTACAAAGTCACCGCTGTTGATGTCAATGGACAAGAAAGCGCTCCATCTGCACCCGCCAATGTAGTTAACCTACAAGACCTTCGTACAGTCGCTGGTACCATAGCAGTTAACATAAATCCATCCGTGGGTTCAATCAGCACCAATGTTTACAAAGCCATACCCTACTACGGTGGTGGCCTTACAGTTCCAATCGGTGCGCAATTTGGCTTCATCGGTAATTGCACTGGCACCGTATTCATCGACAGCAACATCTCTCCAGACTTCACTCAAGGGATACCAATCGTACAGAATCCCTTCTCCGGCACCGGTGTTCAAACCATAAACGTCACTGCTCAAGGCTCCTTCGGCGGTGCCGGGGGCAATCCAGTACCAACAATCAGCTTCACCGGCGGTGGTGGTTCCGGTGCAGCCGCAGTTGCAACCCTCACATGCTTCAATGCTATAATTAACACCGGCGGCACAGGTTATTTCGTTGGCGATGTGTTATTCGTCACTGGTGGAGTGTATGTGCAGGTTACCGGCGTAAGCGGTGCACGTGCTATCACAGGTGTGACCATTACCAATGGAGGATCTATATCCGCAGGCTCAACACCATTAAACCCTGCCGGTTCAAATGTAGTCTCCGGCTCTGGCCTTGGCTCTGGAACTGGCGCTACCTTTGGCTTAACCTACGGTGTTTCAGCAATCGGCCTCATCTCTCCTGGCACAGGCTACACCACTCCACCGGCCGTTGTCTTCTCCTACGGCACCGCCGCAGCCACGGCCATTCTCGGTGCTCCATCCGCCGGTAACCCAACCGTTCCAGCACTGCACCAACAACGCTTAACCCTATCCGGTCCAGTCCTATCCCCAGCCCAGATGAACTTCTCTCAACCTGGTACTCCATTTAACTTCAACATAGAATTCCCTCTCCAACCAGACGATGCCATTCAAGCAACCCTAACCAACACTACCTTGAACAGCATCAAATCCATGGTCTCAGTCTCAGCGGGTCTCATCGTCTTCTCAGACAAAGGTGCATGGCTCATCAACGGAGGCAGCTCCGGTTCTCCGATCTCCGCACTTAGCCTAGTCGCCAACCCGCAAGGCTACTCCGGTGCCTCTGACTTACCACCAATCACCACGCCGACCGACATCCTCTACGTCCAAGCCAAGCAATCCATCGTCCGAGATCTTGCCTATAACTTCTACCTAAACAACTATCTCGGCACCGATATCTCAATACTCTCCTCCCACCTCTTCTACGGCTTCACCCTCAAAGAATGGACCTGGGCCGAAGAGCCATTCAAAACCGCTTGGGCTGTCCGCAACGATGGCCAGCTTCTCTCTCTTTGTTTCGTCAAAGAACAAGAAATGATCGCCTGGGCTCACTCTGACACCCAAGGCTCATTCCAATCCATCGCATCGGTCACCGAAACCACAACTTCAATTGGCTCTGTCGATGCAGTCTACCACGTTGTCCAACGAACTATCAATGGCAACACAGTTCAATACATCGAACGTTTTGTCGAACTCACCTATCCCAATGATTACAAATCTTCTTGGCAAGTCGACGCAGGCATTGGCTACAACGGTGCTCCAGCAACTATCTTCACCGGCGCCCAACACCTCGCCGGTATGGCCGTCACTGGCGTTGCCGATGGTGCCGTGATCAACTTCACCATGCCAATCAACGGCGTCTTCCAATTCGGCATTGGCGGCACCGTTGGCCTCACCACTATCCCCAACGCCTCCATCGTAACCGTTGGCCTGGCCTTCCTGCCACAACTAGCCCCCTTAGCCCTCGATCTCGGCCAACCCACAGTCCAAGGCAAGCGCAAGAAAGTCGCTGCAGTGACTACCAGAGTCAAACAAGCCTTGGGCCTATCCGCAGGCAAAACCCTAGCCACCGTCCTTCCAATGCAGGACCTGATCCTCAACAACGTCGGTTCCATGTCCAACGCCCTCGTCACTGGCCTTGTCACCTCCGACGCACGTATGATCATCGATCCAGATTGGGACGTCTTCGGTCAATATTTCATCACTCAACCCAACCCATACCCTGCCTCAATCCTCGGCGTGATTCCAGAAATCGAGGTCGGCGATGATTAGCATCGAGCTTGTTCCATTTCCCATCTCGGATTTCATTCGACAACAGTCCGGCAACGTTCTATCCGAGCGTCAAGCCTCAATGATGGACTATTGCCACAAACTCGGTCAAGTCTATGCAGGATTCATTGATGACAAATTCGTCTGCTGCTGGGGACTGATCCCCGGATCTTTTATTTCCAACCAAGCCTATCTTTGGATGTGGTCCCAAGGCCCGATCGCGCAGCAATTCACCTTCATCCGGCGCAGCCAAATCCAAGTCCAGGAAATGCTCAAGCGCTATCCTACCATAGTTGGCCATTGCAAGCGCAGCTCCCGTTCAGCGCAGCGTTGGCTAAAATGGCTTGGCGCGGAGTTCGAACCAACCACAGGCGATGTCCTTTCTTTCACAATCCGTAGGGTCTTCTAATGGCCGATCCAGTCACCCTCGGCACTATGGCCTTGACCGCCACCGCCGGTATCGTCTCTGGCATTGGCCAAGCCGATTCTGCCAATTCCCAAGCTGCCGCCTACCGCTACAAATCCGGCGTTGCCCTCCTCAACAAACAAATCAATGAACAAAACGCCAATTGGGCTACTCAAGCTGGCGACATTCAAGCCCAAGAGTCTGGAATGAAATCTCGCCAAGAAATCGGCGAGACCAAAGTCGTTCAGGCCGCATCTGGCTTCGATGTCAACTCTGGCACCAATGAAAAGATTCGCGAAGACCAGACCACCGTCGCCGCGTTCAATCAAAACGTCATCCGCTGGGACGCAGCCAAGACCTCCTATGGCTATGAAACCAAATCCGTCATGGACACTGCCGAATCCAATCTCGATCAGATGTCTGCGACTGGTGTGGAGAAAGCCGGGCAGATCGAAATGGTCGGTTCGTTTATCAACGCTGCAGGCTCTGTTGGCGGTAAGTGGATGCAGGCCAAAGGCCTTGGTTTAGCATAGGAGTAGATTAGATTGCCCCAAGCTCCCGGCCTAGTCCCCACCGCCCAACCTTCCCTCACCGGCACCCCAGAGGTCTCCCTCCCGGTCCCTGTCGATGCATTCGGTGGCGCAATCGGCCATGCCATCCAATCCTTTGGCACCGACCTCACCCACGCCACCAATGAGATCTGGGGTCAGGTTGTCGCCAACAAAAACCTGCAAAACGAAACCGAAGCCAAGAACGCCGATGCTGCGTACATGATGCAAGCTGGTATCAAAAACGAAGAATTCAAACAACGCGAAGGGCTCAACGCTGGTCCCGATGCCCTAGCCAAACACATCACCGACCTCAACGATCTCCGCACCAGCCTTCGCGGCAATCTCAACCCAGCCGCGGCACGCATGTACGATGGCTCATCACTCTCCAATATGGGTTCGTACATCCGCCTAGCCTCAGGCTACTCCGGCACTCAAATGAAAGTCGCCAATAACAATGCTGCAACCTCCCGCAAGGAGATCATCAAAAATAACATTGAAGCCGATCCCAACGACGAAGTCACCTTCCAACGCGGTACTCAAGCGATCCGGGGTGAAAACTCCCGCCTTGCCGAAAACGGAGGTTGGTCGCCTGAGCAGACCGAAGCCACCAACCAATCTGACATCTCTGATTTTTGGGCCAAACGCATAGTAGCCAAATCCAAAACCGATGCTATCGGTGCGCAGAAGATGCAAGACACTGCGATTAAAAACGGAGCGCTCACTCCCATCGACGCTGGTCGGGTCTCCCAAACCGTCCAACAGCAATTCGACACTCAAGGCTCTCGCGTCATCACCAACAAAGTCCTCGCCGACCGTCGCGCAGGCGAAGAGGAAGACGAAAAACCAGTCGATACTTATATCGACGCGGGTATGAAAGAAGCTGACAAACTCGGTCTTGATCCTGAACGCTTGGAACAATTCAAAGACCGGGTTCGCACTAGCATCATGACCAAATACAAGCAACAACGCTCCATCGAAACCGATTCCGACAACCTAAACGTGCGGACCATTGGCAAAGCCTTGATCCGCGCCAACGCCGAAGGCCAATCCCCGACCACCTTGGAAGAACTCAAAGGCATCGACCCTGCCGTATCCCCTGCCTGGGATGCGCTCGGCCGCGATCCTCGCAAGCAGCAGGCCGTCCTTAAACAACTCGAACACAATGCCGCAGGCACCAATCGCATCCCAACCACCCAAGCCAATCTCATGCTCTTCCATCAATACAAAGGCATGTCACTCTCACCGGATGATGACAAACGTGCGAGCTTCATGGCACAGAACTTCGGCGCAGACAATCGCCTATCCCTGCCACAGCGCGACCACCTCATGAATATCCAAGAGCGCATGCAGAAGAACCAATACGACGATCCTCGCGTGGTCAGAGCCTTGCGTATTCTAGCTCCAGACATGCGTGGCGCAGACGTTAAATACCCAATCGATCCAAAAAAAGACCCGCAGAACTATTTCCAATTCGTCGGTGGCCTTGCCGATTCACTTGAGCAATACAAAACTGATCATCCGGGGAAGATGCCCAGTCCAGATGAGGTCAAGCAGATCGGCTCTCAGTTAATGCAAGAACAAGCCTCCCACTGGTGGCAGAGCCATGAGGCGTTTTATCAGATGCAGGCGGGGACTGATGACCAAAACCGCATCCGGGACCTGCCCTTCTGGAAAGGCATAACCCCAGACGAAGGCAAAATCAACCGCTACTACCGCGCTGAGCTTTACCAACAGAAATATGGCGGCTCAGCCTCTCGCTCAAGCTCCAAGGTCCCGGATCAACCATGACCGACTATAGTGATTTCCTTGCCGAAGAGGTGGGCGCTGCCAAACGTGCCAACGCAGCTGCGCTCGACGACGATCCTGAGCAAGCAGCGCGAGCCATCGACCTCTCCGATGCAACAGGTGTCCCTTCTACCACCATCTACGGCGATGTTGATAGCTTCGAACGAACCCATAAAGCAACCCTTGGTTCTCAAATCATCGGTGACAACGAACACATCGTTGATTATATCAACTCGCATCCACTCGCCGCGAGGGTTTCCCATGACGACCTTGGCCAACTCGATAACGTTTCCCAAGCTCTAGAAGGCATCGGCCAGAAGTCACGGCTCCAGAAATGGCTGGAATCGGATTCGATGTCTGAATCCTTCATGCGCGGGTATGGCGACGCTCCGCTCGGGTCATCAGTTCTCTCACGCCCGAGTGATGTTGAATTCGCCATGTCACATCCTGAGGTCGGTGCCTTGGCAATGGCCTTGGCCTCTCCAATGGAGTTCATGTCCCGTGCTGCAGGTGGCTTGATCTCCCTCGGCTACGATGGCATTTCCCAAGTCCTTGGCGAAGGCCCAGCTAAGGAAATTGCTTCGATGGTTGAGTGGAAAATGACGCGCGGTGATTTCGGTGTTCGCTCGGGCGGAGGTGGAGCCACTGGGCCGTTGTTTGCCTTAGAACACAACGCCAAGGTTTTGGAGAAGATTCGTGATATCGCTAATGAGCTCCAACTCGCTGATCCTTGGACCAAGATCGGCAAGGAACCGCCCCTGGGTCTCGGCCGCCACATGGACAAAGCCAAGGAGATCCAGGCTCGGGAAGACATCCGCATCCTCGATGGTGCAATGTCCGAAGCCTCCAAATCCGCCACCCGTGAGCGCAGCGCCGATCTCTTCGCCAACAACTTCCTCCGTGGCCCTACCGGCGATCGTACAATCCGGATCAACGAGGAAGCGATCCGTTCCCTCTACGGAGACAAACAACCAACCCCCGACGATGGTATCCTCGGTTGGGTTCCGGGTATCACCGAATCCCTTCCCGCTGCCGAAGCGGCTGGCGCGGATATTGTGGTCCCATTGGCTGATTACCTCGCCAAGACCGAACCGGATGTCCACAAAGCCCTACACGATCATATCTCAATCCGCGATGGTGTACCCACTCTTGATGAGATGAAGATCGGCCAAGACCTTCCGAAACCAAAACCAATTTCAGCAGAACCTGTACCCACTCCACCACCCACATTCGCCAATGCTAAATTCTTAGGCCGCAATACCGAAGGAGAGAATATCTTTGAGCGCCCAAATGGTAAGCGTATAGCCGTTGCTAAGGACGGCACATTCACAGCCGATACGGAGATGTTTAAGCTGGTCGAAGACCGTCATCTTGGAGTTGAGAAGGAAGCCAATCCAAGGTTTGATGTTATAGAAGAGCCGAAGGAAACCACTGGTCCACTCGAGCCCAAACAGGCCATCGCCGATCCTGTCGCTTCTCTCCGCGCCTCAGCCGGTCTCGAACCACTCGCCATGGCTGGCGATCGCCGAGTCGGTTTAAAAGAAATCATCCGTTCCGAAACCCCTTCATGGATGGAAAGAAATCTTCAAAGCTTCCATGATGTAGAAATGCAAGATGAAACAGGCAAAACCATTGGAATGATCAACTTATCATTCGATAAAACAAAGAAACAACTCTACGTCGAGGATATCCAAGCCGGGGTGGAACACAACCAATTCTACCAACCAAACTTCCTCGGACCTGCCTTGATCCGCGATGTCAAACGACAGCTCAAGGCTATGTTTCCAGAGGCGGAGACTATCACCGGGCATAGAGCCACTGGTGCACGGTGGCTTGGGCGCAAGGATACTGGACAGTTACCAAAAGACATAGATTATATGCCAGAGGTCAAGCTCCAACTCGACGAGGATCCGCAAGGCTTCCGGGATCTCCTAGGAGCGTATTGGCAAAATGTCTCCACAGAAGAAAACATCAATGTCCTACGCAAAGACTTCACCCTGGCTGAATCTGCTATCCGCGATGCAGTCACCGCGGAGCTAAGCCGTATAGTCCCCAAGGCCGAGGTGGACGTAGCTCACGGAATCGATTTCCCACGCGCAGGTGGAGCGGTTCGTGGAATGTTCCAGCCTCGCACCGCGAAGATATTTGTCTCATTGGAAAGCACCGGGCCGGTTAGTACAGCTCGGCATGAAGCGATCCATTACCTCGCTCGGGAGGGTTTCTTCACCGATGCTGAATGGGATACATTGGCCAAGGCCGCGAAGGAACAAGGCTGGTTGGAGAAATTCGACATCCCAGACCGGTACTCGAATTTCTCCGCGGATGTTCAACACGAGGAAGCCATTGCCGAAGCCTACCAATCCTGGCGCCGAGGCGAAGAGGTTCTCAAGGACGATGGGGTCTTCCAGAAGATCAAAGATTTCATGGAAGGTGTGCGGAGGAGGATCAACGAAGCTCTTGGAAAGGAGATGGGTTGGGAGGATATATTCAAGGAAATCGATACTGGCCGAGTTGGGAAGCGAGAATTGCTGGAAGAGGAAGGTGAAGCTCCCGCCTTGGCTCAGGCTCGGTTGGAAGGTGGCCACGAACCCATGGCCCAGACCAAGGAACCAACCGAACCATTCGGACTCTATGATCGTGGCAAAACTCTCGGTGTCACCCAATCACACATGGATCGGATGGAGAAGCTAATCCAACAGCGCAACAAAGAGGATTTCGAATCTCACCAGCGACGAGCTGAACTCCGCCAACGCCGTCGATCCAACGCGGACTGGAAAGATCGCCGGACCGTCCTTCGCGATGAGGTTCGAGAACAACTATCCGGGCGGCCGGATATCGCCACTGATCAATTCATGACAAAGTACGGCATCAAGTTTCATCCTGACTATCTTTCCGAAGAGCAAAAAGCTCGGCTTCCCAAGGACTACATTCAAAAGAAAGACGGCGTCAACCCAGACGAACTCGCTCCGCACTTCGGCTATACCTCCGGCGATGCCATGGTCGAACGGCTTGGTATGATGACCGAAGACCGGCGCCGATCCGGGATGTCTCAACGGGACTATCTCAATCGCCTGATCGATGTTGAAACCGATCGCCGCCTGAACCAAGAATTCGGTGATCGGGAAGCACATATCCTTGAGGAGGCCAAAGATCAAGCGTTGAGTGAAACCCAGCTTGAGCTGGTCCACCAAGACACCCTAGCCTTCGCACTCAAAGCCGGGATTGATACCACTCCGCTCACGCGGGAGAATGTTAAAGCCATCGCGCGTGAGAAGATCAGCAACGTGCCTGTGGGACAGCTAAGCTCTAACAGACTCTTTCAAAACGCCCTACAACTGGGCAAGAAAGTCGAGGAAGCCGGGGCTCAGGGTAAATGGGATAAAGCTTATAAGCTAATGCAACTCCGTCAAAACGCTGTCGAAGGCGCAAAGATCGTGCTTGACTATGAACGCTCCCGCAAAGCCTTAGACCGTACCGCCAAGACCTTCCGCAAACGAGAGGTAGCCAGTGTTGGAACGACCTTCACTAATTGGGTTCATGATCTGCTTAACCGTGTGGGTTATCCTGTCAATCGTAGTATACAAGACCTGCAAGAGAATATCGGCCGCCAGACGTCGCAGACGCTTGCCACGTTTGTACGTGAAAAGGCTGAGGAATGGAACGGACAGAGAGATTTGCCGATTGCCGATTTCATCCAAGACGCAGGGTTTAGACAAAAGCTGGATACGCTGAGCCATTCCCAATTCCAGGATTTCAAATCAGCGGTTGATATGCTCATCAAAGCTGGCCGGGATGAGAAGAAGATCTATGTTGAAGGTGAAGCGAGGGATCTCGTTGGGACCAAGCAAGAGATGCGGGATAAGCTTTCCACCTTTGGCACGGTCCCGTCCAAAGCAGATCCGGGACCGTTTGCGTGGTTCCCGCGACTGGTTGTCTATGGTCTAACTGCCAAAGAAACCATGTTCAATCGCTGGGATCGGAATGACCCTTGGGGGATATTCAACCGGACATTCTCGTATCCATTTGCTAGAGCAGCCAATCATGAATCCGCTATGCTCCGCGAGGCCTCGAAGCTCATTGCCAAAATTGATCGGCCCAAGGATGTCTCCAAGCTCGTCGACGCTCCGTTCAACGATCCGCTGACCTTTGACCCAAACTCTCCTGGCTCAGGTGGTTGGACTGGGTTTAGCAAAAGCCATGTCTATCAAATGATCAACAACGCCGGGAATGAATCCAATCTGCGTGTATTGGCAGGTGGATTTGGGATTGAGCCAGAGGCGGCAATGAAATGGCTTGGCCGCAACTCAACCAAAGCTGATTGGGATCGGGCCCAGAAGCTCGGGGATATCTTTACCAAATATGTCAAACTCTCCGGCAATATGTATGAACGTATCGTCGGTGCGCCGTTTGAGAAGATAGAACTCAAACCATTCACCGTCACCTTCGCGGATGGTACAACTGCCACCTATCGAGGCTGGTACCATCCGCTCAAGCGCGATCCAATTCGCAATCTTTGGATCCAAGACGATGCTGGGATGTGGCATGAAAAGGATGTTGGCAAACGTGAGGATGTTTACGACTCCACCGATTTCTACCACTCCGCCACTGCCAATGGCTACACCAAATCCCGGACCGGCGCAATCTATCCTCTCGACCTCCGCTTCGACATGGCTCCACATTCTCTGCGCCAGATGATCCATGACATCGCCTTTCGTGAGGTGGTTCTCGAATCTCAAAAGATCTTCGCTGATCGGCGGTTCCAATCCGACGTTGCCAAATACTATGGTCGAGAATATGCCGACGGTCTCATGCCCTATCTCAAACGCATCGCCGGTTCTGCAGGCACAGCCTCTCGCAACGAAGCCCGTGCCAATGCTTTCCTTGAGAAATTCCGTACGAACATAATCTCTACCTACATCGCGGGGAACGTTGGCACCATCGCCAAGCACGGTCCAACCGCCTGGGTTTGGTCAATGAAAGAGGCCGGATTGGTCCCATTCCTCCGCGCTAGGTTTGGCGGTGTGGATGTGAAGCAATATGCCAATGCTGTGCATACGCTTTATGGTCAGTCTCTCCAAGTCGCGCTCCAAGACCACGATTTCGTAATGGCCAACTTCGAAGAAATCCAACGCAGGGAACGCCATTGGCAAGACACCTTCGGGGCTCAGCAGAATGAGTTTGAGCAGACCTCGAACCTTCGTTCCAAAATGATGCAATGGGGAGCGGCTGGGGTGGCTTGGTCAGATATGGTCTCGGCCAAGCCCACGGCATTGGCACTCTACGACACAGCTCGCAGTGAAGGTCTCTCCCATGGTGATGCTGTGACGCTTGGTGAACGTGGAGTCCGCCGAGCCCATGGATCAACCGCGATCACCAACCAGCCGCCCGCGGTCCTTGGTGGTGGCCCGCTCAATCGGTTCCTGACCAGCGTCTATGGCTTCTTCGGCACGGCCATGCAGCGTCGTCTAGAGCTTGCTTATCAAGCCAATGATATGTGGAAGCTGGGCCGTGAGAAAGAGCTTGCGCAGGCGGCTAGGCAACTACCCTCCTTTGTCAAAAACTTCATGACTTATGTCGTCTGGCCAACGATCGTCGAGGAAGCGGTTCGCAGCTACACGACCCAGCGCAATGAATCCTGGCCCGTGTACTTAGCCAGCGCAGCGACAGGGGGAGTAGCATCCTCCGTCCTCTATGCTCGGGACCTTATCCACGGCCTTGTCACAGCCCACGATCCTGGCGTCGGGCTCCTATCCTCCGCAGCCCACGACGCCGCCAAACTCTACCGCGATGTCACCAACCCATCTCGCTCCATGACCCGCGAACACGCAGGCAAGACCGTTCAAGATGTTATCACCGTCCTTGGGGAAGCGACCGGTATGTTCCCCAAGGAAATCGGGAACATGGCAAGATTCGGATTGGATGTCTACAATCGCCAACAACAAATTCATGGTGGCTGGACTGGCCTCAACGAAGTCATCCGCGGTATAACCCACGGTGAAACCCAAAGGAGAGTGGAACGATGATTGAGCAAACAGATTACGTAGCTATGTGTTGTGAACAGCCTATGCGCAATATGGGAATATGGCAGGCAAAAGCTACACTGGTTAAGTGGATAGAACATGAAGACGGATCTATGACAAAAGATGTTGGTGATGATCATGACGTCTACGCACATAGATTTCACTGCCAGAAATGCAATAGGTATATTGGTCTAGCGTGGCATCAAGCACCGAGGATTGAACGATGATGAACGAATACGTCCTGGTCCTGGTAATTGGTGCCCTATCAATCCAATCCTTGGCCCTTATCTACGTTCTAATCCGCATGATCGGGGTCACCGATCGCGCACTCGCTCGGGCGCAGGCTCCGGAGGCAGTTGGTTCCACTCCACCTCCACCTGCGGCGAGGCTGGGGAAGGTTACGCCCCCCGTACCTTCCCCAGCACCATGCTCAACCCAGCCAGTTGACATTGTTGACCAGGGCCTCGTTGCTTTCATAAAGAAAGAAGAAGGCTTCCGGCCCAAGGCCTATTGGGATTACAAACAATACTCCATCGGCTATGGCACCAAAGCCACTTCCGCTGTCGAGGTCATCACCGAACCCGAAGCCTTGGCACGCCTAACCGTGGAAATCGATAAGGCTTGGAAACTCGCTGAGCAGGTGATCCCGGCCGGTAGCCCAATTGGCATTCAACAAGCTCTGACAGACCTAACCTACAATGCTGGTCCGGGATGGGAACACGAGTCCCTCGGCGCAGCAGTCAAGGCCGCTAAGTGGGATACCGTCAAAGCCGACATCCTACAGTATAACCACGCTGGAGGTGCAGTTAACGCCGGGTTAACAGCCCGTCGTGAAGCTGAAGTATCGTGGTTTGATCAACCTCTATAGGAGAGTGGAAATGACTGATGTTAAAAGCGTGGCTATGGAAACTGAGAAGGTGTTTGAGGGAGTGTTGAAGGTTGAACCCACCATCGCGACTATCGTTGGAATGTTCGTTCCTGGAGCTGCACCGATTATGGCCGTGGTCCAGCCTGCGGTCTTGGCTGCAGCGCCATTCGTGGAGAAGGCCTTGAACGATCTCGCTGCAGGGAACAATGGTGATCTTATGGAGGCGTTCATTCAGCTACTCCAGCATCTCAGCCCAAGCCATCCCAACTCGCCAATTCTCTCCGCGGCCAAACCTGCCATCGGCACTGCTTGAACTAGAAGGGGCTGTCTCATGTCTTGGGATGGTGTGCAGACAGCCCTTTTTATCTTGTGGAGATCGAGATGACAAGCGAAGCGTGGATTGCTCTTGGAGCACTTATTTTTACTATCATAGCCGCGGTTGCAGCATCAATAGTGTCTTTATCCAATAGTAAGAATGAAATTCTCAAGCGCATGGCGGATGATAAGGAATCAATCGATGATGAACTGAACGCGTTGCGGATGTCTGCTTATGAAGAATACAAAACCCTTCGGCAAGAAATTGGCGAAGCCACTTCTGTTGCCCGGGTGGAGTTTGGGGAGACTATCTTAGCTATCCGTGAGAAGGTATCGCAGGTGGAAATGTGGACTCGGGATCAATTAACAGAAACTCGCCATTCTTTGATTGATGGTATGGATCAGCGGCATGCTATTTCAATTGAGAAGATTGAAAAGAGCGACGAACGTGTGCGCCAATTAGAGCTGAAAGCAGCAAGGCAGGATAGTCGCTAAATTTCACCATCCGTGGGTTTCTCAATCAATGGACTCGAGGCTCTCCACTTCCGCTGGCCGGTCTTATAATCCGCAGCGGTGGTGGGGATTAACATCCCAGTACTCTCCATGTGTTTCATTATTCGATCAAGTGAATGTAATGGGATTAGTTGTCTAGCGTAGTCCATTATCTTACGCTCAGGGATGCCACCTTTGAACATCGGCTGAATCCCTATCGTCATCGCGAAGTGGTAGATCTCATCCATTGCCCGCGCATCTGCGTTCCCTGCACCGGCTTTGAATATATCCGGCATGGTTGCTTCAGCTTCCACAAGCCAAGTCAACGCTCGGTTGAAATCCTCCACTGTAAGTAGCAATACGTCCGAACGATCGATGGCTGAGACCATTGATAGTTTATACAAATGCATTCTGCGCCGAGTGCAGTAGTGGAGCAGCTTGGGGTGCTTTGGGACTGGGGGTTCGCCAAGGGCTCGCCAGTTGTTGACTGCTGTTTGGAACTCTGGAGTAATCCCGAACGCTCCCACAAGCCCAGATATACTGAGCAGATCATGAGTAAGGTCTGCATCAAGCGCAGTGTCCACTTGCTTAAAATCATTGCCGACGGTTCTTTCATCTGAGAAAAGAAATATTGTGCGAGAGCAGAAGCCCTGCTCCCAGGCACGTTCTGGGAGGTAATTGATCAACATCGAGGGTTGAGTGCCGATGATTAGATTAAGCTGCGGGCGTTCAATTTTGATATTGATATTGTCTGTGTTACGCACTCGATGGTATATGCTAACATCATACATGTGAGACATCAACCCGGCAGCTTCTTCATCGTACTTAGACATGAACGCGGTGAGTTCATCTGCGGTCACGTACATTGTGTTGTAGCTGAATGTCCCTTCTGGCATATGCATAACCGTTCGTTTGCTTTTCTCCAGTGCCTTACACATTGCCGCGCCGGTCATAGAGGTTGGGGCTAGCTTGGGCTCTGGGAGTTCTAGGTAATAATCCCGGGCTGCATAAATCGTCTTTGTCTTCCCTACGCCCGGGTGCGCAACCAGTCCACAGTACAGATTTGGATAAACCTTCTTGCCTTGGCTGATCATCCAAACCCGTTGTTCCACCGCGGCGCCTAACACGCTAATCGCCGCCCACAGTCGAAAGATCTTTGGGCTCTCAAGCCTTTCGGTTGATCTTATGAAAGAGCTTATCCAACTCGGATTCTTGCGGAGTGCGTGTCCGTTGGTCGCTGCCGGTGTAATCTCTGAGCCCATCTAGATTGCTTTCCGCCCAATTACCTTTATTCCAGCCAACCTTGCAGTCATAGGGTATGACCATGGTTCGACCGTTGGAGAGAATAATCCTCTCCGGCAGTGCGGCTTGGAGCGCGGGGATGACTTCGTCCTCACGCTCCTCGGGGTACATGTATGTAAGCGCATCATGGTCTTGGAAAACAACCACCGCACCGGCTGTACGATCTCGCCAGATGCGGAGCATGGCGCGGTTGACTATGTCGGCAAGTGAACCTTGGGGATCGTAAGCATAAGCCTCCCGCTGGGTAGCAGGGTCACTACGGCGTCCAAAGAACCATCGTTTGCGTCCAGTAAGTGTCGTAAGGTTACCCATTCTTGATAAGACATTGTCGGTCCATTTGAGTCGCTCAAGGTGAGTTGGAAAGGCTCCGAAGTACTTTGGCTGGAACTCAGCGACCATCCGCTCTGGGAGCTTGGTTTCCTCTGAAAGTCTGTTGGGTTGGCCTCCGTAGTTGCTTCCATGTCCGAGCTTTTTGCACATGAAGCGGTAAGAGTAATGACGGTAGTATGGCCGTTCCGCGATAGCTTTATCTCGCTTGAGGTCTCCAGTCCATCCAAGATCAGGCCAGCAAAGCCGTGCAACCGCTGTATGAATGTCTCCCGATTCGACAGCGTCGAGGTATTTCCAGTCATTGAAAAGGTTCCCTTCTATTGCTCCGACGATGTAGGATTCACCAGACTTCGCGTCAAACTTGGCGAATTTACATCCACGATCGGAGATGAATATGCTTCTAAGACTTTCCTCCACGTTCTGAAAGTTTCCGCCAGTGCCAAATTCGCTAGAGCTAGAGCTAAAGCGACCGGTGTTGGTTCCAGCGATGTTGTATGAGGTTCGCATTCGTCCGTCATTGTCTACTCCCATTTCGAGTGCTTCGATTTTCTTGGACAACTCTCGTAGCGCGATTAAGTGCGCCACAATTGGCTTGGCTACGGTGAAGGCTCGGACCTTTTCCAATGCATCGCGATCAACTGTTGGACGGCCTTGTTTCTTGATGATGGGGATTTGAAGATGATTATAAAATAGCTCCATAACCTGCTTCGAACTACGCCAACTGAATGTAGGCATACCAACACC
>WNFC01002452.1_pt1 | contig 19957 bp, 28 predicted proteins | sample 5400541 | NCBI WGS metagenome assembly WNFC01 (sample SAMN13153342, study PRJNA577476) | soil metagenome | isolation source: 120 cm saprolite under Douglas fir tree site 2 hole 2 replicate 1 | place: USA:California | collected 2015-04-18 | reverse complement strand
AAACTCCTAGAAGTATACGCTTAAGGTGGTGCACACCGCAAGCCTTTAGGAGCGAGAGCTAACTGTTTAGATTAACAGGAGACTCTACTTAGAGAGTCCCATACAACTACAAGGGCTACTTATAGTACCGTACAAGCTAGGCACTATCATAGCCGAGAACAATAGCAGATTCAAGTCACGCTTCAGAGAGCGCAAGACAATAACGGTAATGTATCAACATGCCGAAGAGACAATAGCGGTTAAGAAGACAATAGCGACTGACAAGACAATAGCGACCAGGGAAACAATAAGAATCAGGTACGAACAGTAACCGTCGCCCACGAGGAGCTGGGTAAGTACTGAGACAATAGAACTAGGAACGGGGTTCAGATAGGCCGAAGATAAGAACGTTGGGCTCGACCTCTGACCCAAAGCAAGGGAGCGGGGAATGGGGGTGCAATGCAAGAGAAGCGGCTAACTCACAATACCAATCGTACGAGAACTGGGCCCAAGAAGGGTGCTGGGGTTTTACAGAGGGAAAGCTACCTGAGCCTTCACAGAAACACGAGTCATGAATGAAACATACATCATGGGGGACACAATGCCACTTCAGATCACACGAACAGCAGTCTGGGTTGTACAGCAGTTCTTCCACATGCTGAGGCGGTGACATAGTCAATAATCTGGCTAGTAGTGTTGAGGCTACAGCGTGTCTCTCAAGAAGAAGATTGGCATATCAGGCACTCTGGCCTGGGCATTTCCAAAAAGGGAAGGTATGCCTTAAGTAAGCCTTTCTGGCTTAAGAATTTTGCAACACAATTAATAGAGAGAATTGTTTAAGAGAGGATATTGATCCTACAATATCTTCACTGTATATTGTAACTTCTAGAGAGATTTGCTATATAAGACTTAGAGTAGCTGAGGAGATTTTCTAGACTTTTTAATGTAGCAGATAAAGGGGGGGCTGTGATTTAAGGATGAAGCTAAACTTAAGGTTTGGCCTAATTATAGGCCCTTTTTTTATAGCTAAAACTAAGTATCTCTGCTACTCTGTTTTGATGTCCCTTACAGACCTTAGTGGGACTTTTGTGGAGCTAATAGATAAGATAATAAGTGGCCATCAATCAAAGCTAGAATAATAAGTAGCCATCAATCAAAGATGAAATAATAACCAGCTATCAATCAATGATCCCCTATCAGCCAGGGATTAAGTAAGCAATCAATAATTGGAATTTGAAAAGTGGTAACAAGAGCATGACACCAGAGCATGACAAGTAGGTTAGAACATATTTTAGCAGATTACTGAGCTATGCAAAGGGCATACAACATCTACTGACTCTGTGAGCAGACTGGACACTGGATCAAGGAGTGCAAGGAGCCTCACATCTTATGTTGGGCCCCCTACTGTAACTTGTGGTGAGATCATCTGAACTTCTATATGCAGGAGTGCCCATTTCTGCGACAACCAATAGGTAAGTGAGGGAGCACTGCCATTGTGTCAGGCACTTTATTGTCATTGGTGCTGTGGCTTGTGTCTCATCAATATCACCTTATGTGCTGTATTGTGCTCTTATCTCATCATCTTCACCACTGTTACCTTATGCACTTCATCACTATCACCCTATCACCCATGCACCTCATCTCCATCACCTTACGTGCCTTATTGCCATCACTCTACATGCCTTGTTTCTATCATTCTGCTTCTCTTTGTCAAGGTTATAGTGGACCTTTGAGCTACTGGAACATAGAAAAGCTGACTATGTGTTTCTTTAAATGAAGTGTCAAGTTAAACACCTTGTTTGAAAATAGAACTGAGATAGCAATAGAAAGATCTAATAATATAGTATGATTAAATCAGTGAACTCTCTTAGGATTAGGACAGGTTCCAGTATATCATTATAGTAAATAAAGAGACCCAAATCAGGGTCAATCTCTGTGAGAATAGAGGATAGTGGCAAAGGAGAGGCAGCCACTAGATGAGAATGTTAGAGATAAGATAAGATAAGAAAAAGTGGCTGTGTTACAGATTAAGCCAAACTTCAAGTTTGGCTGCTAATGAATACAGGCTTTTTATAGTACCTTTAGAGAGACCTCTAACACTGCTATGAGACCTTCTACCAGTCTCTTTTAAAAATTTAGTAAAACAAGAAAGATGGCTTATCTGACAAACTGTCAACCATCAATCATTGATGGGTAAGCTTTTGGTTTTATAAACTAAACAAACTGCCTGCCATCAATCAATAAGGACCCTAAGCTAAACCTTACTTGGATAAAATTAATAAAAGGATTTTGGGGTGGGAATTTCAAGATATGAGGATTGGGCCAGAAGTGGACTGGGCTGGAGCTGGGCTGTGACACTACCCCCTCTCTAGCAGCTGAGTTCTAGGGAAGCCTTAGGATCAGTCAATATCGAGAAGTTCATCTTCTCCTGAGGGATTCCAGTTGTCTACTGACATGTTGACCAGTCCTCCTTTGTTACATGGGTTCTTATAGGGGATTTCAACCTCAAGGTCACATTTGCATTTTCCAGCTCCCTGTTTTCTGACCTGCTGTCATGAAAAATAACAGGCTTGCAAGAAGAAGTTAGGGTGATCCTGCCTGATGTTATAATACAGTGCTTTGCATGACACATGTGGTTGTTGGCATTTACGAATCTAGTATCCTGTATGCAAATACAATTGGCACTGATTGTACTCACATTGTATGGCCTAGTAATCCTGAGGGGCACAACCCCTCTGCCACTAACTGCCTCCTTCAATGCATTCTCTCCTGGTCTCCACACCGTGGATTGTAATGGTCTGCACCATTGGGAGGGGTCCAAAGTAGTGATGTTGTGGATTTTTGAGCATCTCTGGCAGATTTGGCCAATAAAATCAACCTCGCAATTCCCTGGCTTAGGCCAAATCCATGAGGGCAACGTGTATTCATGAGCAAATGCAGGTGGCCTCCAATTGGATAACTGTCTGACCAGCTTTATCACTAAAGCTTTTCTGAAATTTATGTATAGCTTCAGACAGATCTTAGACACTCTGTGTGAGCCTGGCATAGACAGGAACACGTGACACCAAGGCTCACAAGCAGGCCACTTTGGCTAAGGCCCCTGGGTCCTCCAAACTTTCAAGCATCTGCTCTAGGGTAAAATTAAACGGCATGTCTCTTGTGAAGGTTTTGAGGTTGTGGTTGCTAATGCTAGGTATGTTGATGGCTTGCTGAGGCCTGGCATAGAGTTCTCTGAGGAACTGTTGTTGTCCCGCACCTTTGGTCCCCAATTTGTAGGGGATGCTGTTGCATATGCTGTAACAGATGTAGGGGCACTGAATGACTCAATTGTTATATATGACCCTATATCCCAAGTGTCCACTATCTTCTCTCTAGCAGAACCAGGGTGCTCCAGGGTGGTTTGCATCATAAGGTGTACCCTGCATACTTGGAGGCCACAATTTTCCTCCTCCTTCTCAAGACTCGTGTTCGATAGAAGCATGGTCATCAGCAATGAAGGGGTTTATCCTGTCTCCTTTTGCTTTGAGAACATAAGAGGCATTGTATGCCTTCAATCCAGTGTTGGTCATAACCTGGTCTCCCATGGGTGTGATTTGCCCATAATTGATGGAGGATAATGCTGAGTGTCACCGCCTAGGCAAACAGTGAGCAAAGACTCTAAGTTAAGATATAAGACTTGTTGAGTGAGACTTAGAGTCAAGGGTTATAGCCACTAAGTATGTCTAGTGACCCCTTGTTGAGAGCAAAGGAAGAGAAGAGAGGGAAGAGACTATATTGCCTAAAAGACAAGAGACTCAACTTGCTGTCTTAGAGACAACAAGGCTCTCCTTATATTAGTGCTGTCATGGCTCAGCTTAGAAGCTGCTCATAAGCTGAGTCGAGCAGCATTTTGAGCCAAGCCAAGCTATTAATGGACTGAGTGGCTTGTAAGCAGCTTAGAGCAGCTCAAGCAGTTACCATATATGGCTGTTCATCTTAGGGTGACTGGTACTGACTGCTCAGCCACCACAGTGATTGTGATAGACTGTCGCTGTGCTCTCAAATGCACAAGGTGGGCCCTACATTACAACCCCACACTAGCCAATCCACCTTGCCCTCCTCCACCACAAGCACAATCTACATGCACAACTCTGATGACAGTGGCAGCAGCTTTATGGCCTTTTGCACTTTTGTCGCACCATATGCTGCACTCATCCACTGTCTCCACTCACATGTCTTGGCAGCAGGGCCGACAACTTCTACTGCATGCTCACGACGTGGGTGTGCTTTCCTCACTTAAGCACTTCTCACTGATATCCGAGTACAGCCTCAGTGACGACAGTCACAACAGCATCCTACCTGCACACTCCTTCACCAAGTCTGTGCTGCTCATGCACCTGGCATACTGTGCTGTGCTACCCCTCCTCTCAACCACGATCCACAACTACAACACAACAAGGCCAACCATGTCATCAATGCGACTCAACAACCATAACTTTGATGCAACACAATATGATGAACTCAATATGATGCTCACCTTGCTCAAAGAATTGCTCAACTGGGTTGTTGAGCTCCATCTCCACCTAGCTCTCCACCTCGCACATCACCAGCCATCTCATCCACTCTACATGTGGGCGCACCTACCACAATGTGAGTTGTGTCAACAACACTTCAAGTTTCAACAACTCTGGCCATACTACAACGCAGTGACCACAACACAACAGCTGCGACGTGACTCAACAACCATGACCACAATGCAATAAGGGAAGCAGGAGAGAAGGAGGCACAACAGAGCATTGAGGCTGCAAAGCTGATACAAGCAACATAGGCAGCGGTCCTATGGTAAGCTACTACTCATGCGACTGCAATGCTTCCTTTCTCCTTTCACCCTCATTCTGAACCTGGATCGAAGCATGTCCTATGGGTGTCCTTGCCCACTGTGACAGAGTCTGCAGGGGCACACAAGTGTTCCATCACCAAACATGGTGCACACCACTCATACTCTATACACACAAAAAATGCTGACTGGGCTATTATTCTAGTTGCCAGAGGCCTGCCTGTGAGTGAGCTCAAGAAGATCGAACATGCCTACCCATGCCACCTCATCATTCTGGCCAGCTTGCTATGTTAGGACGACCTGGCACCTGCTCTTTTGCCATCCGCACCCATAGGTGGCATCCTTGCTTATTATCAACTACTCACACCTATGCTTATCACCAGTCTGCTCCTCACCTTTTTCATCCTTATCCCTATTATCCTCTTCAGTGTTTCTGCACTTGCAAGCATCCAATTGCCCTTATGTGTCCAGGCGCCAAAGGGCTACAGTGCAGACAAGAAAAAGAACCAGTAAGAGAAGTGAGCATTATGATATTATATAGCTTGCAGTAATAATATACTGGATATCAATGATGGTGGCAATACATTGCATTGCCCTGGTCCCTCTACAACAGCTAGGGTAAAGTAACCATGAAATGGTGTACACAACAAAAAATGTGTGATCTAAGCTAGAATTAAAAAAGAGAAAACCAAGTTAAACAATGCCTCAAAATGATGCCAAGAGATCAGCAAGAGAGAAAGAACAAGAAACAAAAAAAAAAGTAGTTAAACTTAACCAAAGCATTAGTACAGGCCTATGTCAGGCCTTGGGAGAGAAGCTGCCCCTCAACACGTAATCCATAATCAATATACTGAACCTTGGTATGAATTGGATGTGCAAGGGAGAACACAGGCTCTAGGAAGAAATCGTGGATGCGCAGCCTGTTTAGAGTGACTTGCTAGGATGTGACCCGATCAATGGGTGATAAAATGCAGTTGTAGATGGAACATGTGAATGCAAACATTCTACCATGATCCCCCAAGGAAAATTTGAGTAAGTACACTGACTAAGCAGGGATGAACTGAAACAGTATTTGCTCTCCTGGATGCATCTTCTGTGCCTGCTTGATAGCCAAGAACCATTTTCCAATGGCCTTATGTTGATAGTCTAGTAGTGAAAAAGAGTTTAACTACACTGTGAACACTGTGCACAAAAAGCTAACTTTAGCATTAGTGAGACCAGAAAACTTTTGTGAGTGGATATTAATGAGGTTTCCCTGCCAACTTTAGGAAGATGGCATCTGAGATGGGGTGCTTGGAGGACAGGCATGATTGCACCACAAGGATGTGTGTTAGGGTTGGGGCACCACAGGTGGGCGCAATGTTGAAGGAGGATGGGAGACAGGAGCATGGGAGTGCAGGAGTTGGGGCAGTACAATTGCTGCTGTGACTGAGGCCATAATTTTGCCAGGCAAAAATATATATATAATAAAATAGAAATAAAAGGAGCAAAGGCAAAAAAAATGGGTTATCAGTTCAAGATTATTGTTTACAGATGATTCAGGTAGGGGTGGACATACTCTTCTCCTTGTGCATAAAGGCCTTTTCAGATGTACTCAAAGGACACCTGGCTGAGGTTGGGGGGTGCAGCGACTGCACATTGTGCTAGGCATCTGCCAGAGCCATAAGCAGTGTGCCTATCTTGGTGTCTTGGTTGCATTTTTCTCCTGCTTGGCTGGCAGTCCCACCTAGTAGTTTTTGTGCTATGGTGAGGGCATCTGAGATTGCAGGTGCGACAGGGAGATCGATGTTGGTGCAGTCGACTCTACAGAGTGTGTGATGCATGGCACACCTGTTGAGGTGGACACCAAATCATGGCTTGTTGCTTCTGAGTGCATCATCATGCTTCTGCTGTGCCATAAGCTCACAATGGAACCTGATTTGGAGATTGTGAGTTGGCTGAGGGCAAGGGCATGCTGATTGTGGTTGCCAAGGCTCTATATGCTCCCAAAGCAAGATCCACTGTTGTTGACATTATAATTAAGCATGCTGGCAGCAGAAAATGCCTTGGCTGTGTGCAGGCTGAGCCATTCCATCATGGGGCACCCAGGTGATGCTACCCTCTCACTGTTTATGCCACTGATGCTGTGGCTATGATTGCAGTTGTGTGAAATATAGCCTAGGCGCTCACAAGCTGTAGGTTGTCCCTCAAGGACCCCATCCTCACTGGTGAGTGGACGAATGAGGTGATCAGCTGTAGACTCAACAGCTGATGGCACACAAGAGGCAGGCAACAGGGAATTTGTGCCCCATAAACCTGGCAGGCCTAACAAAAATAGTAAGGCAGAACACAGAAGACAAGAGGTTGCAGACATGTGCATCCCAAATCATGCCAGAGTAGAGAGGCACGATGATGCCACATGGCAATGTGTTTCTGAATTGGCATGTGGTAATGGCAGTGGCTGCAGTGGTTGAAAATCTAAGGGTAAAGGCAGGGCAGGCAAGCACCTTGAGAAGGCACTATCACTTGAAGCCCAACAGGTGTTGTCTGAGGGAAAAGCTGAGTCAGAGGGAGCCCATGTAACTTTTTTCATGCTGTGATCCTTGTGAACTGGGGTAGCATGACCTGTCACTAAGTGGACAAACCAGGGCATAAACTTAGGTGCCCCACAAGTGAGGGTTGAGCATGTTGAGTAGCCATGTGAGGTGGTGGTGCAAACTGATGAGGGCTGCAATCTTGTAGAACCAATTGTGGAGCTGAGAGAAGCCTTGATGAGGGAGAATCCTAGGGGCAAAGGTTGAGATTAGAGAGTAACAGCTTGTGAAGGTAGGAAAGTTTGTGGAGGTACAATAGGTCGAGGTTGTTGGGGCGTCATCGTGGATGCAAACGGGTTCTCATCTGCCTGCTGCTTCCCTCACATGCAATTCAGAAAGCAATGTGGTGAGATCCAGGTCAAGAGCATTAAGGTAGAAGCTCTCTTCAGGCTCTATGCCAACGTCAACCTCAAACTCCACCTGGTCATTCCCACTGGGAGGCTGACTATCAGCATCATCCTCAATGATGACCCCTGTCAGCCACCCATTCCTTGACGGTTTCTCCTTTAGTGCATGTATGATCTTGTTCTTCAACTGTGACATGGACAAGTTGAGTGCAGATGTATCTGTGTTAAAATGCGACTCAGAAGGGGCCCTTGTGTCACAAGGACTCAAGGGGACTGCAGAGGAGGAAATAAGACTGTATTTAATGTACTAAACAGAGTGTAACATACCTGCAGAGGAGGAAATAAGACTAAGGTAAAAGTCGCTCCTCTGCAGCAAATATCAACCTGACTAAGCTATAAATATGACCAAATATAGAAGTAGATGTCTGGAGTGTTGTACTGACACCCTAGACTGATAACTGTAACATAAACCTAACAAATCACAATAACAGTCTGGGGTTACAAGTTTACTGATTCCTGGCAAAGGACCTTGGGTTTGGTTAAGTCACTGTTTCCAGAAAGGTCAGAATTTTGGGACTCATCCAAAGCAAGAAGATGCTTCGATAACCCTAAGACATCGGACTCCAGGATCGTTGATAATTTGGCACTTAGAGGAGGCTCTGGCTTGAATGTGATGACTGGGGGCCTAGATCAACACAGAAATAAGCTACCATATGGTGTGATATGCCACGGTGTGATCAAATGTACCCAGTTCCCCATACAAGGCTGACACAGATGGAAGAGAATGGCCTTGCACTGCACCTCTGTAAATGCTAGGCAATTGAGAGTTTGGAGGAGCCAATGGTTAGGAAGGGATACAGCAGGGTGTTGGTGCAGCAGCGTCCATGCACTACACCCAGCTGTGCACACCACGCATCAACATCTGCCTCCATATGCATCTGGAGAAACACTGCATTGGCCCATGTGGCCCAGCACATGCACAGGCCTGCATCCTCCAGGTGCTCCATGATAGTGAGCACCTCTGACATGAGAGTGAAGAGCATGTGTGGGTGCAGCAGCATGCCGTGCACATGTGTGTCAGTGTGCATGTGCATGTGCATATAGGTAGATGTGGGCGTGGGTGTGGATAGCATGGGCACATGCAGCATGTGAAATATCCCATGGGCAAACTGGTCTGCGGTGAGTGTGGGGAGCTCTAGAGGCATGGCATGTGTGTGTGCAAGGCCACCCGTGGTATGCAGCACCATGATGGCAGCGAGCAGTGAGCGTGGGTGGGGGCATGATGATGTGTGGGCATGGCTGCTGGGTGTGGGGCATGAGCGGGCATGCGGTTGTGAGCAAGGGCAGGGTGGACTGCTGCCTCATCACTTTGTAGATGAGCACAATAAGTGTGCGGCCCCATGCAATTGCAATGCACCAGTTGTTGGTGCTTGTAGCATCCAAGGAGACATCATTGCCAGTTGTCTGGCAGGGAAGGTTGTCACCTGTACACCACTGTTTCAATGTAGACTATTCAGACCAATTCTGACCTGGAGCTAGCAATCACACCATATGCCCCTATGAAGACCTCCCACACTGTCGCCCCATATGCTGGTATCAACACACAACTTTCCACATCATCTTTAGGTGCACACTCACACAACCTTACTGTGACCAATACCTCCAAGAGATCACAACCCTCTCCTCCACCCTGTCATCTGTGGCAAATGCCACCCAATTGTGCCACTTCCTTAAGGAGTCCAACACATCCATCCTCCACCCCCTTTCACACCCACACATAACCCCTACCCAACCCACCTATGGTTCTGCACCTGAGTCCCCTGCCCTGCCTCTGGTGCCCTGGCCTGACCCTCATGAGTCTCACATTTTCCCTTTATATACATCACACCTTGTACACATAACTTCAACCTTCTAGCTAGAATACATTGTGTTAGACAACTGCATATCCCTCATACTTGACCCTACTTAGGCCCCAAGCGCCCAGTAGATAGACATGTATTTATTAGTCTGATAGTGTAGTGCTGGACTATAAATGCAAATCCCAAAAAAAAAGAAGAAAAAAAAAGAGGTGACCAGGTCATTCATTGGGGTGTTTGCAGATAGTGTTGTCACAGCTTGGCTCAGGAGCTGCTTAGCCATGAGCTGAGCCATTTTTTAGCCAAATTGAGCCGCTGAATGGCTTATGGCTAGGGACTTACCATATTGGTTTGGAAGCTGCTGAGCCATAGCTCAAACACCAAATCGGGAAAGGCTAATATTCAGTGGCCCAAGGGCCAAGGGAGCATGTAGTTGCTTGCTCACTAGCTCGCACACATCTACAAAACCTCAATAAAGTGCTATAGTTATACCAACAAAAGAGAAAATATATATAAGAGTCATAATTGTACATGTGCCTCTTCACTAGGAACCTGACACAGGTTCTTATGGTACACATTCTCCACGTCCTCCTCTGCCCTATTGGCATTGGCATGGTGCGACAAGGCCCTGATTCGTGGGGATGGGTGCAAATGGACTGTGTAGGGTAGTCTGCGCAGAGGGGCAGCAAGTTGGCTGCTGTGGCTAGAGATGTTGTCTGAGCGGTGATAGTGAGGGCCCCACGCCTAGCACTTGGTTGTAGCACTTGGCAGCAGTCTGCGCGAGAATGCCCTGATTTATAGGGACAGGCACAAATGGACTGCGTGGGGTGGTCTGCACAGGGGGGCAGCAAGCCAGATGTTGCACCTGAAGATGTTATCTGAGCGGCAATAGTGAGGGCCCCACACCTAGCCCTTGGTTGTAGCCCTTGGCAGTGGTTGGTGTGAGGAGGCCTAGATTTGTGGGGACAGGTGCAATCTCCCTAATGCAGTTCTTCACCTTCTTGCTGCTGTTCTTTGTCTTTGTGTCACTGTTCTACTTCTCATTGCTGCTGTTGCTCTTGCTGATCTTCTTCTTGTTGCTGATGGGCTTTCTGTGTGGGCGATGGTGCTGTGATAGGTGGAGGTGGTGCTGTGACAGGAGGTGCAGGCACAGGAAAGATGGAGTAGCAAGGGCAGTTGTTGGCTGCAGAATGAGTGGGGGCAGCTGCGCAGGCTGTGACATGATGGTGGGCATTGTGGAAGGAGTGGGAGCAATGGTAGGAAGAGGGGGGGAGAGCAGTGGGGGTTAGCTGTACAAGTGGTGATGCGATGATGGGTGGCACGGATGGTGTGATGGCTGGGGACTGAGACATAGGCAGTATAGAGGTTAAGGGCGATGAAGAGGTGGTGGGCTGCTTATCATCACTGTCTAAGTCATAGACTTGATCAGGGAGGTGGTCCTGTGTCCGACCATATTGCCACTCCTGCTGTTGATGAATGTACCAGTAGAGTTTATCTGCTGCTACAAGAGCCCTTTGAAAGTCATAGCATCTCTCTAATGGCTCTCCCTAAAACCAATCATTGAGGCTGTTGAGAATCAGGGTGTGGAAGTCACAGTAAAAGCCTTGTAGAAATAGGATATTATGTCCTTTTGATATATTGCCTGCATCAACCAAAGGCCAGCTCAAATTAAAGAAACTGTGATAGTACCAATGCAGCTTGTCCTCGTCGCTCGTGCTTGTTATTAATGAGCAGCCAATGTGTCTGTAGAGCCTCTTGAGCTGGTCCCTGAGGTCCTCTCTCAGGCTGGGCCTGCTGCTGTAGGGTCTCCATATAGTGAGGTGAGCGGTGCTGAGACGGGTGGTGTGGATGACAAAGTCAGCACTGGCGTAGGGGTAGTGGGGATGGGCGGTAAGGCTGGTGCAGGGGTAGATGATGAAGTGAGCAGCATAGTGGGCTGAGGTGGTGCAGACGCAGGTACAGTGGGTGTGATAGGAGGCTGGGGGATTGACATGGCTGCGAACAAGGTGGCTGATGCAGTAGTTGATGAGGAAGTGGTGGGCTGCTATGCGGGTGATGGCACTGCAATGTGAGGCAGTGGCACAGGAAGAATGGAGGGGCACGGTGCAAGAAGGACAGTTGTCGGTTGAGAAATGAGTGAGGATGGCTATGTGGGCTGTGACATGACAGCAGGCGTTGTGGCAGTGGTGGTGTTGGTAATGTTCAGCGCAGTCGTTAGAGTAGCCATAAGCAGTGTCGTCGAACGTGTGATCTGTTCTAAGGCTGAGGAGATGATACTGAGATTGATGGCACCAGGAGTGGTACTGCCCATCATGCTGGGAGTTGGGCGACCTCTTCGTGCATTTTTGAGCTGATCACCTGGTCCAGTGAACAGGTTAGGGGGTCCAGGGCTGGGTGTGGTGCATGCAGAGCTCAGTGCTCCATCACTGCCAAGGAGGTTCACATCCAAAGAAGCATCTTTTATGAGAGGCTTTGGACAATGGGCCTCAATAGCCTTCATGACACAGATGTTGCACCAAACTCAAGCATTGCCATCTGCATCCCCTTTTGTTGAGTCTTCACACTTCTGGCTTGCTCCTGAAGCACTGCCTTTTGCTTCTGTATATTCGCCTGCAAAACAAGAACTGTTAAATGCTATGACAACTTCGGTCCTGGAGTGGGATTACTTTAAGTTCCTCGGCCTTCCTTTCCTTGTTGTTCTTAAATTCATCCATGTCCTTCTCAAGCTTTTTAATTTCTGCCTTGGCTGCTACCTGCCTCTCCTGTGTGGCCTTGGTGGCAGCCTCCATCTCTATGATGGACCGTTTGAGCTCTTCAACGTTCAACTTGTGCACTGATCTAAAGATGGGTAGTGGCCCTTTCAGCAAATGAAAGAGCAAAGCTGAGAAGATATGAGAGATGGACAGCAATGCATCTGGGCAGTATTGCTGCTGCCAACCTGCTCCTGCAACAAATGCAACTTGTTGATCTTGAGCTTGTGCGTGCAAGCCCTCCATGCATCCCTTGCACCAAGTCCCTTTGTCTCCTCACACTTGAGGACCTCAAGTGTCCTTTGCATGGCATCAACCCGCTCCTCCATAGCATGAGGCACCTGCATGAGCACAAGCATGCCTGACCCACTTGGCGCTGCACCACTGAACATTGTCCCACTCAGCTCATACATGTCTCCTTCAAGTGTGATGCTACGCATGCTGACATTGCGTGCAAACCTGACAGCTTGCACAGAGGCCACATTGTTGCAGATCAATGTGTCACTGAACATGAATGCCATCGCTTCAGCCACCTCATCTAGGTAGCTGACAAGAGAGAACATGGGCCACACTTTTCCTGGAGCTAGGTTCTTTGCATTTTTCAGTTTCTGCATGTGGTGTAGTTGGAGGGATTTGGCACATGATCACCATCAGGCAGGGATAGGGGGTTACAGCAACACACACCTTAGAGGAAATCTTGAACACATAGATCTTCTTCAAAGGGATGAGTGTCACCTGCTTCTTGATGCCTCTACACTTGAGAAGATCCTTGCCCACACATCCATCCTCCACAATCATGTTGTATAGCTCGCTGCCTGCTGTGATCTCAAGCGCAGTGCTTTTCCCATAATTCTCAGGCTTCAGCATGAGAAGCGATCCAACAAGGCCCTTGACATTTCATGTGTTGAATCACGCCTGTGGTGTGTAATTGAAGTTGAGTTGAGAAAGTCATGCCCACCCACTCTCCTAATTGAGCACTCTACTTGTGAGCAAGAACCGAAATATGTACCTGTGTGCAACCCATTGCATTGTCCTGTGCCCTATGTTGGGCCTCCTTATTCGCCTGCTCTTTCTTCACACTCCATCCTGTTATGTCCATTTTCTTCCCCAAACTCTCAACATCGGCCTGATCTTTTTGATGTTGTGCTCACCTTGTTGAGCCTCCCATTCAACTGCCTTCCAGTGCCTTTTCAGCTTGCACGAGTGTCTGCTATCTGGCCCATGTATCCTCTGCCACTGGCTGGTCGTGAGAAGGTGCTAGTGTGTCCTGTGAGAAGAGTCTGGAGATCTTTCATAAAGGCGAGCGCTGTCTGCATAGCGGTGTGCTTTTCCTTAATGGCATTATACTTGGTTGTGACAGCATCCACTTGCACCTGTTCTGCCACCAGTGAAGCTTTGAGCTGACTTTTATATCAGTGAATGCAAAAATGAGTGATGAGAACAAAGACATGTGCACCTTGCCAAGCTCATGCAAAGATGCATCCTGTGCAGTTTCCGAATCCTTGATGGTGACCTCCTTAATCTTGGCCCAGAACAGTATCAGTTGGTGAGCTAGCGGCTACTGGGACCAATATTTGTGCCACTGGCACCATGTTCCCCAAGGCTGGCGGCAGACTCAGAGAAAGGAGTGGCTCTGCGTGTGTAGTATCAGGATGGGCTCAGAGCATTGTCTACATTATAACCTGTAGGTTCCGCCACTAGGGCACTGGCACAAGTGTTGCTAGGGAGGTGCATGGGGCAAAGGTGATGTGGGGTGATGGGGGCAAGGCATGCAGGGCAATGGTGATGAGGTGTGTGAGATGATGGGGACGAGGTGCACAGGGTGATGGTGATGAAACACATGAGGCAACGGCGATAAGGTAGACTGTGTGCAGCCCCCATTTTAGACTTTACATGCTTTACAAGTGGATGGTGTATACCTTTGATTAATGATAAGAGTGTTAACCTCGATACTTGTGCACAGTGGCTAGTACCTGTTGATGACAGCATAAACAACAAATATAACACCATTGGAGAATATCTGTGAACCTGTGGTGCGGTGCAGGGCTGGCCAAGGGTGAATAAAAAGTGGTGGGAGCACATTGTGGGCCAGCAGGAAACTGAGACATTGTCATCGAACTACAGAGGTGCAGCCTCCAAAAATGGTACCAAGCCATGGCTCAAGCCACGAGCTGAGCCAATTTTATGGCTTGGCTTGGCTCAGCTTGCCTCTTTTGGACAAGCTGGTTGGAGCCGAGCCATAGCTGAGCTGAGCTGAGCCATAACAACACTATTGCTAGGGCCACTAAGGTGGCCCAATTGGCAATGGGAGTGGGTGCAGCCTGACAGCTAGGTGTGGTGTTAGTCTGGGGTGACACTAGGTCTAGCCTACTCCTGAGTGTGGTCACTTTAGAGAGCCTGCAGGTAGCAGCAGGGGGTGGTGTTAGGGATGGTGTGGGTGGAGTAGGGTCTGCCTTGCGACTTACCAAGAGGTAAATTGCAGTGGCCAGTTTCTTGATTGTAGGAAGTGGGGCCTCAGTATAGGCCAGTTTGTGTAGAAGGTCAATGAGTCTGTTAATTGTGTGATGTGTCAGGGAAGAAGATCCCAGAGTCTTCCCTTTAGTGTAGGTGGCAAAGGTACTGATTTATGTTGGGTGGGGGTAATATATAGCACTTATAATGTAAAATCGGCCCTATGAAATTCATAAATGCTCAACTCTGATTGGCTAGACAAATCTCTTGGGATCTTGCTGTTTTTGGAAACACCTTTTTCCTGCCTCCCTCTTGCTCCCTCTCCTCTGCCTTGCTCCCCTGATTCATCATCACACACAAATATTTCTGATTCATTGATTGCTAGTCCTTTTCAGTCATTCAACCTTCAAGTTTGCCAGTTTTAAGAAGATCATGATGTGGATTGGGGTTTAACAGAGGACCAACTGTAACATCATATTCATGACCCATCTGTCACTGATTCACAGTGATCTGGGCTGTGGAGATCTAAGTCATGGACTCAGCTGAAGGGCTTGGCCTCCCCATTGCAGTATGAGGTATCATGACTAGCAGACACCATTAAAGTCCAGCAGACACATTTTTATGTATGTGCACGTTACACATAAGATATTGTAGTGACTCATCTTCCCTCTGTTGACTGGGTGTGCTGCATACTCCTTTTCTGCATCTTCTTAAGCCTCTTCACTCACTGACACTCTCGTTGCAACATGACACAGAACATTGATCCAAGAAACGTTTACAGGGTTATCCTACCCCCTCTAAGTCTCACTAACCAGACTACTTAAGTCACCATTGAGCCAGTCATATGTGGGCCTGTAGTATGTTGACTCTCCCCTTCTTAATGTTAAATACACATGATCAGACTATAGTAATTACCATTTCCCACGCCCCCCCCCCTGCCAATAACATACATCTATACCCTTGAAATCTTGAAGAAGACTCCAATATCATCATATCTAAGCCTAACCTAGAGAGCGATAAGGATGTTGCAATTGTGAGCTATCAGCCAGCACCAGGCTTGCCTAGTTTGATGATGGCTTTCCCTCAAGCCAGTGATGAGTCCAATATGGAGAGTGATGAGGACATTATATTTGTAGGCTCTCAGCTGGGACCAGGCCCATCTTGCTCAATGATGGCAATCGCTCAAGCCAGTGGTAACAATGTTCTCTCCGAAAGCAAACTAGAGATTGATGCAGACTTAGAGAACATAGTAGTCACAGTAAGTTTATTCCATCTCTCCTCTAGACATGGATCTTTCTTAGGCTCTCATTGCTAACAGGCAAAGCAGCAGGACTCGGATGCTAGGCAAGCAGCTGCCAGCAGTGTCAAAAATCATAATATCAAGCAGGAGCATTAAGGGTAGTGCTTAGTACAGTTATAAGATAGGTAGAGTGTTTTTAGGATAGTAGCAATAAATATATGTGTGCAGGTAACTTCAATTGAGTTGGATTAATCTGTGAGTCTTGCATGATACAATGCACAGGCTGAGGCACCATCCTGCAGAAGTAATGGCCTGTATATACTATAAAATAGTGTACTAGTGTAAAATTTCATCCTACAAAGGGGCAAGACAAAGTGTCCAAGGTGTAAGTAAAGCGCACATGCTCTATGCTCCACAAGTGTATAGTATGTGCAATGCACTGTGGCCACATAGATAACAGTTCCACACAGCCCAGTAGGAACTAAGTACTAATAAGGAAAGTAGTGATATGATTATGCATATTGCTCTATATGTTATCACTAGGCCGGATACTAGCATAATCTTTGTGTGCTTATGAGTTTCTCTTATTTCACAGATGCTTTCCTTACCTATATGTGTGCAGACATTTTCTACTACTTTTCTGTATTTATGAACCTTCTTTTTTTCTCCTCCTATGTAAAAAGCAATGTATTCTGGTTTCCTGATGTGTATTTACTACTAGTACTACAGTATAATTGAACTTCTCTACAAATCTCTGAAACCTAAGTCATTATTGTTTACATTCATAGCATCCCCCATCTCATCACATGTGACGCCACCCTTGGGCTCAACCCCCTTGAAGACATCTGAGTCTTCATCAGAATCTTCATCTAGTAGGTCACCATAGCCATAATTGCTGTTATTGTCTTATACTACTTCTCTTGTCATATTAGACTCTTCTGTTTGATCTTCTGTTTCTACATTATTGTTACCTTCATTAGTTTGATTTGTGTCATTGTTCAAGTGATCGCGGTCCCTCAAGAAATGATTTGTTGCCTTATGCATGCATTTGTAACTAATGCCTTCCTCAAAAAATCTCATCCTAAGATTGTGGTCAACAAAGCTTAAGCACAGTCAGTTTTTACTGAGCAAAGTAGAGTTGAGGACTCACTGATTAACATAAAAATATTGCCAATCTTCATCTTAGTTGTTATCTGGATGAGCAATGTGACTTAGGGCCATCATCTCACACATCTAACCATAGTGGAAAGCTAGGATCAGATAGACACCTTAAATAACTTCTTAAGGGTCCAAAAATCCAAATGCAGCATAGTCATCACCCTCAACTAATCCAATTCAATGTAACCACTTATGTCTCCACCCTCCACAATGTGTGGGATCACATCCAAACCACTAGACAAAAAGAAACTCCATGTTTTGAGATTGAGGTGGTTCATAGTGAGACTCAGGCCCAGTATACATGACCGTAGCATGGTAAATGCCTATTATTTGACCAAACCAGTAGGGGAATGTCTTTCTAGAGTCCATATTGTCCTAATCTTCATATGACAGAGTTATAAAGTTAGTGTATGTTCTTGGGTTCAGCAAATCTTAGACACACTGGGGGTTATACATTATCTAGTTCACACGGAGGGTGTTGTGTTTGTAAATGCAATTATTTATGATTATAAGAGCATTGTGCTCTTATGCTGTGAATGGGTGCTCGTTGCCATCGTACTTGCACCTGAGCAAGCAGCCAAGAAGGTGCTCCTTAAGTTGAGGAATGAAATTCTGAATATTTCTCAAGTCACTTCATCCAATCTATAACCTAATCTTACCTTGAGTGCAGGGTTATCTTGTGTATTGTTGAGCTATGTAGAAAGTCAAACTTTATATTGAACATCTGCAGATATGTAGTGGTGCTGTTGTGGATGTATATCCTGTAATGTCTTGTCATCTGGACTACTAATAGAGTTGCCCTATCTCTAAGCATCATCTCTGTGCTTTTGGGTGCCCTTTCTAGATGCTTAGGGAGCAAGTTCTTTCATTTTTGTTATCACTCACTCTCACGTTATTGGTTTGCAATACTATGAGTAAACTTGCCCTTGTGGACCCTCTAGTAAAACCGCTTAACTCTATAATGTTCTAACTCTCCCTGAGAAGACATGGTCAGCATTTTATTATTATTTGAGGATGGTTACTTACCACCTGTGTTATAAACCTATCTGTTGTGCCAAACATCTGAATTGCCTAAGGATAATCCTCTAGAGCATGTGTTACAATCCAAACTCTCTTTTTCTTTTACCTAACCATCTCTGACTCATTCTGCTTGACTCATTGCTATAGACTAGTACATCTCATGTTTCATCTATAACTCATTATTATGCTTCTCATGTTTCAGATCCATAAGGCTCCTTCCTTTCTTAGTCGCCTTATTGTTCTCCCTTGTTCCTAACTAGTATGAGGCTGTGCCCTCTCCTATATATAAGACCCTTGAGCTGCTCCCTTAGAGCTCAAGCCTAACTTGATCCCCAATCTAAGAAGTAGTCTTTCCCCTTGTGTTCTAGCATGTTTAGGTTCTGCCCTACATTAGCTGTTGAGGCTCACATTTCATCTCTTGCCTTCTACCTTGTCACAGTATCTGTACCTGGCTCTAATCCAAGTTGACTCAAGTAGCAACCCTGTCCTTTGCCCCTCTCATCTCCTCCATCTAAGCACCCTAAAGTGACCACACTTAGGTGTGGACTTGACCTAGTGTCATCCCTGTTATGTAGTGAACCTATGTTAGACTACCTTGCATCCCACTTGGAACATAACACAAGTCAGGCTTCTCAAACCATCACTCTATCAGCCGTCCCCTATAGCATTGACAAAGAGGGAAATACCCTTGTTATCTACTGCACCTCTGACAACCTCCCTCCACATGTAAAGGGAATCACCTAATGGAGAGCTGGTAGTAAAGGCTATGTAGATCACCATGGATACTACATTACTGATAAGAACCCTAGAACTGGCCACAATAAACTTGTTGTTCTAGAATTTATCAGAAACCAGAATACTAAAAAGAACTATTGGTATATCCTCAAACAATCCAAGAACATCTGCCACTAGTACACCAATGCCTCTCAAAGACTCAGAAAAAGCAATAGAGTTGGCCTTGGTGGGTGAAACCCAGAAGACCCCTAGCACCCAGATTATATTGCCCCTAAACAATCTGGACCAAGTAGTCAATTGGGCTCTGCTCATGGAGAAAGTAACCCAGCATCTAGTTATAGAACCCTAGCACACAAAGAATTCCTAGCTGCAGCCGTACATCACATAGCCACTATAAAAGGAATCTACCCCCTAACCCTAGAACCCAGACAACTAGAACTTACAACTGCCATTCTTGAATCTGCTATAGCTAGACAAAGCTTTGATCTTCCCACCCTTGAACAAATCTAGCTCCTAGAACTTTACACTAGCACAGCCATTATGTTGGCAGAAGCGAATACCATAATCACCTAGAACCCCCCAGATGCACCAGCACCCCCCATGAATGGCTCTAGTTTGTTAGAAGCCCAACCCAAGCCTTTTGATGGTAACTGAAACAAACCAAAGGAGTTTATATGCTTCTATAAGAGATGGTGAAGGCTGAACAACAACAAACCAGCCTTTAGTATCCCCTACAAGCAGGTAGCTCTTTGTATTACAGTAGCTATATCTATGGAAAGAATGTTGAAGATTAGGCAGATGCCCAGCAAGAAGCCATGGATGGGCAAATCACCTTTGGCTACAGCTAGAGTAACGAAGAACTCTGAAAGAAGATTGAGAAGGCCTTTAATAACACCTACTAAGATATTGCCAAAGGAGTCAAAGCAGAAAAAGAACTTCAAGAACTCTGTATGAAGGATAGCAACATTGATACATACATTGCCACCTTCAAGAAGCTCCTAAAGGCCGTAGGATATGATGAAAAGGAACAGG
>WNFC01003969.1_pt1 | contig 19968 bp, 19 predicted proteins | sample 5400541 | NCBI WGS metagenome assembly WNFC01 (sample SAMN13153342, study PRJNA577476) | soil metagenome | isolation source: 120 cm saprolite under Douglas fir tree site 2 hole 2 replicate 1 | place: USA:California | collected 2015-04-18 | reverse complement strand
AAATCCTTGTAGCGCACCGTGCGGCTGATGCCGCCGACATAGACCGGGTCCTTCTCGATCACGAGGACGGACGGCGCCTCCTTGGTCAGACAATAGGCCGTCGTCAGTCCCGCGGGGCCGGCGCCGATGACGAAGACGTCCGCGTGCTCGCTCATGCGCGGCGCGACCCTTCGGACGCACTGCGGAAGGTCGCGCGCGGCGCGAACGCGAACAGGCGGTGGCCGTTGTAGGAGACGATGGCGCCGACCGCGGCGCCGGCAATGAGCGCCGCCTGCGCGACGGCGGCAAAAACGGTGAGCACCAGCGCGGCGAACACGGCATAGCTCGTGCCCTGCGCGACCGCGGTAACCGCGGCGTAGCGCAGCGCCTCGTCGGCCTGCTGGCGCCCGCTGCGATCGAAGGTCAGCGCGCGATTGAGCCGCCACGTCACCAGCGTGGCGAGCGCGAGCGACACGAGACGGACCGCGAGCGGATGGTGGCCATAGGTCGCAATGACGGTGAAAACGCAAAGGTCGGTGGTCAGCCCGAGGCCGCCGACCGCGAGGAACCGGAGCGGCCGCGGCAGCCGCTCGGCGAGTGCACGAACCTTGTCCGCGCCGCCGTTGAGCTCGCCGTGATCGAACGCCATACGCAACGCCCTGTCCCGCGCTCTTCGAGCTCGCACAAACACTTGCCGTCAGCTCGAACGCCTCTCCAGCAAGCATCCTTTGCAGAGCTTCGTTAACGCTGGGCTTAATCGCGCGCCGCGCGGGAGGTCGCGACCGGCAGCGTTAATGAAACCTCAATGCTCTCCGGTCAGCTTGCATTCTCAGGAACATAGGGGTGAGGCGTTCATGTCCGCCGGTGCAACGCGTGGGCCGAATTTTGCTGTACTGGTCGGCCTCGCCTGGCTGTTCATCGCGGCCGATCTCATCATCAAGAATTGGACCGCGACCGGGCTCACCCTGTCGGACACGGACGACGCCATGCGGCTCGTCCAGATGCGCGACTTCCTCGCCGGTCAGGGCTGGTTCGATCTGCGCGAGCCGCGCCTCGGACCGACGCTCGGCTACGAGTCCCACTGGTCGCGGCTGATCGATGCCGGGCTCGCCGGATCGTTCGTGCTCTTCCATCAGTTCGTCGACGCTGCGCTCGCCGAGCGGCTGATGCGCGTGGTCTGGCCGGTGCTGTGGCTGCTGCCCGCGTTCGTGAGCGTGGCGGCGATCGCCTGGCGGCTCGCCGGCCGCGACGCCGCGGTCGTGAGCCTCCTGATGGCGGTGGTCGGTCTGCCCGCGTTCCAGCAATTCCTGCCCGGCCGCATCGACCATCACAACATCCAGATCACGCTCGCGCTCGCGACGCTGGCCGCGACCGTGTGGTCGGACCGCGTGCGCTGGGCGGCCGCGGCGGCGGGCGCGCTCACCGGGCTCGCGCTGGCGATCGGGCTCGAGAGCCTGGTCTTCCTCGTGCTGTGCGGCGCCGCGTTTGCGCTGCGCTACGCGGCGGATCGCAATGCCGCGCGCGCGCTCGCGCATTATGGCCTGGCGCTCGCCGTGAGCACGGCGGCGGCGTTCTTCGTCACGGTCGGGCCCGATCATTGGACGCACAGCGTGTGCGATGCCATCGCAATCAATTGGGGCGCGCCGATCGTAACGGCCGGCCTGCTGATGGGGTTTGCCGGCCATGCGGTCGCGAGCGAGCGCCGCATGGTGCGCGTCTCGACGATCGCGGCGATCGCCGGCATTGCGGCGGCGATGTTCGTTGCGTTCGAGCCGCGCTGTCTCGGCGGACCTTACGCGATGATGGACCCGGCGCTGCGCGCGATCTGGTTCGCCCATGTGTCGGAGATGCAGCCGCTGCCGTCGGTCTTCCGCGGCTCTCCGGTAGTGGGCGCCGCCGTCGCCGCGTTCCCGGCGGTGGCGCTCCTCGCGACGGTTATCCTCGTGCGCGAGCGCGCGCTGCGCCATGACTTCGGCTTCCTGCTCGTCGCGGCCGAGCTTGCCGTCGCCTGCGTGCTCACGGTCGCGGTCGCCAAGATGTGCATGTACGCGATGTGGCTCGGCATGGCTCCGGTCGCCGTGCTGTGCCTGCGGCTGTTCGCGCGGCTGCGGCTCGAGAATCTCGCCGCGCGCGCCTTTGCGGCGATGCTGCTCACGCCGGCGGTGCTCTCGGCGGGCGCCAGCGCGGCCGTGCAAGCGGCAGGTTCCGCGCCGCTCGAGGAGCGCGACAGCCGCGTGCTCGGCGGCTGTTTCAAGATCCAAAACTACGCGCAGCTCGCCCGGCTGCCGAAGGGCGTGGTCGCGACCGAGATCGACTTCGGCTCCTTCGTGCTGGCGCTCACGCCGCATTCCGTGCTGGCCGGCCCCTATCATCGGCTCGCCGCCGGCATCATCGCGGCGCACGAGGCGTTCGCGCTGCCGCCCGAGGAGGCGCGCAAAATCCTCGCGCGCTTCGGCACCAGCTACATGGTCACCTGCGGCCGTCGCGCGCCGCCCGGACTGACCGATGCGCAACGCGAGGCGAGCCTGTGGGGGCGCCTGCAGGCGGGCGCGGTGCCGCCCTGGCTCGAGCGGCTGCCGGCTGCACCGGACGAGGTCTTCGAGGTCTATCGGGTCACCCGCAACTAGTACCGAGCGGTCGAGGGCTCGACAGACCCAGACGTTCCTTTTCGTCAGTACATCACCCATTTCGCTAGAAAGAAGTTGAACGGCAGCCTCGTTGGCAGCCGCTCCCATGCTCTGTCGAAAGCCATCACAGGCCGCGCGTACCATCGTTTCCAAGATTGTGGGATGCGAAGCGCCCAGTTGTGCAAAATCAGCAAAGCTCCAGGGCTTCCCTTGTAAACGACGGATTCACACCTGAAGTATTGAGAAAATTGTTTCAGTATCGCGTCGTGCGATAGAGCTCTCTCTGTGTGTGCCTCGAAATTTTTTCGATCCAACCGGTACCAGAGAGCGCGGATCGGTTGCAGAAAGTAATCCGCGTTTGGCTCAACCATGATCAGGGCGCCGCCTGGACGTAGAAGACGTCTTATGTTGGCAAATGCGGTGTCTAAGTCGGCAACGAAATGGTGAATTCCGCCGCTTGCGATTGCGGCGTCAAACTGCTCGTGAATGTCGAATGGCTTTGTAAAGTCTGCGACATAGCAAGTACTACCGGTCTTGCGTTCGTAGTCCCGTGCCGCTTTTTCCGAAATGTCCGTCCCGACGATCCGAATGCCTGGCCGGCGCTGCTTCAACCAGCTTCCCGTGAATCCGTCGCCAGACGCGAGTTCGATGACGCTCTTCGTGCCAGGATCCAGCAGACGGTCAATCGGTTCGAGGACGTGATCAATCCTGTACTGCGTTGCGAAGCAGTCAGTCGTCGCTTCGTAATATTTGTCGTGAATGACTTCGAATAACTCTCGTTGTCCGGACATGGCCCGACTCCGCAATTGCGAGGGACAATTACTCTCCGGTACCTGTTAAAGCGGCGTTAACCTAAAAGTGCGCGGTGCATCGATCGACAAGCCAACGCTCGCGCCGGCCGAAGGAACGCGCATCCGCGCCGGCATTTTTCATAGCCCGCTTAATTCCACCTTAGTGATATCCCGACATCATCGCGCGGCCGCCAAAAGGCTTTGGAGCGACTGCGTGATCGACGTCAGCATCGTCATGCCGTGCTTGAACGAGCGACAGACGCTGGGTCACTGCATCGCGGTCGCACAGCGCGCCCTCGATGTCCTCACGGCGCGGCATTCGCTCGTCGGCGAGATCATCGTCGCCGATAACGGCAGCACGGACGGCAGCCAGGAGGTTGCGCGCAGCCTCGGAGCGCGTGTCGTCGACGTCAGCCGACCGGGCTATGGCGCTGCCGTGTGCGGCGGCTTTGCCGCGGCAGGCGGGCGCTACCGGGTCAGCGACGCGCATTGCGGCCTGCGCGCGCTGACGCGACGGTGCTTCGTCAAGCTGCGGCTCGAAGGCGCCGGCATGGAGCTCGCCAGCGAGATGGTCATCAAGGCGGCGCTGCTCAACCAGCGCATCGTCGAGGTCCCGGTTACGCTGTGGCCCGACCGGCGCGGCCGGCCGCCACATCTGCAGCCCTGGCGCGATGGCTGGCGCCATCTGCGCTACCTGCTGATGCTCAGCCCGCATTGGCTCTTCGCCTTGCCGGCGCTTCTGCTCGGGACGGTCTCGCTCGCCATCCTGATGACGATCGCGGTCGCCTGGCTGTCGAACGCGGAGACGACGCGCTTCGGAAACTACTGGGCGATCCTGGCGGGATCGACGCTGACGCTCAGTCACGTCGGGGTCGTGTTGGCGCTGGCCGGCCAGCTCTATGGAATTCGCGAGCGCTATCGGACCGCCTCCCGCTTCCTCAAATTCCTGGCGCCGTGGCTGAGGCTCGAATCGATGCTCATCGCCGGGCTTTGCGCGATCGCGATGGGCCTTGCGATCCTCGTCGCCATCTTCGTCTACTGGTCGGCGCACAGCCTCGAGGCGATCGCCAATGTGCTGCCCGCCGTAATCGGCACCTGTGCGGTCGCGATCGGCACGCAAAACATCCTCGGCGGGTTTCTGCTCGCCATCGTGAGCGGCAACGAGGCCGAGTTTCTGCGCGCGGTGCATCCGATCAACGAGGAATCGGCGGGCCCGCGCGCCTCGGCTCCCGCCGGTCTCCAGGTCAGTGACTCCGCTGCGGTCTCGGCCAACCGGCGGATATGAAGCGAGCAAGCATGCGGCTCCTCATCGTCTCGGCCTATTTCGACGGTCATCGCGGCGGCATCGAGATCGTCGCGGGACGCCTCGCGCAGGAATTCCGCCGGGCGGGTCACACCGTCATGTGGCTCGCCAGCGATGCAGCTTATGCCGGCACCCCGACCGAGGGGCGCGACTGGCATATTCCGGTGCCGGCGTTCAACGGAATCGAAAATCTCTTCGGAATTCCGTTCCCGGTACCTTCGCCCAGCGGGCTTCCGACGATTCGCAAGGCCGTCGAACATTCCGACGTCGTCATGTTGCACGACTGCCTCTACCCGACAAATATCGCGGCATTTCTCTTTGCACGCTGGCTGGGGAGGCCAGTTGTCGTCACGCAGCATATCGGTACCGTGCCTTACCGAAATCCGCTCCTCCGGGGTCTGATGCGGCTGGTGACTCGACTCGTGACCCGACCGATGCTGGCGGGCGCCGATCAGGTGGTCTTCATCAGCAAAGTCACGGCGAAAGTCTTCGCGGACGTTTGCCACCGCCGTCCGCCGCGATTGATCTTTAACGGAACCGACACGGACATCTTTCATCCGCCCGCGAGCCGCGACGAGAAAGCCGCCGTCCGCGCGAAGTTCGGACTGCCGCCGGACCGCCCAGTCGCACTGTTCGTCGGCCGTTTCGTCGAAAAGAAGGGCCTGCACATTCTGCAGCACGCGGCCCGGCTTGGCGGCGATGTGGTCTGGGCCTTTGCGGGCTGGGGCCCACTCGACCCGCGGCGATGGGCATGTCCTAACGTGCACGTTTATTCCGGACTCGCCGGGGACTCGCTTGCTCCGCTCTATCGGGCGAGCGACGTATTCGTCCTGCCGAGCACCGGCGAGGGCTTTCCGCTCGTCGTTCAGGAGGCCCTTGCCTGCGGCGTTCCGGTGGTGTGCGGAGCCGAAACCGCATGCGCCGACGAGAGGCTCGCCGGGCTGGTCCACGCGGTATCGATCGATAATCGCGACCCGCGCGCGGTCGCGGTCGACGTGGTGCAAGCCGTCCGCGCGGCGATGGCGGAAGATCGTGATGGTGTTGCGAATGCTGCAGACTGGTACAGCTGGCCGCGCGCGGGGCAGCTTTATCTCGACCTGATGAGCACGATGTCGACGCGGGGTGCGGCCCCGCGGACGCGCGCGACCTGGGCCCAGCAATCGGGAATGGAGCCATGATGATAGATGCCGCGCCACGCTACCTTCTGGTGGCGATCACATGCGCCATCTTATACAACGCGATTCTCATCGTTGGCGATTTCTTAGGCCTTCATTACATCGTGAGCAGCTTGATTTCGTATGCCACCGGCGTCTTTTTGGGCTACGGGCTGCACTCGGCCTTCACGTTTGGCCGCGAGCTGTCCGCGAAATCGCTGCTCCGTTATGCGCTCGGGCTGGCTGTCAATCTGCCGATTTCGATCGCATTGATGTTCTTGTTTTGCGATGTCGCGGGTATTGCGGTCGCGGTTGCGGCGCCGATGACGACCGCCATTATTTTCGCCTGGAATTTCGCGACAAGCTACTGGGCAATCGTCGGACAACCCTCGCTGCCGAAGGCAGGTTGAATGAGCCCGCTGCTCGCCGACACGCGTGACATCTCGCTCGCCGCCGTCACGAGGACGTTGGCCGGACGCCTATCGTTGTATCGTTGGCGCCGTCCTCTCTATCAAACGGCGCTCCTCAAAAGCTTGCGGAAGGCTTGGCTGCCGGCGCACAGAACGGTGATCGACGTGGGCGGGGGAACCGGCATCATGGCGCAAGCCGTCAAGGAATTGTTTGCCCTCGACCGTGTCGTCTCGGTCGACGTCGAGAATCGCTACTTGGATTCTCTGGACATCGAAACGCGCACCTATGACGGCCGCACGCTGCCATTCGTCGATGGCGGCTTCGATTGCGTACTGCTGTGCAACGTCATTCACCACGTCCCGAAAAGCATGCGCGCGTCTCTGCTCAGGGAATGCGGCCGGGTTGCCGCGACTGGGACCGTTTATATCAAGGATCATTTGGCGGCGTCGCGGCTCGATCACCTGCGGTTGAAAATCCTCGACCTTCTCGGAAATGTTCCGTTCGGGGGCATGGTGGAGGCGAGCTACCTTGAAGCGGCCGATTGGCATGCGCTCGCCGACGAAACCGGTTTCCGCATCGAGTTGCAGCAATGCGACGACTACCGCGACGGTCTCATGGCGCGCCTGTTCCCGAATCGAATGGAAATCGTCATGAGGTGGGCCAGGGTCGCGCGCGGCTAAGTGCGCGCGGCGCCGTCCAACTTCATGATTGGCCGCCAATGGGATGGCCGCAGCCCCAGGAATGCGCCAGCCTTCGCAGCTTGCGATCCTGCTCGGCCATGACCAGCGTGCTCGTCACGATCGGAATCCCGAATCGCCGCGCGTCGTCGCGATCAAAGACCGCCACGTCGTAGCGTCGGCACAAGTCAGCAAGCCGCGTCTCATCCAGGTACGGCAGGCTGAGTATTTTCGGCCGCGCCTTGAGGAAAGGATCGTTTCTGGCGAGATCCTCGCCGTACCAGATGTCGGTCGGATCGACGAGCACCACGTCGGCGTCCGCATGACGGATGGCCTCGATGGCAGACGCGTACGGATCGACGAACGCGCGCACCTGGTAAGCGCGCCAGGGAAACAGCACAAGAAGCGAGACCAGCACGCTCGCCGCCAGGGCATAGGTCGCTTGCTTGGCCGCCTGGGAGCCGCGATCGGTCACAGCAATCCAGCCTTGCGCCGCGATCAGAGAGAAGCTGCCGAGGAAACCGTGCAGATAACGATAGCCCCAGCCATGCCCCTGGAACGGCATCAGCACCAGCACGAGCGCTAATGTGAGCGCAATTCCCGCCGCCAACTCGATGATGATCCCCTTCCGCGCCCGGCACGCGGTGAGGCCGACGATCACGAGCGGAATCGCAAGCGGACTCTGCCAAACGAGGAACCGCAGCAAATTCAGTCCAAGAAGGGCAAGGTTCCCCGGGTTCAGATCGACGGTGTCTGCGATCCGTTGCATGAACTGAAGGATGCCGATGTCGGCCGACTCTGCCATCGGCGCATTCGCCGCGCGCAGCACAAGGCTCCAGTAAAGAATCCAGAACATGCCGATCGCGGCATAAAGGACCGCGTAGTAGCCTGCGAGCTTCCAGCGCCGCGCCACGAGCAATGAAAGGACGAAAGGCGCGGCGAAGAGCGGATGAAAGATCACCTGGTGCAGCCCGCACGCGACGAAGGCGACGCCAGCCGCCATGAGGTGGCCGGCGCGGGTGTCGCGCAGGAAAAACCACAGCCACACCATGTTGAGCGCGAGATGCGCCGTCATGGCGTAGGGCGACATCGCGGTGATCAGGAATTGCGACGAGCAGGCGAGCAGGATGACTGCGACCACGGACGCGTCCGGACGATCCGGCCACAGCCGTCGCGCAACACCGAATACTGCGACGATCGCGACGCCCGCGAGCGCAGCGCCGTGCCAGACCGGCTCGCCGAGCACGACGAACAGGGCTCTGATCGCCGCGTTCATCGGCAGATAGGACGAAATCCAGTAGGCGTTCTCCGGCAGCTCGAGCCGGAACATCGGCTGCAGCGCCGGCACGTAGGCCCGCCACTCGGGTGCGACGGGCGCCAGCAACCGGCCCGTCGCAATGATCCGGGCGTCGAAGTCCACCATGAATTCGTCGGCCGACAGGGCGAAATTCCGATAGACGAGATGCGAGCCGGCCCAGATCAGGCCGCAGACGACCGTCAATGCGATCCACACGAGGGCGGACGACTGCCGAGACCGGAGCGCGCTCGGCGCAAATGTCGGCACGTCGTGCTTGAAGCGCGCGACGAGCGCGACGAAGAACAACCCGAACAGAAGAAGGACCGGGGTGTCCTGGGAGAGCAGGTATGAGCGAATGAAGCCGGCGTTTCGCTCGAGGATCATTCCGCCGACCGCGCCGCCGAACGTGACGCCGGCGAGGACCGTCATGACCGGCAACAAGCCGGCGCGCGCCTCAAGCGTCTGTCCGGGAGCGAGCATGGAACTCCGTGCGGGGTGGGCGGAATCGACGGGAGAACATAGTGTGAAAATCTTGCGGAAGTGTTCCCGCACTAAACGGTCCGGCGAACGTGATAGAGCGTGTCCCGTTCCTGCGGAATCGGGACACGCTCTGGATTCATTCACTGGCGCACGTCCTTTTCGGCGAACCGGCGTCCACTTCGCCGGGACATGCGCTAATGTGCCTTGGCGGCGTGGAGAGGAGCGTGCGGATGAGCGACGGCGGCCGGGTGGATGAAAGATATTACCAGGCCATGCCGGCGCGCTCGCTGGCGGAGCGGCTGACCATCGCGGCGCGCGATCGCATTTATGAGGATTTCATTCGCTACTGCCGCCCGGCTCCGCACGACACCATCCTCGATGTCGGCGTTTCCGACGTCGTGAACGACGCCGCCAACATGCTGGAAAGGCAATACCCGTATCCGGATCGGATCACGGCGTTGGGCCTCGGCGGCGGCGAGGAATTTCGCGCCGCGTTTCCGAAGACGGCTTACACCCGCATCGAGCCCAATCAGCGCCTCCCGTTCGCGGACAAGAGCTTCGCGGTGGCGGCATCCAATGCGGTGCTCGAGCACGTAGGGAGCGCACGCGACCAGGCGTTCTTTGTCAGCGAACTGACGCGCGTCGCCGCCAAGGTCTTCGTCAGCGTGCCGAACCGCTATTTCCCCATCGAGCACCACACCGCAATTCCGTTGCTGCATTTCTGGGACGGCACGTTCGCGGCGGCGTGTCGAACGCTCGGCAAGACCGAGTGGGCGGATGAAAAGAATCTGATCCTCATGACCAAGGATCGTCTGAGGGCATTGGCGCCGGCGGGCGCCGTCATCGCCCATACCGGGCTGAAGCTCGGCCCGTTCAGCTCGAATCTTGCGCTCTTCATTGGCGAGCCGGGGAGCCGGTGATGTCCGTGTGCGGTGCACTTGAGCGAGGTCCTCCCGGCCGGCCGCAAGGCTCATGCCGGCCGGCGAGGTCGGCGTGCCGCATCAAAGGGTTGTGCGATCGTTAACGGCCGCGAATTCGCGCGCGCCTGTCTTGTAGGCGCAGGGGACCCTCCTATATGAGCCATTGGGCCCGCCGAGGGCGGCGGGCTGTGCGTATTCTGAGGGGTCGAATCGGGGGCTTCCGGGCTGGTCGGACGCTCCCTTCCCGGGCGCTGAAAAGGCCCGTTCGACCTGCTGCAAAGAGAGGGAAGACCATGGGCAAGGTCATCGGTATCGACCTCGGCACGACCAATTCCTGCGTCGCCGTGATGGAAGGCAAGACGCCGAGAGTCATCGAGAACGCCGAGGGAATGCGGACCACGCCGTCGATCGTCGCCTTCACGGATGACGGCGAGCGGCTCACCGGCCAGCCGGCCAAGCGCCAGGCGGTCACCAATCCGGAAAAGACATTCTTCGCGGTCAAGCGCCTCATCGGCCGTCGCTACGACGACCCGATGGTGGAGAAGGACAAGAAGCTCGTCCCCTACAAGATCGTGCGCGCCTCGAACGGCGACGCCTGGCTCGAGGCGGACGGCAAGACGTATTCGCCCTCGCAGATCTCCGCCTTCATCCTGCAGAAGATGAAGGAAACGGCGGAAGCCTATCTCGGGCAGAAGGTCGAGCAGGCGGTCATCACGGTCCCGGCCTATTTCAACGACGCCCAGCGCCAGGCTACCAAGGACGCCGGCAAGATCGCCGGCCTCGACGTGCTGCGCATCATCAACGAGCCGACCGCGGCCGCGCTCGCCTACGGGCTCGACAAGCAGAAGACCGGCACCATCGCGGTGTACGATCTCGGCGGCGGCACCTTCGACGTCTCGATCCTCGAGATCGGCGACGGCGTGTTCGAGGTGAAGTCCACGAACGGCGACACGTTCCTGGGCGGCGAAGACTTCGACATGCGGCTCGTCAATTATCTCGCCGACGAATTCCAGAAGGAGCAGGGCATCGACCTGCGCCGCGACAAGCTCGCGCTGCAGCGGCTCAAGGAGTCGGCCGAGAAGGCCAAGATCGAGCTCTCTTCGACCACGCAGACCGAAATCAACCTGCCGTTCATCACGGCGGATGCGAGCGGTCCCAAGCATCTCACCATGAAGCTCACCCGCGCCAAGTTCGAGGCGCTGGTCGACGATCTCGTGCAGAAGACGGTCGATCCGTGCCGCCAGGCGATCAAGGACGCCGGCCTGTCCGCCGCCGAGATCAACGAGGTGGTGCTGGTCGGCGGCATGACGCGCATGCCGAAGGTGCAGGAAGTGGTGAAGCAGCTGTTCGGCAAGGAGCCGCACAAGGGCGTCAATCCCGACGAGGTGGTGGCGGTCGGCGCCGCGATCCAGGCGGGCGTGCTGCAGGGCGACGTCAAGGACGTGCTGCTGCTCGACGTGACGCCGCTCTCGCTCGGCATCGAGACGCTGGGTGGCGTGTTCACCCGGCTGATCGATCGCAACACCACGATCCCGACCAAGAAGAGCCAGACCTTCTCGACCGCGGAAGACCATCAGAACGCGGTGACCATCCGCGTCTTCCAGGGCGAGCGCGAGATGGCGGCCGACAACAAGCTGCTCGGCCAGTTCGACCTGATGGGCATCCCGCCGGCGCCGCGCGGCGTGCCGCAGATCGAGGTATCGTTCGACATCGATGCGAACGGCATCGTCAACGTGCATGCCAAGGACAAGGGCACCGGCAAGGAGCAGCAGATCCGCATCCAGGCGTCGGGCGGCCTGACCGAGGCCGACATCCAGCGCATGGTCAAGGACGCGGAGGCGCACGCCGAGGAGGACAAGAAGCGCAAGGCCGAGGTCGAGGCCAAGAACCACGCCGAGGCGCTGGTCCACTCGACCGAGCGGGCGCTCGCCGAGCACGGCTCCAAGGTCGGCGACGCCGATCGCCGCGCGATCGAGAACGCCATGGCGGATCTGAAGGAAGCGCTCAAGGGCAGCGATGCGGCCGCGATCTCCGCCAAGACCAATGCGCTGGCGCAGGCCTCCATGAAGCTCGGCGAGGCCATGTACAAGACGGCCGAGGGTGGCGGTGCTGGCGGCGCAAGCCCGGGCGGCGAGGGCGGCGGGCCTAAGAAGGACGACGTGGTCGACGCCGAGTTCACCGAAGTGGACGACGACAAGAAGAACAAGAAATCGGCGTGAGCTGCACCGTGATGCAGGCGCCGAATCATGGCAGATAAGATGAACCCGGCGCGGACGAGCGCCGGGTTCTCCATGTCTCGGCGGAGAGGGCGCTGACGTGGCCAAGCGCGACTACTACGAAGTCCTGGGTGTCCAGCGCGGGGCGAGCGACACGGACATCAAGGCCGCCTTCCGCAAGCTTGCGATGAAGCATCACCCGGATCGCAATCCGGGCGACAAGGAGTGCGTGCACCATTTCAAGGAGGTCAACGAGGCCTACGAGGTCCTCAAGGACGGGGACAAGCGCGCGGCCTATGACCGTTTCGGCCATGCGGCCTTCGAACAGGGCATGGGCGGCGCCGCCGGCTTCGGGGCCGACTTCGCTTCGACCTTCGCGGACATCTTCGACGATTTCTTCGGCATGGGCGGCCGCCGCGCGCGCGGCGGCGGGCGCGAGCGCGGCGCCGACCTGCGCTACAACATGGAAATCAGCCTGGAGGAAGCCTTTCACGGCAAGGCCGCCCAGGTGCGCATTCCGACCTCGGTCACCTGCGAAGTCTGCTCCGGCAGCGGCGCGAAGGCCGGCGCCAAGCCGAGAGCCTGCCCGACCTGCGGCGGCCACGGAAAAATCCGCCAGACGCAAGGCTTCTTCACGCTGGAACGGACCTGTCCGGGCTGCCAGGGACGCGGGCAGGTGATCGACAATCCGTGTCCGTCCTGCTCCGGCTCCGGGCGGGTGCAGCGCGACCGCACCCTGTCGGTGAACATCCCGGCGGGCGTCGAGGACGGCACCCGTATCCGCCTTGCGAGCGAGGGTGAAGCCGGCGCGCGCGGCGGTCCGCCCGGCGACCTCTACATATTCCTGTCGATCGGGGCGCATGATTTCTTCCAGCGCGACGGCGCCGATCTGCATTGCCGCGTGCCCATCTCCATGGTGACGGCGGCGCTGGGCGGCGAGTTCGAGGTGCCGGCCATCGATGGCAGCAAGACGCGCGTGAAGGTGCCGGAGGGGACGCAGTCGGGGCGGCGCTTCCGGCTTGCCACCAAGGGTATGCCGGTGCTGCGCACCAAGCAGTCCGGCGACATGTACGTTCAGGTGATGATCGAGACGCCGCAGAATCTCACCAAGCGGCAGCGGGAATTGCTCAACGAATTCGAGAAGCTGTCGTCGAAGGAAACCCAACCGGAGGCTGCGAGTTTCTTTGGGAAGGTCAAAGAATTTTTTGGAAATCGGGCCGGCTCCAGCTGACGGCCGTTCGCGAGGAAGCTTCTACTTGCCCCTGGACTTTGATCCTAATAGTCGTGACAATACAGTGACAAAGGGTTCGCCGCGTACTCCATTCAAGCCCCCCATGCCAATTCAGACCGCGCTCAGCATCGCCAAAAAGAACCTGCGCATCGACGATGAGGTGCGGTTCATCCGCTCCTGGATCGAGAAGCCGCTCGCGACGGGCGCGGTCATGCCCTCCGGCAAGCTCTTGGCGCGGACGATGGCGCGGCTGGTCGATCCCGAGGTGCCCGGCCCGGTCATCGAGCTCGGCCCCGGCACCGGTCCGGTGACCGAAGCGCTGGTCAACCACGGCGTCGATCCGGCCCGGCTCGTGCTGGTCGAGTTCAATCCGCACTTCTGCCGGCTGTTGCGCTCGCGCTATCCCCAGGCGACGGTGGTGCAGGGCGACGCCTATCGGCTCAAGCATCTGCTCGGCTCGCTCGTGCGCGCCCCGGCCGCCGCGGTGGTGTCCGGTCTGCCGCTCTTCACCAAGCCGTTGCGCACGCGCCTGCGGCTCGTCGCCGACGCCTTCGGCCTCTTGTCGCCCGGCGCTCCCCTCATCCAGTTCACCTATGCGGTGGTGTCGCCGATCCCACGCTCGCTTCCGGGCGTGCGTTCGCACGCGAGCGAGCGCGTCTGGATGAACCTGCCGCCGGCGCAGGTCTGGGTCTACCGCAAGGGCTGACGCCGACGCGGCGGGCAATCCGCGCTCACCGGGGCTGAAGCGCGCCGATGTCCCCTCCAAAAATCCTGGTCTTTGCCGGCTCGATCCGCTCCGGCTCGCACAACGCGCGCCTCGCCGCGCTCGCCGCCAAGCACCTGGCGCTCGCGGACGCCGAGGTCACCCACATCTCGCTGCAGGATTATCCGATGCCGCTCTACGACGGCGATCTCGAGACGAAATCGGGACCGCCGGAGAACGCGAGGAAGCTCAAGCGGCTGATGATGCTGCACGGCGGCGTGTTCATCGCGTCGTCGGAATACAATGCGTCGATCACGCCGCTTCTCAAGAACACGATCGACTGGATCTCGCGCGTGCGCGAAGGAACCGAACCCGCGCTCGCGGCTTATAAGAACCGCGTCTTCGCGCTCGGCGCCGCATCACCCGGCACGCTCGGCGGCTACCGCTCGCTCATGGCGCTGCGTCAGGTGCTGGAGCTCGGCTGCGGCGCCACCGTGCTGCCCGAGCAGGTCGCGGTGCGCGACGCCGCCAATGCGTTCGACGAGAACGACAATCTGCGCGATCCGCGCATCGCGGAGGCGCTCAAGACGGTGGTGCGCCGGCTCGTCGAGGCGGCGCGCTATGTGCAGTAGGACGAAAGGCACGAGATGACCGAGCCCCGCGACCGGCTCATCGTTGCGCTCGACCTGCCCTCGGTCGCGGCCGCCGACGCGATGGTGGCGCGGCTCGGCGATGCCGTCTCGTTCTACAAGATCGGCTATCAGTTCGCCTTCGCGGGCGGGCTCCCCTTCGCCGAGCAGCTCGTGCGGTCGGGCCGCCAGGTTTTTCTCGATCTCAAGCTGCACGACATCGGCAACACCGTCGCAAAGGGCGTCGAAAGCGTCGCGCGCCTCGGCGCGACGTTTCTCACCGTGCACGCCTATCCGCAGACCATGAAGGCCGCGGTGGAGGCGCGCGCGCAGTCGGGCCTGCGCATCCTCGCCGTCACGGTGCTGACATCGTATGACGACGCCGATCTCGCCGCCGCGGGCTATGACTTCACGGTCGCCGAGCTGGTGGCCGAGCGCGCCGCGCAGGCGCGCGACATGGGCATCGACGGTCTCGTCTGCTCCGCCGAGGAAGCCGCCGACCTGCGCAAGATCGTCGGCTCGCGCCTCGCGCTGGTGACGCCCGGCATCCGGCCGGCCGGCGCCGCGAGCGGCGACCAGAAACGCATCATGACGCCGGCCGCCGCGATCGCGGCCGGCGCCAATTATCTCGTGGTGGGCCGGCCGATCCTCGAGGCGCCTGATCCGAAGGCCGCGGCCGCCGCAATCGTGAGCGAGATCGCGGCCGCGCAAGAAAAATAAAGGACAAGACGATGGCCAAGGGATATTGGATCGCGGGCGTCGACATCAGGACGCAGGCCGACTACGACGAGTACCGCACGCGCAACGCCGTCGCGTTCGCAAAATTCAGCGGCAAGTTTCTGGTGCGCGGCGGCCCCTACGAGTGCGCCTGTGGTAGCGCGCGCAAGCACCAGGTGGTGATCGAGTTTCCGACCCACGCGGCGGCGCTCGCCTGCTATCGCTCGCCCGAGTACCAGGACGCCTCGCAATATCTAAAGCGCGGCTGCGACGTCGATCTCGTGATCATTCCGGGCTACGACGGCGCCCAGCCGTAGCAGACGCGCGCATCCATCCATTCACAAAAGATCATGGATTGCCGGGTCATAGGCGAGCGAAGCGACGCCGTTCTTCGAACGGCTATGCCCGGCAATGACGATGGTATGATGCGCGCATCGGGGAATGCGATGCATCTACTCAGTGCGTCTCACTGCACAGCCGTCGCTTCGGCGCTCGCCTTGCTGGCGATCGCACAGCCCTCCGCGGTGCGCGCCGACGAGAGTCTGAAGATCACCCATCAAGGCATCGAGCGGCACGCGGTGCTGTATGAGCCCGCCAGCTTGCCGGCCGGACCTTCGCCGCTCGTCATCGCGCTGCACGGACTGGGCGCGACCGCGGCGGATCTTCGGCTCTGGCTCAATCTCGATCCGACCGCCGATCGCGAGGGCTTCCGGGTGCTCTATCCCGATGCGGTCGACAAGACCTGGAGCTATGGCCGGCCGATCAACCAGCCGATGCCGAAGGTCGGTGGCGAGACCGTCGACGACGTGGGATTCATCCGCGCTCTCATCGATGATCTCGTCGGCAAGAAGCTCGCCGACCCGGCGCGCATCTACGTGACCGGCACCTCCCGCGGCGGGCTCTTGACCTTCACGCTCGCCTGCGCGCTCGCCGACCGCATCGCCGCCGCGGCGCCGCTCATCACCGCCATGACCGAGTATCAGCGCGAGGACTGTCGTCCCGCGCGTGCGATTCCGATCATGGTGCTCGCCGGCACGGCCGACCCGGCGCAGGCCTTCAACGGGGCCCAAGGTCTGCACGGGCGTCTCCTCTCCGTTCCCGACACCATGACCTACTGGATCCGGGTACACGGCTGCGGCGCCCGCAACCCGCGGCCGCTGCCGCGCCGCCATGCGGAAGACCGCACGCAGGTCACCTTTGTCGAATGGAGCGGCTGCGAAGGCCGCGTCCGCCTTTTTCGCATCGAGGGCGGCGGGCATCAGGTCCCCTCGCTCACCGCCGATCGCGAGGACGCCAGCGCGCGCTTCGGCCTGCGCAACCGCGACATCGAGACGGCGGACGAGTTGTGGGCTTTCTTCAAGAACTGGTCGCTCTGAAACGCAAGGAGACCGCATGCCCAAGGGCTATTGGATCCCGCACATCGATGTGAGCGACGCGGAAGGCTACAAGGACTACACGGCCGCAACGCCGCCGGCCCATCACAAGTACAACGGCGTCGCGCTGGTGCGCGGCGGAAAAATGGAAGTGCTGGAGGGGCGCGCTCGCGCGCGCAACGTGCTGCGCGAATTCCCCGATTATGCGGCGGCGCTCGCCTGCTATCGCTCGCCCGAATATCAGCGCGCGCGCCCGCTGCGGCTCAAGCACTCGACCGCCGACTTCGTCATCGTCGAGGGCTATGACGGCGCGCAGCCGCCGCAATCCGGCGCACCGCCCACGCCCGCCGCGCGCAAAGGCTATTGGATCGTGCACGGCGATGTGACCGATCCGGAAGGCTACAAGGCCTACGTGGCCGCCAACGCGGTGTCTTTAGGCAAGTTCGGCGCACGCTTCCTGGTGCGCGGCGGCGCGCAGGAGGTGGTGGAAGGCAAGGCGCGCAGCCGCACCGTGGTGCTGGAATTCCCGAGCTACGAGGCGGCGCTCGGCTGCTACCGTTCGCCCGAGTATCAGGCCGCGAAGCGGCTGCGCGACGGCAAGGCCGAGCTCGATCTCATCGCGGTCGAGGGCTACGACGGCCCGGCGACATGATCGATTGCCCGCAAGCCGGGGACAGCGCAATATCGGCATGAGATTGGAGATACACCGATGGCCGACATGCGTTTGATCGTGGCGGGCGCGGGCGGGCGCATGGGACGCACGCTCATCAAGGCGATCGCCGACACCGACGGCGTGGTGCTCGCTGGCGCGGTCGAGGCCGCGGGCTCGGCGGTGATCGGCCGCGACACCGGCGAGCTGGCCGGCCTCGGCGCGAACGGCATCAAGGTCGCGGTCGATCCCGAGCCGCTCCTCGCCAACGCCGACGGCCTGCTCGATTTCACGATTCCTGCAGCGACGCTCGCGTTCGCCGAGATCGTCGCCAGGAAGGGCCTCGTGCACGTCATCGGCACCACCGGTTTTTCGCCCGAGAACGAGAAGCTGATCGCGACCGCGGCGCAGCGCGCCACAATCGTCAAGTCGGGCAACATGAGCCTCGGCGTCAACGTGCTCGCCGCGCTGGTCAAGCGCGTCGCAAAAACGCTCGACGAGGATTTCGACATCGAGATCCTCGAAATGCATCACAACAAGAAGATCGACGCGCCCTCCGGGACCGCGCTGCTGCTCGGCCGCGCCGCCGCGGCGGGCCGCGGCGTCGACCTTAACCAGCGCTCGGTGCGCGTGCGCGACGGCCATACCGGCGCGCGCTGCGCCGGCGACATCGGCTTTGCGGCGCTGCGCGGCGGCACCGTGGTGGGCGATCACACGGTGATCTTCGCCGGTCCGGCCGAACGCGTGGAGCTCGTCCATAAGGCCGAGGACCGCATGATTTTCGCGCGCGGCGCCTTGAAAGCTGCGATGTGGGCGAAGGGCAAGAAGCCCGGCCTCTATTCGATGGCCGATGTGCTCGGGCTTGCGGATTTTTGATCCGCCGGCGGCTGACGAAAAGCGGATCAGTTCGTCCAAAGCATGCGCTAGACCGTGTCCCGTTCCTGCGGAATCGGGACACGCTCTAGATTCATTCATTGGCGCATGTCCTTCTCGGCGAACCGGTGTCCACTTCGCCGGGACATGCGCTAATCAGTTCGGCCGGCCGAAAAAAATGCGTCGTTGGTCAGGATGTGATCGATCCGGCCGTCGACGAGCGACTTGAGAGCCTGTTCGGGCGTATCGACGATCGGCTCCTCGTGGACGTTGAAGCTGGTATTGACCAGGACCGGCAGGCCTGTGCGCCGGTGATAGAGGTCGAGCACCTGGTAATAGAGCGGGTTGTCGTCCAGCCCAATCGTCTGCGGCCGCGCCGAGCCGTCGACGTGGACCACGGCGGGAATGCGCTCGCGCCAATCCGGCATCACGTCGCAGGTGATGGTCATGAAGCGGGCCGCGTGCGCATTTCCCGCATTGATGTCGAAGACCCGCGCAGCATGGTCCTCGAGCACCACCGGTGCGAACGGCATGAATTCCGAGCGTTCGAGCCGCTTGTTGAGGCTGTCGTTGATCTCGGTCTTGACGGGCGCCGCCAGGATCGAGCGCGCACCGAGCGCGCGCGGGCCGTATTCCATGCGGCCGGTATAGATCGCTACGATCCGGCCGGCCACGAGCGCGTCGACCGCCCGCTCGATCGGGCGATCCTCGGACGCCGAAACGTTCGGCAGTTTCCGTGCAGCATCGGCGAAACGGTCGCCGTGATCGCGGCCGAGATAGAGCGATCGCAACGGCTTCCGGTTCGCCTGCCACACCGCGCCGCCGTCGCGCTCGAGAAGGAAGAGCAGGCAGCCGCCGACCGGCAGTCCTTCGTCGCCCATCGCCGGGAAAATGAACGCCCGCTCCGCCCGCGTCGTTTCCAGGAGGGCGCGGTTGAGCCGGACATTGGCGAAGACGCCGCCGCCGAGCGCGAGTGACGTCTGGCCGGTTCGCGCCAGAAGGATCTCGGTGGCCTGGCAGACCACCCGCTCCAACGCGGCCTGCACCGAGGCGGCGGCATCTTCGCGGGAGACGTTCGCGCACAGCGCCTTGGCGTATTCGCGCATCTCGAAATGAGAGCCGAAATCCGAACGGACTTCGCCGCCGCCATCGACGACGAAATGGCGGATGATCTCGTCGGTCAAGACCGGCTTGCCGAAGGCCGCGAGGCCCGTGAGCTTGCCCTCGTGCCGGTTCCAGATGAAGCCGAGCGCATCGGTGAAGTAGGAATACAGGAGGCCGACGCTGTTGGCCTCGTAGCGGTCGAGCAGATTAGCCTCGCCGCCGAACACGGTTTCGATACCGCCGCGGCGGCCAACCCTCGCACTGTACGAAACGTTGTCGCCGATGCCGTCTGCGGTATAGATCAATGCATCATCGAATTCCGAATAGAAATAGGCCGGCAGGCCGTGCGCGGCGTGGTGGTTGTAGACGTAGAACTTCGCCTTGCTGAATCCGTAGCGGGCGCGGAGCGAGGTCTGGTCGAGCAGGCTCAAGGAATCCTTGGTGCGCGCGCGGCGACCTATATCGAACAGCATCATCAGCTTCTGCTGTCGGCGCAGACGGTAATAAGCTTGCTTGATCCGCCAGCGCCCGCGCAGCACATAGGACTGCAGCTCGAAATACGCGCGCGACACGCACACCGCGTCTATGTCGCTGCGCTCGATGCCCGCGACCGCAAGGCAATCGTCGATCGCCGGCAGCGGCAGCTCGGCGTCGGGGAAAGCGCCGGCGTTTTTCTGGCGCGTCAGTCGCTCCAGCGAGACCGCCGAGATCAGCTCGTAGTCGCGAAAGAGGCAAGCCGCCGCATCGTGCTCGCCGTTATGAAGACCGAGAATGTACATGCAGATGTTTCGTGACGCTGGACCGTTTGGTTGCTTCGCGATGGCCGAACGACTT
>WNFC01002449.1_pt1 | contig 19970 bp, 13 predicted proteins | sample 5400541 | NCBI WGS metagenome assembly WNFC01 (sample SAMN13153342, study PRJNA577476) | soil metagenome | isolation source: 120 cm saprolite under Douglas fir tree site 2 hole 2 replicate 1 | place: USA:California | collected 2015-04-18 | reverse complement strand
AATTTGATTGAGTTTCCTTGAAATCTGATCGGGTACTTTTCTGAAATTCTTTTTCGCCATCGTTCAGCATGCCTTATTTCGGTAGTCTTTCCGAGTGGTAGCAGGAATGTGGCTGGGAGCGCAGGGGGAGGCTGTGTTCGAAGCTTTGGTCGTTGCTACTTACTACGAATTAAGTGCAGTCTATACCCATATGTTGCGGTAGTCAACCCATACATACCATCCTAATAGATAATTGTTTGCCCTTCCGCGTCAGGTCCGCAAGGTGATTTGAAGGCCTGCCGTTTCGCTCCGCGCAACATTTGCCCTTTCTTCGCCCACACCTCATAATTTGAAAATGGCAGATGGCGTCAGCTACGCGTCCAGTCTTCGTCGGGAGCTCTGTTCCCGCAATGCAGACTTCGCCCGCCGCAATGGCTTGGACCATGTCCCCAGCTACGGCAGCGAACCCGTCATCGTTTACGCACCAGGAGGCAATGAAGCGCACGGCAATTTCTTTCCCGCCAGTTACAAAGCCATCCAGAAGAACGCCAACTGGCGGTTACGCCTGAATAAAGTTCACACCCAGGCCCGGGCGTCACTTCCACGGGCGGAGCGTCGCTGGCGTGAACTGGATTCCTGCACCAGCTCTGACGCTCTGTTGATGAACATCTTTTGCTGCCCGCGTGTACTTCGCAACCGGAATTGCGCTGCCATGCTCGGCGTTGATCCAACATCCCGACCGCAGTTTGGGTATCGGCCACGGGTACCGCTATCGAACGGCCACATTGATCGCACTGAAGTGGATTTAAAGCTCGGCAATCTGCTGGTGGAGGCCAAGCTCACGGAGTCAGACTTCCAGGTTCAGTCGGCGACGCTGGTTGAGACCTATCGCGACCTGGAAGAGGTCTTCGAGGTGCTCTCTCTTCCCCGGCAAAACGACAAGTACGTTTCCTATCAGTTGATCCGCAACGTTCTGGCAGCTCATGCTGCCAATGAAAGCTTCTGCCTGATGACAGACCAGCGACGTCCTGATCTCATTGAGCGCTGGCATCTTGTTATGCGCTGTATTCGCGCTGCCGATCTTCGTACTCGCTGTAAAGTGCTTACATGGCAGGAGCTATCTACTCAGCTACCTGCAACCCTTCAGGGATTTCTGGCGCAGAAATACGGAATAGAGCCCGTCCATAGTACATTTCGCTCGCGCCTGAATATCATGTGAAGCCTGAGCCATCCACGTCAGCTATCGCCGTAATCATCCGCAAATAATGTTTCGTCGGGTAACTGCGCTCCGCTTTCACACGCACAACGTGCACCCTGTCTAATCTGGCGCGCATTAGCGCTGTTTAATCTACGCGAATAGCAAGCCTGTCTCGCGCCGATTTCGGCCAGCGAAACGCCAGGCTGCAAAAGACAATCAATGGTAGAAGTCCAATCGAGCAACAAAATCTTCAAGAAAATAAATCCGGCATTTCTGGTTTTCGCACAATTTGGAAGAGCTGTTCCTTCGCTCTCTCAGAAAGGTCTGGCACACGGCGTGCATTTACTCGAAGAAAGGTCGTAGATGCCACGGCCCCGGTTGCTTCTATTGACTTCAAGGAGAAGTTTCAATGCAAGTCAAGATGCGCCACACTTCCACGCTGTACGTTGTGCTAGTCGGTCTCATATTACTCAGCGGCACTCTCATGGCCCAGGTATTGAAAGGCTCCATATCTGGTACCGCCACTGACCCTCAGGGAGCCGTTGTGCCCGGAGCCAAAGTCACCATCACCAACAATGCCACAGGAACAAGCCAGAGCACGACCAGTGATAATGCAGGTCTCTTCCGTTTCAACCTGATCCCCGCTGGGGAATATAAAGTAGAGATCGTGGCCTCGGGCTTCAGTTCCGCGGTCCAGAACAATGTTGTTGTCGCCGCAGGTAGAGATACCGGCATTGGCTCGATAAAACTCAATGTGGGTCAGGCATCCACCACTGTTGAAGTTACAGCAGCGGCGCCCCTCATTGAATCCACTCAATCGCAGGTCACCAACACGTTTGCCGGCACGACGCTCTCGACCTTTGCCGGCGTGCAGGAGAACGAAGGCCTGGACACCCTTGCTCTCTTTGTTCCCGGAGTGGCTGCTTCGCGCGACAACAATTTTTCCAACTTTAATGGTGGTACCGGATTTTCCTCAAATGGACTGCGCGGCCGCAACAACGATCAGCAGATTGACGGTCAGAACAATAATGACAACAGCGTTACCGGTCCCGCTCTGTTTGTGGCGGACCCTGAATTCGTGAACCAGTATGTGATCATCACGAACCAGTTCGGTCCCGAATACGGACGCAACTCCGGATCCGTGGTCAATATCATTACTAAATCAGGTGGCAACGCGTGGCATGGAAGCATCTTCGGCAGCGAGAACAATTCGATCCTGAACTCGATGACGAATTTCCAGAAGCGGTTCGATACGGACATCAACGGAAATCCGCTCACACAGCCGCCTCGTTTGAATGATGAATTTGCGGGATTCACCATAGGCGGGCCGTGGGTCAAGAACAAGCTGTTCTTCTTTGGAGGTTTCGATGAGGAAATCACCTCCCAGAAGTTCGCCTTTTCGTCCAGCAATCTCACGCCCACGCCCGCCGGTCTCGCCACACTTGCCGGTTGCTTCCCCGGCAGTGCCAGTCTCGCAGCGTTGCAGAAATTTGGGCCGTTTGGAATATCCGCCGGCAATCCAGTGCCAACAACGGATCCAATCACCCACCAGTTCACTACCAATTTGATACCGGGTTGTCTCGGTGCCCAATTCGGCGGCGTTGCACGTACTTTGCAGGCTCCAGTGCATATCTTTGACTGGATCGCGCGCATGGATCTGCAACTTGGCAGTGACACCATTACGGGCCGCTATCTTTTCAATCGCAACAACACCTTCAACACGGAACAATTCGCTGGTGACGGCGCGGCCGGTTACCCCACCAGCGTTCCCGATCTGAACCAGGCTGTTCTTTTGAGTTGGACCCACAACCTCACTTCCAAGATCGTGAACGAAGCGCGGGGATCATTCGGCAGAACCAACACAGAGTTTGGTGGAAACACCATCGGAAATACAGCGCCAACGATTCAAAACCTGGATCAGGCGGTTACGAGTGTTTTGTTCTCCGGAGCCGGACTGCTCGGATATGGTCCGAATAGCATCTTCCCGCAAGGTCGCATCGTCAACACTTACCAGGCCCAGGACAATTTCAACTGGGTGTCGGGCAAGCATCAGATCAAAGCGGGCGTGAACTATACCTATCAGCGCTCCCCCAACAGCTTCCTGCCCAACATCAACGGGCAATTCCGTTTTACAGATTGGGCCGCTTACTTTGCCAATACTCCCAATCGGGTTCGCATTGCGCAGGGACCTACTACTCTCGATTTCCGGGAGCATGACACTTTCCTGTACGGCGGTGACGACTGGAAGATCTCGCAAAGCCTGACTTTGAACCTTGGCTTGACGTGGTCTTACTACGGCCAGCCGGCAAACTTGTTCAATCGCATCACGACGTCGCGAGAAAGCAATCCTGCCACCGCTTTCTGGAACCCCGCCCTTCCGCTTTCTCTTCGTTCTTTCCCGAGCTTCCCATCTACCAAGGACAGCTTTGGACCAAGCGCCGGCTTTGCCTGGTCTCCCCAGGGTGGAGGCATGTTGACTGGTGGCGGAAAGACTGTTGTTCGCGGCGGGTACCGGCTCCTGTATGATCCGCCGTTCTACAACATTTACTTGAATATGGCGACCTCAGCTCCTCAAGTCTTCTTGCAAACCTTTGCTGGGACCACCGCAGCCGGATTGCCCTTGCCCGCAACTCCTACCGGACCTAACGTCCGCTCGGAACTCGCCGGGTCAATCACTCGGGGCGTCCTCGATCCTCGTACACAGGCCGAAACCAGCATAACTCCTGACTTTGGACCTGACCGCGTACACACCTGGACCCTCGGTATTGAACGTGAAATATCCAAGAACTCCGCGGTGGAGGTTCGCTATGTTGGCAACCGCGCCACCAACCTTTTCCAGTCCATCAACGGCAATCCCTTTGTCGCTGATTTGGCCGCCAGCTTCCCGCAATTCCTTCCTTCTGGCGTCACACCATGCACTACTCCTCAGATTGCGCCTGCCACACCAGGTGGCGTCCCTCCCGATCTCGGGCGCGAGCACTGCGGCCAGGGCGTTCTCCGGCTTCGCACCAACACCGGTTACTCCCACTATAACGCTGTACAAAGCGAATTCAGGACCAACAACCTATTTAAGCAGTTAACGATGCGCGCTTCGTACACTTTCAGCAAGACGCTTGATAACGTGAGCGAAATCTTTGGCACAGGCCTGGCAGGCAACACTGTGGCTTTCTCACAAAATCCCACGAACTTCACCAAGGGTGAGTATTCTTTCTCAGGGCTGGATTACCCCCATCAAGGGTCGATCCTCGTGACTGAGCAGTTGCCGTTTTTTAAGGACCAGCACGGATTGTTCGGACATCTACTGGGCGGGTGGGCCATCTCTGCCAACTACGTTGCGGCCTCTGGCCAGCGATATACGCCCTCACAAATTGCCACGGCTGAATTCAGCTCGCCCGGCAATTTTTACGACCAGACTTTCCTGAATACTTTCGCCGGTACGGATTCAGCCCGTCCGTTCTTCGGAAATCGCAACGCACCGGTCACGAACATAGGTGCTTTCGGCTCTGATGCCTGCATCTTCTTTGGCGTGACCGGGAACGAACCCTTCTGCAGTGCCGCTGTTGCTAACACGCTACTCAGCGTCAACGCCATCAACAACCCCCAAAACCCCGGCCAGGCAATCCCCGTTTCTTCGAATAACGTTCGTTACATCCTGAACGGCGGGGGCTCGCAAGCTGTCTTCGGTACTCCATTTGGAAACGTACGCCGCAACGTTGAGCAGGATGCAATCACCAGCATCGGCAACCTCTCGGCTTACAAATCCATTAAATTCAACGAGCACGTCGCTTTCGAATTCCACGCCACTGCCCTGAATGTTCTTAACCATCCCAACTTCCTCAGCGTCGATCCTTTCCTGGAAGACGCTGGCTTACAAGGTTCGGTGACCGGGTTCGGCGATCCAACGCTATCAAACAGCGTGCCCCGCAAGCTCCTGTTCGGTGGCAAGATCACCTTTTAGTTCCAATTCCGAGCAAGTCCTTCCGCCCGCCGTTCATCGAATGGCGGGCATTTTTCTGTCGAGCTGCAGATGCTGTGCAGGTGCTGACGCGAGCTCGTTTCAAGGCTTATACCAGCGCTTAAAATAACTCCGGCCTGCAACACTATTACCCACATGCCACGCTGACGACACTGCACGATTAACCCAACCGGGCCTTTGCTGCTTTCAAATAGGCGTCGACCGTCGCGGCATGTCCCATGATGTAGCGCGAGACAAAGCGGAACACGGGGTTATAGACCTCGCCATTTTCCGTAATGGTCAGGGTTGAGGTCAAGCCGCTGCCAGAGCGCGTGATCTCGTAGGTCCACGTGCCGCCAAAAGGCAAACTGGGATCGGCGATGCGGGTGACTAAATGCCTTGGCGGATCGGATTCCATAGCCTCGTAGGCGATGGTCTGACCGCCTTTGTCGGTTTCCCGCCACATGCGATGTCCGTTATTCGCCGGCAACTCCTCGTATCTAGTGATGTTCGGTCTCCATGTGGGAGCAGAGGTGATCAGCTTCCAGACTGCGTCGGGCGGCGCATTCAATGGAATCGCGCGGGACACGGTATGAGCTTTCGGTAGCATGGCGCCCACAGCCATGATCAGAATCAGCGGTACGGCGAGAATAAACACCGTGATCACCACCAGTTTCATTGTCAGCTCACTTTCGTTGTTGCGGCTTTCCTGGAACGCATCGCCAGATCGGAGGCCTTCGCCTGGTACAACAAAATATAGCTGGCTTCGTGAAAACAAAAGCTGCCGAGTCAATCGCGCGGTGAATGATTCCATTTACCGGATTGGGGCTAAAATGCCGTGATGAGGATTTTACTCATTGGTGGCCGCGGATTCATCGGGCCTTTCCTGATTCGCCAATTGCGAGGTGCAGGCCATACGTTAATTCTGTTTGATCGCGGCACGCGCAAAGACCTGCATGCTGATCTCGAACAGATCGCAGGCGATCGCCAGAATATCGGTACGCACGCGGATCAGTTTCGCCGTGCCAGGCCGGATGTGATCATCGACCTCATCTTAAGCAGTGGCCGCCAGGCGACTGAACTCATGCATACATTCACAGGCATTGCGCGCCGGGTGGTCGCCCTCAGCAGCATGGACGTGTATCGCGCTTGCGGCATTTTGCACGGATCGGAAAGTGGGCCGCTCCAGCCAATGCCGCTCACGGAAGACTCTGCTCTCCGGACGAAGCTTGAAACGTATCCGCGCGAGCGCGTGAAAATGATCCAGAAAGTGCTTACCTGGCTGGATGACAGCTATGACAAGATCCCTGTGGAGCAAGCGGTGATGTCAGACAGGGATTTACCTGGCACCGTGCTGCGATTACCTTTTGTTTATGGGCCGGGAGATCGTATGCATCGCTTATTTCCCATTCTGAAGCGCATTGATGATGGACGCACGATAATATTGCTGGATGAAGAAGTTGCCGCGTTTCGTGGCCCACGAGGATACGTGGAAAATGTCGCTGAGGCCATAGCGATCGCAGCAACTGACGATCGTGCGGCTGGGCGGATCTATAACGTCGCTGAGCAGCCTTCCTACTCTGAGTTTGAATGGACGCAGAAAGTCGCCGCAGCGGCCGGGTTTCGAGGAGAGATCAAGGTTGTGCCATCCGCGGACTCTCCCGCGCATCTCAGGCCACCGGGCAATTGGAAACAGCACTGGTCGGCTGATTCAAGCCGGATTCGCCGTGAGCTTGATTACAGGGAGCCAGTCTCGTTATCAAAAGCGCTGGCTGCCACGATTACCTGGGAGCGCGCGAATCCTCCGGAGCAGATTGATCCCTCGATGTTCGACTACAACGCAGAAGATGCTTATCTCAGTCGTGTCACGACTAAGGCGGGTTAGCGACGCGCCATCGGCAAATGACTCAACTATTCGTTCGCTAGCTAATCGTTCACTAAGAGATCAACGGATGCACATCGAGCATAAGACTGGGATTCACGGACTTGAGTCTGACCTGCGCCAGGGATCGCGCGATCACAGTAGCAGCTTGCAGCTCGGCGGCGGGATAGGTAGTTTGCAGCGCGACTACGCGCATGCCGGCTTTTCTGCCCGCATCTATGCCCGCCGGCGCATCCTCCACGACCACGCAGTCTTCCGGAGCGAAGCCGAGAAGCGCGGCGCCTTTGAGATAAGGTTCGGCGAACGGCTTGCCCTGAACCACATTTTCCGAGGTGACCATGTTTCGGGGTATCGGTAGTCCGGCGTATCCCATGCGGGCGAGAGCGAGGGCGCGGGTGGCGGAAGTAACAATGGCCATGCGCTCAGAAGGCATGGCGCTTAGAATTTGGCGTGCGCCAGCAAACGCCATGACTCCGTCGCGATCTTCAATTTCCAATTGTTCGACTTTCAAGTTTTCCACTTCAGCCTTCATGTGAGGCGCCACCGCCCGGATGGTCTCAATGCTGCGGCGGCCATGAGCCTGGCCCACCACCAGTTCGGGTGAGAGTCCGTGGGCGAGGGCCCATTTGGTCCAGACACGAGCCACCGCAGGAGTGGAATCAACCAGAACACCATCAAGATCAAAGAGAATTGCCTTGCAGGAGATGATCACGTTTCAGAATAACAGCGGGTATAACGCCGATGTAAAGTTGATCTTTACAAAACAACTTTTGTCGCGACCCAGGGTTGAACCAGAGTCACCGGATTTGCATGCGGTGACTAGATTGAAACTAGACTTTTGTTCGTATGCGGCATGATAATCGCGTTCAGACGGCATAACTGCGAACTGTGCTGTCGGATCAAATGGAGACTTGCTTGAGAAAACTTTCCTTAGTAGTCACGGCTTTTTGTCTTCTTTTTGTTGCTGCTGGTGCAGCCCACGCCCAGCAGGTGGATTTTGCTTTTGGGTATGGTACCGTAAGCGGCCAACCCGCAAGCGATGGTGACGGTGGTTTTAACCACCAGAATCAAAGCATCAGCGGCGGTGGTTATCCCGCGTTTAGCGGCGACTTTCTTTTCAAGAAGAACTTCGGTGTGGGCGCGGAGGTGGCGTGGCGTGCCCACCAGAACGTGGACATCTTTTTTCAGCCCTATCGTCCAATCCTCTATGACTTCAATGCCGTGTACGGCCCGCAACTGGGCAAGCGAGCGCAACTCGATCTCCAGGGTGGAATCGGGCTTGAGAGTCTGCGGTTCTACCAGCCTTTTTTCCAATGCTCATTTACCGGATGCACCAATTACACCAGCAGCAACCATTTCATGACGCACGTTGGGGGCGGAATTCGGTTCTATGTGACGAACAACATTTTCATCCGTCCGGAAGGGCATTTCTATTTCGTACGCAACAACCTGGAGTTCAGCGGTCCGCGCGTGAACCGCTACGGAGTATCCATCGGCTATTCGCTCAAGAACAAAGAGTAGGGAAACATAACCAACCCAGCATTCAGCCCGGCCCTGCGTGAAAAATGCGCAGGGCTTTTCAGCTTTTTGATCCAAACTGCGGAAAGCACTAAGGATTAATTCTCCTCAGACGGGTTACAACTATTGGGCCGCTCACAACCATCCGATGAACAATTGGATGTGAGCATGGCGACGCGAATTCTGTTCGTGGACGACGAAATCGGGATCAGATTAACTCTCGCGCCTATTCTGGAAAGGCACGGTTTTTCGGTTGTGACCGCCGCCTCGGTCTCGGAAGCACTGGAAAAGATCAACCATGAGAAGTTTGATGTTCTGCTATCCGATCTCAATATCGGACAGCCTGGTGATGGTTTTACGGTCGTAAGCGCCATGCGCAGAGTGCAGCCGGACGCTTGCACGTTTATCCTTACCGGTTATCCGGATTTTGAAACGGCGCTTCAGGCCATCCGAAATCAGGTGGATGACTACCTGCTCAAACCAACTGACGTTCCCACCCTGTTGCAGGCAATCGAACATAAAATGGCGGCCCGAAGGCCGCATTCCCTGGAACCTCCTGTTAAACGCGTTTCCGAATTGCTGCGTGAAAGTTCCCGCCAAATTGTCCGGCAATGGATGGACGCGGCCAAGAAGCACCCTGATCTGGCCGGCATTCATCTTTCAGAAGCTGAACGCGCCGACCACATACCGGGATTGATAGCCGAACTGGCTGCGCGCGTGGATTCAAGCGTGGAAAATAAATCAAAGTCCTTGCCGATGCTGGGTAAGGAGCACGGAAAGCGGAGAGCACGGCAGGGATACACGATCCCACAGTTGGTGGTGGAACTGCGATTGCTTCAACGCATCATTTCAATAGAGCTTCAGCGAAACCTCATTCGCATGGATCTGAGCACGGTGATTGCTGACATGCTCGAAGTTGGAGAGGGACTTCAGGAGCAATTGGAGTACTCCATCCGGGGCTTTCAATTGTTGTCGGCAGAAGTTGCCTGAACATGTGAGCAACTCGTCCGATCCGTGGGATTCGGTAGTCAGGCCAGGCCACGAAGCGGCTTTTTTCGATCTTTTATAATGAAATTATGGCCAGAGGATGGGAAAGCAAGTCAGTTGAATCCCAGATGGAGAGCGCGCGGGAAGACCAGTCTCAACAAGGCCGGGAGCGGAGCGAAAAAGAGAAGCTGGCGATCAGGGAGCAACAAAGCCTATTGCTGTCCCGGTCGTATGTCCAACGCCAGTTGGAGTCCGCCAGCAATGAGCGCTACACGCAGAGTTTGCGTCAGGCGCTCGCAGAAATAGACCAGAAACTTTCCCGTCTTCAAAGCGAGCTAGACCGCTAGACCATTTACTGCTAGACCAGTTAACAATGAAGCAGTGATGGAACGCGGGCATGAGCCAGCGGCAAATCCCGGGTAATGAACTTCCTTGCGCTCGTCCCGACAGTTGTTAAACAACTGCTCTGCGGCCGGTGATTAACTGGACCGCAAGTATGACTACGGCCACCACCAGCAGCAGATGAATCAGGGCTCCGGCCACGTGAAAACCCCAGCCGAGAAGCCACAACAACAGCACCACCGCAAAAATTGTCCAAAGCATGAACATGCTCCGCCGGAGGATTCCGGCTTTGGCTATTGGATGCCGGCGGTGATCGTGAAGTTGACAAGCTGCTCGAGTGAGCTGCTGCTCACCGCCACATCAACAACGCGTTCGAAAACCAGGAACACTGGTCGCTCCGATGCAACAACAGCACAGGCTGGCAACTCTAACCTAAAAGCTCTCCAAGCTCTGTCATGGCATTGGCTTAGAGTTCAACAAACCACTTTGTAGGCCGGATCAGACGAATGAATACCTCGCGGTATCCCAGCGGCAAGACTGTATCTCCGGTAGCTCTGTTTATTTGTTTAGCATTCATTCTTGCCATTATTGCCGGGGCCGGAAACAGACTGGAAGGTCAACAGCAAGATAGCATTCAGACGGCTGCCTCTTACGAAGGACAGAAAGTTGCGTCCGTAGAAGTAGCAGGACAGCCGGACCTCAGCCGGCGTGGCGTAGCCAATTTGATTGCCCAGCCTGTTAATGCGCCGTATCGCCAGCAACAGGTGGATGCGACGGCGGACGCGCTAAAGAAAACCGCCAAGTACACTGACGTGAAGGTGCTGGTAACGCCGGAAGCAAATGGCTTGCGGGTGTTGTTCGTGCTCCAACCGGCCTATTATTTCGGCGTCTTCGAATTTCCGGCAGCGGTGGGACCCTTCACCTATACACGTCTTTTGCAAGCAGCGAATTATCCACGCGAGGAACCTTACACTTCCGGCCGGGTGGATGAAGCCGCCTCAAATCTGCTTGAGTTTTTCCACCAGACCGGCTATTTCCAGGCACGGGTTGAGCCTGAGTTGCAGAAGGACGAACCACACGGCGTGGTCAACATAATATTTGACGTGAAATTGGGGCGTCGCGCCAAGATTGGCAATGTTTCCATTGGCGGACTGAGTCCGGAAGATACCGCACGTCTTGAAGGCAAACTGCACTCTCTGCGAGCGCGGATTCGCGGAGCCTACCTCAAACCAGGCAAACCCTATACCTCAAAGAAAATACAAGCTGCCATCAAATTTTTACAGGGACAAATGGGTAAACAGCATTATCTTGCAGCCCGCGTCCAGTTAGTGGCCGCGAAATACAATCCGGCCACGAACCGGGCGGATGTTGACTTTCATATCACGCGGAACCGGCAGATCAACATCCGGATTGCCGGAGCCAGAGTCAGGCAGGGCACGCAGAAGAAACTCATCCCCATCTATCAGGAAAATTCCGTTGATCCCGATCTGGTACAGGAGGGCGCGCAGAACCTGATGTCGTATTTTCAGGCGAAGGGCTTCTTTGATACGAAGGTGGAAAGCAAGATGGAAACGTCGGCTTCAGCCGACACTATCGTCTATCAGGTGGAAAAAGGGAAGCGTGGCAAGGTTGGCGGAATTTCTTTTCACGGCAACAAGGAAGTCGACGGGGACGATCTGGAGAAACTGGTCACAATCACCCAAGGCAACCGTTTCCTTTGGTTTTCCCATGGAAAATTCAGTGAGAAGCTGATGCGCAAGAGCACAAAGAACATTCAGGATTTCTATCAGAGTCAGGGTTTCAGCCAGGCTACGGTAACCCCGAAAGTGGTGAATCAAGGCGGCAAGTTGGAAGTTTCGTTTCTCGTCCGGGAAGGGCCGCGGGATGTTGTGGACGAGCTCACGCTTGAGGGCAATCAATCCATCGCCGTAGCGCAATTCGCGCCGAAGGGACTGAACCTGGAAGCCGGGAAGCCATATTCGCAAGTACTGCTTTCGCGCGACCGCGATCAGATCATGGCCACCTATCTTGATCGAGGGTTTCTCACCATGACCTTTCGCGCCAAAGTTGACCCGATTAAGGAAAAACCGCATCACGTGCGCGTGACTTATAGCATTGATGAGGGGCCGCAGATCTTTGCAATGAAAGTGGAGTCGATTGGATCAAAAAACACTCGTCCCAGTCTTATCCTGCGGAATGCCAACATTAAGGAAGGCCAGCCGTTAAGCCAGACCACGCTGTTGAGGGGTGAGAGCCAGCTTTACACGCTTGGCGTGTTTGACTGGGCGACCGTCAATTCACGCAGGCCTGTGGCCGAAGACCCGCAGGCTGAGGTGCTGATCAGGGTGCACGAATCAAAGCGAAATACTCTGACGTATGGCTTGGGGTTTGAAGTAACCAACCGAGGTGGCAACGTACCCGGTGGGACCGTGGCAGTGCCGGGGCTTCCGCCGTTAGGAGTGCCGACCAATTTCAAGACCAGTGAGCAAACATTTCTTGGGCCGCGCGGATCCATCCAGTACGATCGCCGGAATTTTCGCGGCCGGGCGGAGACCGTGACGGTTGGCATGTTCGCAGGCCGGCTTGATCAGCGTGGCTATTCTTCGTTGACCGACCCTCACTTTCGCAACAGCTCATGGACGGCAGCAGTCACTGCATCCATTGAGCGCTCCAGCCAGAACCCGCTTTTCACATCCCGCCAGGGTTTGGGCGGCCTTCAATTTCAGCGCTACCTTGACGCAAAGAAAACAAAATCAGTTTTCTTTCGTTACAACTTCAGCCGTACCAGCCTGACCAACCTGCTGCTGCCGGATTTGGTGTTGCCACAGGACCGCAACGTACGGCTGTCAACGTTCTCAGCTTCGTTTATCCGGGACACGCGTGATGACGTGCTGGATGCGCATCGCGGATTGTATGAGAGCTTTGAGGTGGGCATCAGCCCCAGCGCCCTGGGTTCAAATACCAATTTTCTGCGCTTTCTGGGCCAGACCGCTTATTACAAACCCGTGTTTACCCAAGACGTGATATGGGCGAACAGCATACGGCTTGGACTGGAGCAGTCGTTTGCGGGTGCACATATCCCATTGAGTGAGAGTTTCTTCTCTGGAGGCGGCAGCACCCTCCGTGGATTTCCTTTGAATGGCGCTGGACCGCAGAGAGATGTGCAGGTTTGCGGTGTGCCCGGCGACCAAAGCACCTGCGCGCAAATCAGCGTACCGCTGGGTGGACCGCAACTGTTTATCCTCAACTCAGAGCTGCGCTTTCCCACCCATCTGATGAACAAACTGGGTGGAGTGGTGTTCTATGACGGTGGCAACGTTTTTCGAAGTCTTGGGCTTGGCGATGCCGGAAGTTACAGCAACACCATTGGTTTTGGACTGAGATATTCCACCCCTGTTGGGCCGGTGAGAGTCGACATTGGACGCAACCTCAATCCGTTAACAGGCGTTAACGCAACGCAATTTTTTATAACTCTGGGCCAGGCATTCTGAAGTGGGGCATTTGTGAATTGGAAGAAAATAATTCTCTGGAGTTTTGTGGCGATCGTTGTTCTGGTGATCGGCATTGGTTTAACCGCGGTTTTGCTGCTGCAACGCAGCCCGAAATTCCGCTCAACGCTCCTTGCCAAAATCGAGCAATCAGTGAAGGATTCAACCGGAGCGCAAATGCAGGTAAAAGATTTCAGCCTGCATCTGAGCACGTTGACGCTGGATATCTACGGCATCGTGGTGCATGGGACTGAGCCGGCAGGGAGCCCACCATTGGCGCAGGCCGACCACCTGGGTGTGGGCATCGCAATCGATTCCCTGATTGGACGCAAGTGGCATTTCCGCAACATCGTCCTTGATCATCCCGTGGTGCAGGTTGCGGTGAACAAGGCCGGGGAAAATAATCTTCCCAAACCGAAACAGCAGAGTAGTAGCAGCACAAATCTGTTCGACCTTGGCGTCCGGCAGGCAATGCTCAATCGCGGAGAAATTTACTACAACGATCAAAAGAGCGTATTGACCGCTGAGCTTCACGATTTAGGCCTTAGGGTAGGTTTTGATCCCGGGCAGAGCCGTTACCAGGGGCACCTGAGCTACGATCAGGGAAAGATCCAGTATGGCGCCTACTCGCCCGTGACCCACAACCTTGACACAGGGTTCAGCGCCACGCCGCAAAAATTCACTCTCGATCGCGCGGAGTTGACCGCAGGGCAATCTCATATAGTTCTCAACGCCACTGTGGACAATTACAGCAATCCTGCGGTGCAGGCTAATTATGACGCTGCATTGGTCGCGGGAGAGTTCGCGAAAATTCTGAAGAACCCGTCAATTCCCACCGGCACCGTACGGCTCACAGGCTTTTTGAAATATGAGGCGCAGCCGGAGAGGAGCGCCGTGCAGAGCGCCTCTGCGTGGGGCATGGTCAGCAGCCCGGAATTGTATATGCGTACCACCAGCGTGCACACCGGGATTCGAAACCTGAGTGCAAAGTACCGGATCGAAAACGGAAATGCGGATGTACAAAACATGCACGCTGAACTGCTGGGTGGAAGGCTTGATGGAAAGGCGACGGTACGCGATTTCAGCGGTGCCGGCAGCGGTAAGCTTGAGGCCACGCTGAAGGGCGTATCACTGGACGTGCTGCAAACGGCCACCAAGACCACTTCCTTGCGGGAAGCGCACCTGGTAGGGAACGTCAGCGCCAACGCACAGGCTTCATGGGCCAAAACCATCTCCAACCTGATTGGCCACAGTGATGTGAGTATCCAGGCGGCAATGGGGCAGAATCCCTCAACACCTCTGAGTGGCGAGATCCATGCGGATTACGCTGCGAAGAGCCAGCAGTTGGCGTTGCGACAGAGTTATATCAAGACACCACAAACTTCCATCAATCTCGATGGCAAGATCAGCGAATTGTCACAGCTTCAGATTCGCATGCACAGCAATGATCTGCATGAGCTGGAAACTCTTTCCGCAAATTTCCGGACCGCGTCCGCTAATGGCAAACCGGCACAGAAGCTTGACCTGTACGGCACGGCCACACTCAACGCAACCGTGAGTGGATCGCTGAACAAGCCGCAGGTCCAGGGACACCTGGCTGCGGACAATCTACGCGTGCAAGGCAGCTCATGGAAATCGCTGCGGACGGACATCAATGCGAATCCTTCTCTGGTCACGCTGAGCCATGGCGAGCTGCAGGCGAACCCGCAAGGGCATTTCGAATTCAATCTGCAAACACACTTGAAGGACTGGGCGTATAGTTCCTCCGAGCCCGTGGCAATTGATCTTTCCGCGGCCCAGCTTTCGATTGCTGATCTGGAGAGACTGGCCGGTCAGACGTATCCTGTGGCGGGCACGCTGGCGCTCAACGTCTCTGTGCGAGGATCCCAGCTCAACCCGATTGGACATGGCGACGTCACCATCACCGGTGCCAAGGTATCGGGCGAGCCAATTCAGTATTTGAACTTGAAATTCCAGGGCACCGGCAAGACATTGAACACCAACCTGAGTGTCCGTATGCCGGCGGGATCGGCGGAGGCCAAAGCCACATATTATCCGGAGACGCAGGGATATCAGGCGCAGGTAAATATGACGAACCTGCGGCTGGAAAAACTTCAGGCCGTTAAAGCTAAAAACATGCAGATCACCGGCGGCGTAAATCTCAACGCATCAGGCAAGGGAACACTGAAAAAGCCGGAGCTGCTGGCAACGCTGGAAATTCCACAGCTTCAGGTGCAAAAGCAAACCATTCAGGGAATTAAGCTGCAAACGCACGTGCAGAACCAGGTCGCGGACATCACGCTGGATTCCGCCGTGGCGCAAACGTATGTGAAGGGCAGAGGCTCAGTGGGCATTGCCGCGCCTTACAACACAAATTTCCGGCTCGACACCGGACGTGTCGCGTTTGCTCCGCTCCTCTCGCTCTACGCTCCGGCCCAGGCTGGCGATGCCGGCGGCGAAACCGAACTCCACGTCTTTGTGAAGGGCCCGCTGCAAGACAAGAATAGAGTCGAGGCCCATCTGGAAATTCCTGTGCTTAAGGCCAACTACAAACAGTTGCAGCTTGGCGCGGCCCAGCCAATTCGCGTGGACTACCAGAACGGCGTAGCGGTGCTACAGCCGGCGTCGATTGCAGGAACCGGGACGAATATTCAGATGCAGGCCAGTGTTCCGGTCAACAATCCGAACGCAGCTATGCTGCTGGCCCAAGGCAATATTGATTTGCGCATCGCCCAGATGGTCTCTCCGGATCTACAAAGCAAAGGGCAGATTCGTTTCGACATTGATTCGCGACGCTATGGTTCAAATTCAAACATCAATGGGCAGATCCGTCTGGAAAACGCGAGCTTGCGTACCGTGGATTCCCCGGTGGGACTCGACGATGCAAACGGCGTGATCACTGTTACCAAGGAGCGAATGGACATCAGGAGTTTCCAGGGCAAGATGGGGGGCGGTACTGTGACCGCGACAGGCGGAGTCAACTACCGGCCTACGCTGCAGTTTGATCTTGCCGTGGCGGCAAACCAGATTCGCCTGCGTTATCCCGAGGGGCTGCGCACGGTGCTGGATTCAAATCTGTCGCTGACGGGCAATGCGCAGGCCTCCACTCTGGGCGGCCTGGTGCAAATTCAGCATATTTCCTTCACGCCCGATTTCGATCTCAGCAGCTTCACTGATCAGTTCAGCTCAGGTGGTGGTGGAGCGTCGTCCCCGGGTTTTGCGGAGACGGTGAAACTGAATATCGCGGTGCAGTCAACGTCGCAGATGGAATTGAGCAGCAGCCAGGTCAGCATCCGCGGAAATGCAAATCTGCGGGTGGCGGGAACGGCAGCGGAGCCGGTGATACTAGGACGCACCACTTTAACCGGTGGAGAGGTTTTTGTTGCCGGCAATCGTTATGTAGTACAAAGCGGTACCATCGACTTTCTGAATCCCGTACGGACAGATCCCGTCGTCAATTTGCAGGCGCGAACCACCATAGATCAGTACAACATCGGCATCAACATACAGGGCCCGGTGGAACATTTGCAGACAAGCTTCAATTCAGATCCATCGCTGCCGCCGGTGGATATCATCAACCTCATTGCTCGTGGACAGACGACTGAGCAACAAGCAGCACAGCCAAACCAGTCACTGACCAACGGAGCGCAATCCTTGCTCGCACAACAGGTGGGCAGCCAGATCAGCAGCCGCGTGGCCAAGTTCGCGGGCTTGTCACATGTCTCGATTGATCCCGCTTTAGGGAACAACAGCCAGGATCCTGGGGCGCGCATTGCTATTCAGCAGCGCGTGACCAGCAATCTTTATGTGACATTTGCGACGGACGTCACATCCACGCAGCGCCAGGCAATTCAGCTGGAGTACCAGTTGAACCGCAAATGGTCAGTGAGCAGCATACGCGATCAGAACGGCGGATACGGAGTTGACGCACATTACCACAAGGATTTCTAAGCTCACAAAAGGGGATTAGCGCCAGTTGGTTGCACCGGCATCGTTGGGCATGAGACCATGCAGGCGATGCTCCGGACAGAGTCGCGCAACCTCATCCTTCAGACGGATAGCTATAAATTTACCCACTGGAAACAATACCCAGCCGGCACGGAACGGGTGTACAGCTATTTGGAATCGCGCGGCGGAATGTTTGGTCAGGTGGTTTTCTTCGGCTTGCAGTATTACCTGCTCAAGTATCTCCAGGGCGCGGTGGTGGATGAGCAGGATGTCCACGAAGCGCAGAGTTTTGTAGACCAGCATATCGGACCCGGAATGTTCAACGTCGAGGGCTGGATGCACATTGTGCGGCAGCATGGTGGCCGCCTGCCGGTGGTGATCAAAGCCGCGCCGGAAGGAAGCATTGTTGATGTTCGCAATGTTCTGGTAACCATTGAGAACACCGATCCAAAATGTTACTGGTTAACCAATTACCTGGAGACGCTGCTGCTGAAAGTCTGGTATCCCATCACGGTAGCAACTTTGTCGCGAGCAATCAGACGCGTGTTTCTTGCCGCGCTGGAGCGGTCAGGCGATCCCAGCCTGATCGATTTCAAGCTCCATGACTTTGGCTATCGCGGTGTTTCGAGTGAAGAGACGGCCGGCATCGGCGCCGCGGCACACCTAATCAACTTCAAAGGCACGGACACGGTGGCAGGCGTTCGAATCCTGCAAAAATATTATCAATCGAAAGAGATGGAAGGATTCAGCGTTCCGGCCGCGGAACATTCGACCATCACAGCCTGGGGACGCGAAAACGAAGTCCTGGCTTACAACAACATGCTCACCCAATTTCCCCATGGCGTTGTGGCCGTGGTGAGTGATTCCTATAACGTCTATCAGGCGTGCGAAAAGCTCTGGGGCGAAGTGCTTCATGACAAGGTGCTGCAGCGCGATGGAACGCTGGTGGTCCGGCCTGATTCGGGTAATCCGCGCGAGACAGTGCTTAAGGTGCTGGAGATTCTGGGAGAAAAGTTTGGCTACCAGATGAATGCCAAGGGCTATCGCGTGTTGAATCCCAAGGTGCGAGTGATTCAGGGCGATGGCGTGAACTACTGGACCATTCAGGACACATTGATGGCGATGAACCGCTCGGGGTGGTCGGCCGACAATATCACCTTTGGCATGGGCGGAGCGCTGCTGCAACAGCTCAATCGCGATACGCAGAAATTTGCGTTCAAGTGTTCCAACGTTACTGTAAATGGTGAAGACCGCGATGTGTTTAAAGATCCAGTGGAAGGCCACGATAAAGCTTCCAAGCGCGGACGGTTATCGTTGCATCTGGAAGACGGTCTGTGGTCAACGGAACGGGTTGGCTCGAGCGGCGAAGATCAATTGCAAACCGTGTTTCGCGATGGCGAGGTCTTGCTCACGCACAGCGTCGCCGAAATACGGGAACGTGCCGGCAGCCATGAGCAAGTAACGCTGGCGACGTAGTTATAACTCAGGGGCTAAAAGCCCAATTTATTGGAGGGCTTTTAAGCAGGCATGAATGCCTGCTCCACCCTGTGGTGGCCACGTTAAAAAAACCAAGCACAAGGTCCCTCCCTACTCATGCGCTGAAGAAGGTGCGCGTTCGCTTAACGGATGTCACGATGACGAACGGCAAAGGTCTCGCGAGATGCACCCTCTATTTCGCGCGGCTTGCGGCCATCTCCAGTGCTCTGCGCGTGTACACCTGGGCCAGATGCTTGCGGAACTCACCAGTGGCATAGAGATCAGTGTTCGTGCCTACACCATCGGCAACGTGCTCGGCCGCCGCGCTTAGTGACTTGGCGTCGAGTGAGGCGCCTTTCAAGGCTCGCTCAACTCCGCCGGCGCGGTACGGTTTGGGTGATACGCCGGTTACGCCGATGGAACACGAACCGCACTTGCTACCTTCAGCGGTGAGATTTACGGCGATTCCCACCACGGCAAATCCTGACGCAGGATGACGATGCTTAAAATAGGCGTGGCCGAACTTTCCTTTTGGCGTGGCGAAGCGAATTTCCTTCATCACTTCTGTCGGTTCCAGTGCGGTCGTCATAAGCTCGACAAAGAATTCGTCAGCTTTGATCACGCGCTCCCCTTTCGGGCCGACGGCAACGATTTCGGCGTTCAGAGCAATGATCGCCGCGGGCCAATCGGCAGCCTGATCGGCGTGAGCCAGACTTCCGCCAATGGTGCCTTTGTTACGGACTTGCATATCGCCTAACTGCGAGGCAGCTTCGGGGAGCAGTGGGCAAATTCGGCGAAGAAGATCAGATGTCTCGATCTGAAAGTGGGTGGTCATGGAGCCGATGCGTACCTGCCCACCTTGCTCGCTGATGTAGGCGAGGTCTTTGATCTTGCTGATGTCGATAAGCAGCGAGGGCTGCGCGAAGCGAAGCTTCATGGCGGGCAGCAGGCTGTGTCCGCCGGCAAGAAGCTTGGCATCATCTTTGTGTTTGGCCAGGAGAGAGACGGCTTCATCCAGACTCTTGGCGGCAACGTAATCAAATTCTGCTGGGATCATTCGCTTCTCCTTTTATGCTGCTCCGGCTTTGCCTTTGCTGATGATGCGCCACAGAACTTCCGGCTTGATCGGCATATCAATATGGCGGATACCGAACGGCGCCATGGCGTCAACCACGGCCGACACGATGGCCGGCGTAG
>WNFC01002447.1_pt1 | contig 19974 bp, 14 predicted proteins | sample 5400541 | NCBI WGS metagenome assembly WNFC01 (sample SAMN13153342, study PRJNA577476) | soil metagenome | isolation source: 120 cm saprolite under Douglas fir tree site 2 hole 2 replicate 1 | place: USA:California | collected 2015-04-18 | reverse complement strand
CCGTTCCTGTGTCCGCACGGACCTCCCAGTTGATCGCGCAGACGTGTTCATCGGGCGCGCAATCGCAATTCTCGCCATTCCGCGCGCAGACCCCGTGGCCATACTGGGTGATCTTTCCCGCGATCCAGTTGGCCTGGGGAAACGTGGAGATCACGTCGCAAACCAGTTGCGTCTTTCCAATGCTGCGCGTGTGCCCGCCAACAACGATCACGCGCCATTGCAACAGCGAATTCTTGTCATTTCCCGCCAAGCTTTTCCTCTATTCCCTTGATGCGCGCGGCGAATTCCGGAAGCCGGCCATACCATGCGAACAGCTCTTTGAATTTTGCCAGCGAACGAGCGGGTGTTCCCCAAACTGTCTCCCCGCTGCGAATGGTTTTTCCTCCGAGCACGCCGCTTTGTCCGCCGACTACCGAGCCGTCCTCCAGTTTGCAGCGTTCGCCAAAGCCTGCCTGTCCGCCCACAACCACGTGCTTTCCAAATACGCACGACCCTGACAATCCTGCCTGTGCCGCGATCACCGTATGCGCTCCGATCTGACAGTTGTGCCCCACGTGCACAAGATTGTCCAGCTTCACGCCTTCCGCGATGCGCGTGTCATCGAGCGACCCGCGATCGATCGTGGCGTTCGCTCCGATTTCCACATCGTCGGCAATCTCCACAATCCCCGCCTGGGGGAATTTCCAATACTTCCCTTCCCCAAACGCATAACCGAAACCGTCCGCCCCAATCACCGCTCCGGAATGAACCTCTACACGACTGCCCAACCGTGTGCCCCCATACAGCGTGACCCGCGGGTGAATCCGGCAATTCTCGCCGATCCAGCAGCCCGCACCGATCACCGAGTGCGCACCAATCTGCGTGCCGGCGCCGATATGTGAATCCTCGCCAATCACGGCATACGGTCCGATAGCTGCTCCTGGCGCGACGCGCGCGAGCGGCGCGACGATCGCCGTCGGATGAATTCCTGAAGCTATCGGGGCGCGCCCGAGCAGCATCTCGGCTGCCCGTGCGAACGCGGCCTTGGGCTGCGTACTGCGCAATACCGTTTTGCCCGATAACCCCACTCCCTCGGCCGCAATAACACACATCGCGGCCGAAGCAGAGGCCCGCTGTGCGTGCTTCGCGGACTCCACATAAATTAAATCGCGCGTTCCCGCGCGCTCTGGAGCGGCAACTCCACCCAGTTCGGCTGAGCCATCGCCTTCCAGCCTCGCGCCAATTGCTTCGGCCAATTCCTTAGCAGTTCGTCTCATCATCAACCTCACTGAAAATCGTACAGCGATGGTTCGCCTTGCGGCCTGGTGTTCCACCGCCCATGCACCCAAACCCACTGTTCCGGATACTTCCGGATAATCCCTTCAATCACTTTCGTTAACCTTTGCGTATTCTCCAAAACATCCCGCTCCGTATCGCCCGTTCGAATCAACTCGACGGGCGGCTCGAAACGCAAGCGGTATTTTCGGCTATGTTCATCCCAAACGGCGTATCCCGGCACGACCGCCGCGCCGGTATGCAATGCGACGCGTGCAATCCCGGTCGTGGTGCTGGCCTTCTGTCCAAAAAAATCCACGAACACCGCTTCTTCCGGCATGGTGTTCTGGTCCGCCAGAATCCCAATTGTGCCGGCATCTTTCAGAACCTTTAGCATCACACGCGCCGATTCGTTCTTGAAGATCGGCCGATTCCCCGACAAACACCGGTAGCCATTCACGAGCGCATCGATCCTCGGGTTGTCGATCCGCCGGGCCATGTAGTGCAGCGGAAATCCGTACAGCGCATGCGCAAAGGAGGACAACTCCCACGCGCCAATGTGCCCCGTCAGGTAGAGCACGCCTTTCCCACGCCGCTGTCCTTCCAGGAAGTTTTCATGACCATCCAGCGCGACAATTTGCTGGATATTTTCTTTCGTATATTTTGGAAGCCGTGCAAACTCCGCCGCCATCCAGCCCAGATTCCGCAGCATCCCCCGCACGACTGTCTTACGCTGCGAATCGCTCCATTCGGGAAACGCAATGCGCAAATTCACTTCCGCCGTCTTCCTTAATCCAGGCAGCAGCGCATAGAAAATTTGCACCACTCCCGAGGAAAAACTTCTCGCCAGCGGCCGTGGCAATACACTCAGCCCTTTCAGAATGACCCACACCGCCGCGTATTCGAACCACTCCTTCATCGCTTCCCCAAGTTCGCGCGAGTTTCCCTCCGGGCGACAGTATGCAAGAGGTCCGTCGCTGGAAGATAGTGGTTCGATGTTAGACTCAGCTTTCCGTGACCGAAACAACCGCTCCAGTTGCCGAGAACCCGCGCACCAGCACCGCCGCTCGAATTGGCTGGGCCATTCTCATCGCAGCCACGCTCTACGTCTGCTACTTCAGCCATCTTGGCGCCATCGGCTTCGTCGGGCCGGACGAGCCGCGCTACGCCTGGATCGCGCGCGACATGGCCGAGACCGGCGATTGGGTCACCCCGCGCCTCTATGGAAAGCCGTGGTTTGAGAAGCCGCCGCTCTTCTACTGGGGCGCCGCACTTTGTTTCAAGCTCTTCGGCGTGAGCGAAGCCGCCGCGCGGCTGCCGAGCGCGATCTCTGCCCTGCTCGCTACGCTTGTGCTGGCATGGCTTGCATTGCGCCTCTACGGCGCGGAAACCGCTCGCTGGCTGCTGCTTCTTCTTCCGACGACCGTTGGCATGATCGGCTTCTCGCACGCCGCCGCCACCGACATGCCTTTCAGCGCCATGCTCACCATCGCCATGGTCTGCGCCGCGGACGTCCTTGGCCTCAGGCGCAACGAGCACACGCCAATTCTCCCTCGAACACCTTGGCTCGCGCTCATTCTCTTCGGTTTCTTCCTCGGCTTCGCCGTTCTCGCCAAAGGCCCTGCGGCCATCATTCTTTCCGGCGGCGCTATCTTTTTCTGGGCGCTCTTCACCAAGCGCTGGCGCGACGCCTTCCGCCTCTTCCATCCCGCCGCTCTTGCGTCTTTCTGCTTCACCGCTCTTCCCTGGTACATTCTTTGTGCACGCCGCAACCCCGATTTCTTCCGCATCTTCATCATCGAGCACAATTTCAAGCGCTTCCTCACTCCCGAATTCCAACACATCCAGCCCTTTTGGTATTACGCCCCAATCCTGCTCATTGCTTTTGTCCCGTGGACACCAATTTTCTTGAGCGTACTGAAGGATCTGATTCGCAACTGGAAATTTCAAGTAGACTCTCTACAAATCTATTCTTGTTGTTGGGCAGCGCTTCCAGTTGTCTTTTTCAGCGCCTCAAAGTCAAAGTTGCCAGGGTATGTTTTGCCGGTTCTTTTTCCGTTGACGCTTTTGTTGTCTCATTCGATTTCGGTGCGCGTCCAAGAGCCTTTTCCGAGTGAAAGATGGATCGGGGTTGCCAGTGGAACCGCGGTGCTCGGTATGATCGCGGTGGCTTTTGCTCGACTTCCATTTGCAGTTGACTACTTTCCTGCCTGGCCATTCTTTTTGGTGCAACCGCTCGCGCCGCTGGCGGCAATCGCTGCCATTGCACTGGGTTTCCGCGGGCGCACGCCCCTAGCGCTGATCGTAAGTACACTCTGTCTGCTCTTCACCCTAGGCGTCGGACTTACGGGAGCCGCGAGTTGGATGCTTGATCGGAGAACCTCAGCACGTTGGGCCACGACCGTTCCCGAAGGAGTCTCTCGCGAATACTGGGCTACTCATGTAGCAACATACAAGCTCCAAAGATCATTCCTGTACGGCTTGAACTTTTACATGCGCAGGGAAGTGCCGGAGTGGTCCAAGAACATATCGGAGCGAAACTGGGTATTCACGACGTCGAAGGACATGCCCGAACTCGGGGCGATGGGATTGGAATGTCCATACTTTATGAATCTCCCCTCAGTCGTTGTCTGCGAGGCAGGAAATTCAGCGGGCAGCCTTCCCCGTAGCGGGCAGCCGCACTAGAAAAAACGACACTACGCGGTTTTCATACGTGCGCTTGTCATCATCTCCCAAGCCCACAAAATTTCCATGCGCGATGATGGCTTGCTCACGCGGCTCCGGCGCCTTCAGAAACATTTGCCGCGTGGTCTCCGCGAGCTCCGGGTCATCCAGCGCCTGAATAAACAGCGTCGGGACGCCGTTCAGCGTAATCAAATTCCTTGAGAGCGGCGCGTCGCCGCGGTGCGCGTAGTTCAGGTACTCAAAGCTGAACTCTGCCGCGCGCACCATCAGCGGAAAACCGCCAAGGCCGTTGCGCTCCACGCCCACCTTGACCATCTCTTTCGGCTCGTCGTAGACCGAGTCCAGCACCAGCGCGCGAATCCGCTTGTCGTTTTCCGCTTCGCGCAGCGCCGCGTAAGCGCCGAGGTTATAGCCCCAAAGTCCGAACCGCGTTGGATCCAAATCAGGCCTCGCGGCCAGGAGATCGACCGCCGCGCGCACTTCGTCCACTTCGCGGTAGCCGAGCGTACTGATTCCCGCGTTCTCCCCGTGCGCCGCAAAATCAAAAATGAAAACGTTGTATTGGTGATCCTGCAGCGCTGATTCCAGCGTCAGCAGTTCGCCGCGGCTGGATTCGTACCCATGGCAAAGAACAATCGTCGGCGCGCCTCGAAAGCCTGGGAAAAACCATCCCTCGCGCTTTCCAATTCCCCCTGGCACCACAAACTCAAGCACCTCCGGCCGCCCGGGAAAACTCGTCACGTTGATTTCCGTGCTGGTGCGCTGCGGTTTCACGATGCGATAGACGAGAAAGCCCGCGATGGCCGTGGTGGCCAGCGCGGCAAAAAAGAACAAAGCCAAGAGAGCCATCAGTATCTTGGTAGACCAGCGGGATGGATAGCGGAGCTCGTAAAGGATCTTCATGCGTTGTCTGCGCAACTGGGCTGGCGGCAAACGCCGCGTCTCTCTACCTCACAATACAATGCGATGCGTGGCATCGTAGCACATCTTTTCCACGGTTCCTTGAGCCTGCATGTCTCATTGTGTCTCCTCCTTTACCTCCTATCCTTCCTCTCCCTTCATTACTTCCTTTATGATGGAATAGTGCGGCAGGGGCCGCGCCGCTATCCCATCATTCATGAACATCGTCGATTTGCGACAGACTACGGTCCGTCAGATTGAGCCGCTTCTCGAAGAAGAAGCGCGGCACTGGCGCGACGAATTGCATTGGGACTACCGCGGCGCCCTGGAGCTTATCAAACGCTTCCTGGACGCGCACGCACTCGCCGGGTGCGTCGCATTCGAAAACGGCATCGCCGTCGGGTATTCGTTTTATGTCCTCGAAGATCAAAAAGGCCTGATCGGCGGCCTGTATGTTTCCTCCAAATTCCCTCAGGACTCCATCGGCCGGCGGCTCCTCGAGGAGATGCTCTTCTCCATGCGCGCCATCCCGCATCTCGCGCGCATCGAAGCTCAGCTCATGCCTTTTAGCGGACCGGTGGACATGCCCCTGCTCGATCAGGGATTTCAACTCTACACGCGCCAGTTCATGATGCTGGATCTGCAAAGGGTGCACGACGCGAAAGCCGGCGCCTCCGTGGGCATGCGCCTCAACCGCTGGAATGACCGTTATTTCGAACCCTGCTCCAAGCTGATCTACCTGGCTTACGCGAATCACGTCGACGGCGAAATCAACGACCAGTACCGCAGCCGCTCCGGCGCGCTGAAATTTCTGAAGAACATCATTTTGCTTCCCGGTTGCGGGCAGTTTGTGCCGGGGGCATCCTTCGTTCTTCACGAGCCCGGAAGCGATGAACTCGTCGCCGCGGTTCTGACCAGCGAAGTCTCCCCCGGCGTCGGCCACACCACGCAAATCTGCGTCCTGCCGGGCTACCAGGGACACGGCCTCGGCCGCATGCTTATGCAAACTTCCGCCGAAGCGCTTCGCTCCATGAAATTCAGGGAATTAACGCTGACCGTAACCTCGGATAACCGCACCGCCGTCCAGCTCTACGAGAATCTCGGCTTCCACACCATCAAATCCTTCACCGCCGGCGTCTGGCCCCGCTGACCGTGACGCACGTGGACAGGCAACGGCACTAAAAAACAAAAGCCGCAATCAGTTTCTCTGATAGTGATTAACTTAGACTGACAGATGCTTCAGCCAACCAGCGAACCGTCCCCGGTCCTCTTGCTGCATCGCTACAAATTTTACGCCCATGCCTTCTTTGGGCTTGCTTCTTTGCACCACGGCTCGTGCTCGTACTTCTCCCGTCGGAACATCGAGTAACAACTGGATGAAAGTTCCGGCTGGAGGAGGATCGGCAGTGCGAATGTACATTCCACCCATTCCAAGATTCACCACACCCGAGACTTTTTTCATCCCGGCATTCTGCCAAGCCAATATCGTCCCTTTCGGCGAGGAAAGACGCGGGTACTGGCGGGTGTCGTTCATGGTCGCCACAGGAGCAGAAGCCAGAACCATACTCCTTTTCCACTCGCAATTGAAGAAATGATTTCAAATTTAGGCGTTGCCGCAGTATTCGACTCTTCCATGCAGCACCACACCCGGAGATGCTCCCCGCCAAACGCCGGCGCTCCTGCGTTTCCGCGCTGCTGCTATGGAACAAGTACAGGATTGCTTCCGCCGATTGAATCCGTAAGACAAAAGCGCCGGAGGGACCGTCCCTCCGGCGCCCGCTACATTGGTTTCGGAAAACAGGGTCAGAAGTTCAGCTTCATCCCCAGTTGCATAATGCGTGGATCGCGGGTCGACGCGATCGTGTTGTACAAGGATGAGATCATGTTGGTCGAGCCACAGCAAATCGGATTGGTGTGGTTGAAGGTGTTAAAGGTTTCCCAACGGAATTGGCCAGTGAGGCGCTCTGTGAACTTGATGTTCTTGAACAGAGACAGGTCCGTGCGCCAGAAGCCGGGACCGCGAATCGCGCCGGGGCGCTCCGTGGTTTCGGTCGTCTGCGTTATCGGCGGCGCAACGAGCGCGGAGGAGTTGAACCAACTTGTGATGGTATGCGGGGCGCCGGAGTTGGGGTCACCAATCTGATTTGGACGGCAGCCCACGGGAGAAGCGCCGAGCAAACAGCCTGAGCCAGTCGGGTCATTACAACCAACGCCGGTTCCAAAGCAGGTGCCGTTGCTCAGGACAGCTGTGAGGGGAAGGCCCGTCTGGAACGTCTGGATGCCGGAGAACTGCCAGCCGCCAAGGACGTGGCCCACAATGCCTTGCTGGTTGCGGTGCCACGGCAGATCCCACACAAAGTTTGCCGTCAGAACGTGACGCCGGTCAGCGACCGTGGGTCCATAATTCCCCGCAAAATCCCCGCTGACCTGGGGAATCGCTGCGCCTCCCGTGCTCCGGTCGGCCGGATCGGTGGTTAGGCCGTGCGACCATGTATAGGAAACGTTGACCAGCGAGTTGCCAGAAAAGCGCTTCTGCAACTGCGTCTGCAGCGAATGGTAGTTGGACGTGAAGAGATCAACGAAGAACAGCCCTGGACCGTAGCCGGTATAAGGCCGGAGCACCGCGAGCTTGTTGGAGTTCCCTGTGCTGTTGATCGGACCAGTGATACTGACCGCGCAGCCACCGGCGACCGTGCAGGCGGCGGTATTAGCACCGGGACCCGCAAAGCATGGCGTCGCGGCCGTGCAGTTCAAATACGACGCCACCGCGGGCTGGTTGAGTTCCTCGAAGCCGGGAAGATGGATGCCGTTACTTCCGTAGTAACCGACATCCGCGAGCCAAGTACCGCCAAACTGACGCTGAACGTCAAGACTCCATTGCTGCGAGTAAGGAGCCTTGTAGTCGATTGGCATTCTCGACTGGATCGTAAACGGAGTGGTAGTTGCGGCGGTGGTCGTTGCGCCGACGGGATTCGACAAAGTGCTACGGTTGATGTTGAGATTGGTGAGGAAGCCCTGGCTCAAGCCAACGTTTAGTTCGGGATTGCCGAACTCGAGGCCATTGTCAAAGAACATGCCATAGCCCGCGCGGATGGAAGTCGTGCCCTTGCCAAATGGATCCCAAGCGACACCAATTCGTGGAGCGATGGCGCGGTTAAACTCCTTGCCTACTTTGCTCCCAAATGGCGACTTGGTGCCAACGAAGCCGTTGAAAGTGGGCGGATTGGCAAAGATAAGCCCGTTGAGGGGTGTGTAGTTCGGGTTGCACGCGCTGCTCGTCGGTACTCCGTTGACCAGCTTTACATCCACAGCGCCAGTCGACGTAATGCAGGGCGCCTTTGCCGGATCGTAAAGTGCTGGGTCGAAGTTGACCAGACGGCTGGTGCCGTTGGCGCCGCTGGCATCCGTCGGCTGGCGGAAGAACGAGTGGCGGATGCCATAGGTTACCGTTAAGTTTCGCCTGGCTCGCCAGGTGTCCTGGCCGTAGTACTCAAACTGGTTGTCAAAGATGTTCGCGGTAACGTCCAATGACGCTTGCGAGAACGTGTTCAGTTGACCAAGCAAGAAGTTCGCGAATGCCTGCTCGAACGAGAACGGACATGTGCCTCCCGCAGCTGCCGTGCCGGTGCAAACAGGGGCGCCGTTGAATACAGTCGTTGCCGTAGGAGCGTTCTGAGCGTCAAAGTTGTACGACCCGTTGTTGCTGCCGGATAGCTGGTTCTCGTGCTTGTTGTAGTGATAATAGATGGCGCCGAACTTCAGCGTGTGCGATCCCAGAACCTTTGTCACGTTGCCATAAGTCGTATGGTTGACGTTGTAGTCTTGGTAGGGGCCAAAATCGCCGATGGTACTGCCGGAGGCGCTCGTGAAAGATCCGCCGCTCAACGCGAGACTTGGCACTCGGCCGAGGATGTTCGCAAACGGGAGAGAACTTCCGATGGCAGTTTGAATGTCCGGAGACTGCGAGAAATTCTCAGCCCCGGTCACGTGGCTCAGGATGGCGCCGTAAGAGTAGCGGTAGCCGCCGTCAATCAGAAACGTGGCGCTGGAAGTGAAAGTAGCGGCGATATTGTACTGGTGACCGGGTGAGTTTGTGGAAGTCGTGGAGATTCCCGGGATGGACGTGTTCGTAAATAGGCCTCCCTGCTCGAGGGTTGGATTCGTGTCGTGCAGAAACTTGCCATTCACGGTGAGCTTGGGGCCGAAGACATGATCGATTTTCACCATGTCTTCGCGGAAATTGAAAACGTTCCCCAGCGTGGCGATGAATCCAAAGGGATTGGCAGCAGTGGCGAGATTGGGCGAGGGGAATTTGGAAAAGATATCTTTCACGTACGCTGCGGCAATGGGATTGATGGAGGTTGAGGGGATACTGGTTCCGTACGCCGTGCAAAGGCCGGCAGAGCCGCCGCTGTTCGCCCATTGCGTGCAAACCACGTGGTTGAACTGCCCGCTCGTCATTCCGGAGTATGGAACTGTAGCTGTGGGTGGATTGGAGTAGGTAACAATGCGACGCGCTTCCTCCGACACGAAGAAGAATGTCTTGTTGCGCTGCTCGTAGATTTTCGGAATCCACACGGGGCCGCCGACCGTGCCGCCGAAGTCGTTGTAACGCAACGGGGGGCGCGCGACGACAGGGTTCGCGCGGTTATTGAAAAAAGTGTTTGCATTCAGAACGTTGTTACGGAAAAACTCATAGAGGCCGCCATGAATGTCCCGCGTGCCAGACCGGGTAATGACGTTGACTTGCCCGCCGGCGGAGCGGCCGGACTCGGCATCGTACACGCCACGGACGACGCGAAACTCACTGATGGCGTCAATGCTCGGGAAAGAGAGCAGAGTAAGATTGGAGCCGCGGTCCACGTTATCAGCGCCGTCGACCTGCCAATTGTTTTCCTCCCGGCGGTTGCCGTTAATCTGGAAAGTTATCAGATTGGTGCCAATTGGAGAGGTCGCGCCAGGGAAAATCTGGTCGGCATTGCCGGAATCGGAAGCGCCTGGCACCAAAAGTACCAGTTGCGCATAGTTGCGGCTGTTGAGCGAAAGCTCGCGGAGTTGCAGGCCGGAAATCACTCCCGTGGCGGTGGCACTCTGAGTGTCGACCTGCAAGGCGTTGGCTTCTACGTTTACGGATTCACTCACGGAGCCAACTTCGAGCGTGAAATTCACCGCCAGTTTGTCACTGACGTTCAGCACGAAGCCGCTTTGCGTAACCTTCTTGAATCCCGCGATCTCCACAGTAACGGAGTAATGCCCAACGGGCAGAAGCGGGGCCGCATATTGGCCGTGGTCATCGGTCGTGAGCGTGCGCACCACGATCTGCCGGTCCGTATTGGTTATAGTGACCTTGGCGTTGGGCACGACACCGCCTTTCGAGTCGGTCACCGTGCCCACGATCGAGCCCGTGACCTCCTGGGCCCAAACTATTCCACACATCCCGGCGCTCAGCCCCGCCACCAACAACAAAACAAATAACCTTCGCATCACCCACCCCCTTGAACTTAACTGACGATTTCAAGCTGCCTGGTTAAACGATTTACAACCTTGCAGCGATCCCCCCGATAGGTCGACTTCACAAATTCGACGGGCTCCCCATTGTGAAGGTAAGCCGTGCGCGTGAACCGAAACACGGGCGACTTTCCGCGAACACGCAGCAGCTTTGCTTCCGCTGGCGTCGCGACCGATGCTTCGGCGACCTCGTCCGCCATGTGCACCTGCAAGCCGTACTGCTCCGCCAATGCTCGGTATAACGAACCGCTAGGCTCGAACGTCTCCAGCAAATCCGGGCACAGCCGCGCCGGCAGATGCGTAGCTTCGATGCACAGCGGCGCGGAATCCGCCATCCGCACGCGGCGCAAGAAAATCACTTCTTCGGACGGATTCAGGCGCAGCGCCTCGACTACGTCGCCTTCAGGATGAATGCGCTCGAACGCCAGGACTTTGGACCGCGGCTGCGACCCACGATCCTTCATTTCTTCGCTGAACGAAAGCAGCTGGCGAAAATTCTTCTCCAGCTTCATCCGCGAAACAAACGTTCCCTTCCCGCGCTGGCTGAACGCCAGTCCCCGGCTGCACAAGGACTTGAGCGCCTGCCGCGCTGTCATCCGGCTTACCCCAAGCCGCGCCGCTATTTCCTGCTCGGAAGGCATTAACTCGCCCGGTTTCAGTTGGCCTGAACGGATCTGTTCGCTCAAGCCTTGCTGAATCTGGTAGTAGAGCGGCACCACGCTTCGCCTGTCCACAATGACTGCAGCCACCCGCGCATCCCCCGTACAGTTGTATAGATGACTGGACATATATAACTCGCCGTCTCCGCTGTCAAGCAAAGACTCCTCGCTCGTCCTAGGTGCGGCGTGCGGCGGACTACACATCTACGAGTTGTCGAACCCCCCGCAACTTTTTCTTGACCGGGCATAATTGTTTTGGTACCATCTGAATTGGGATATACTGCGTCGATTCGTGATCGCCCGCATCTTTCCAGCAATTTCGATTTAAGCTTCGTTATCCGTTCCAGCATTCATTATGTAACCTGTTAATTTCTTCAGAATCAAGAACTTACGCACTCTCTGACATGACGACTGCCATCTAACCGTCTCAGAATCAGCAATTTGCGCACACTTTTCATCACAACGGGGGGTAGGGGGTAGGAGCTTCGAAGTCTGCTCACCTTTAACTACCTTTAGAATGAACACTTGCTGAAAAACACGGCGGTGGGAGGGTACCGTTATGGGTTAACCAGCTTATCCGACGAGGGTGAGCAGTCCCGAAGAGCTCGCCGCGCGCGGGCGACGAGCGATCTGTTCCCTCTTCACACCCGACCACAGGTGTCCACCACGAGTGAGCACGGCGTACCGGACGCAGTTACCGGATACCGGGCCCAGAACGCCGGCTTGCCCCAGCCGAATTTCACAACCGGAGAGATCTCGCGCGTCAGAATCAGTCAATTTCCCAAATCGAAGAACTGCCCCATCTTGCGAAACTTCTCGTAGCGCGCATCCAGCAGTTCCAGGATGGGCTGATTCGTCAGCGACACCAGTTGCCGGTCCAGCACTTCATCCAGAAGCCGTGCCGCCGCCTCATGGTCGGTATGCGCGCCGCCTTCCGGTTCCGCCACGATTTCGTCCACAATTCCCAACTCTTTCAAATCCTTCGCCGTGATCTTCATGGCCGCGGCGGCAGTTTCCGCTTTCGTCGAATCGCGCCAGATGATCGAAGCGCACCCTTCCGGCGAAATCACCGAATAAAAGCTATTCTCCAGAATGTTAACGCGATCGCCGACGGCAATCGCTAGAGCCCCGCCCGAACCGCCCTCCCCCGTCACCGTGACGATCACCGGCACCGGCAGCCGCGACATCTCTCTAAGATTCCGCGCAATCGCTTCGCCCTGGCCGCGCTCTTCCGCATCGATTCCTGGATACGCCCCGGGCGTGTCAATAAATGTAAAAATCGGCCGCCCAAATTTCGCCGCGAGTTGCATCACGCGTAATGCTTTCCGGTAACCCTCAGGTTTGGGCTGCCCGAAATTCCGAACCAGCCGCTGCTTCGTGTCGCGCCCTTTTTGGTGGCCGACAATGGCTACCGGGCGCCCGTGAAATTTTCCCAAGCCCGTGATGATCGCTTTGTCGTCGGCGTAGCCACGGTCACCGTGCAATTCCATAAAATCCGTAAACAGCAAACCGATAAAATCCAGCGTGTACGGACGCTGCTGGTGTCGCGCGATCTGCGCGCGCTGCCATGGCCCCAGGTGGGTGTAAAACTCGCGCCGTAGTTCCGCAACCTGCTGGCGGATGCGTTCCACTTCCGCGTCGGCTTCAGTGTTGCCAGCGAGGTGGCGCAATTCCTCGACATCTTTTTCCAAACGCTCGATTTCCTTTTGGCGCTCGGTCTCTTTCGAACGATCCCGAGGCGGCGCGCCGGCCTTGTTTTTTTCTTTTGCTCTCATTCCGGCACCATTCGAACGGCGGGCTTGCCACAAATCTCGCGGACCGCTTCCACCAATTCCGGCGTGGTTTTCACACGCTGCTGCGTTTGTAGCATCCCGACAGATCCGTCCGGAGAGCACAGTTCGAACACGACCTGGCACGGACCCGGCGAAGCGGCAAACAAATCTTCCAAACGGTCGAGAGCCTCTTCGTTCAGGGATTGCAATTCGATTCGAACGCGAAGCTCGCCAGATCCAGCGCGCTCCGGCATTTCCTCCAGCCGGCGCGCTTCCTGCAGGGAAAGCCGCGTGCCCGCTTCCTCGACTTGCACTCGAGCTTTCAAGAGAAGCGGATTACCGGGCTTCAAGACCGGTTCGAGGCGCGCAAAGCTCTCCGGAAACGCGAGGAGTTCCTGAACGCCGGTCATATCCTGAATGGTGAAGATGGCCCAGCGCGCGCCCTTTTTCGAACGCATCGGACGCGTGCCGACAATCAGCGCGGCAACGGTGATTTCTTTTCCGTTTCGCTGGTCTTCGACCTGATCCAGAGAAACCGTCTTCAGGTCCACCAGTCGGGAAGCGTATTTCGCCAGCGGATGGCCGGAAACGTAAAAACCGAGCATGGCGTATTCGCTGGCGAGGCGTTCTTCCTCGCTCCACGGAGCAGCTTCCCGCAATTCGAATGGCATTGGCGCAGGAGCGGCAGCGGTTCCGAATAATCCGTGCTGACCGGATTCGCGCGTCCGGGAGGCACGCTGCAGGGCGGCGACGGCATCATCCACCGAAGCGAGCATAGATTCGCGCGGACCGAGTGAATCCAAGGCGCCCGACTTGATGAGACTTTCGAATACGCGCTTGTTCAGAAAGCGCGACTCGATGCGTTCGCAGAAATCGTACAGCGATTTGAATTCCCCCTGACTTAACCGGGATTCACGAATCGCTTTGGCGGTGCTTTCGCCAACATTCTTGATCGCAGCAAGACCGAAGCGAATCGATTCCCCGACAGGAGTGAAGTAGAGATCGCTCTCGTTCACATCGGGCGGAAGAATGGAGATGCTCATTCCACGCGCTTCATTAATATATTTCACAACTTTTTCGCTGTTGCCAGCTTCAGAGGTCAAGAGCGCGCCCATGAATTCGACGGGATAATGCGTTTTCAGATAAGCGGTCTGGTAAGCGAGCAAAGCGTAGGCGCAGGAATGCGATTTGTTGAAACCGTAGCCTGCAAACTCTTCCATCAGGTTAAAGATGCGCTCGGCCTTCTTCTCTGGGATTTTGTTGGCCGCGCATCCTGTCATGAACTTGGTGCGCTGAGCGGCCATCTCTTCCTTCTTCTTCTTGCCCATCGCGCGGCGAAGAATGTCCGCTTCGCCGAGCGAGAAACTCGCCAGAAGATTGGCGATTTGCATCACCTGTTCCTGGTACAAGATTACGCCGTAGGTTTCCTCGAGAATATCCTTCAACTGGGGGAGTTCGTAGCTGACCTTGGTCTTGCCCTGCTTGCGGTTGATGAAATCGTCGACCATGCCACCCTGGATGGGCCCGGGACGATAGAGCGCGTTGAGAGCGGTGAGATCCTCGATGCGAGTTGGCTGGTAACGGCGGAGGATGTCGCGCATGCCGTGGGATTCGAACTGGAAGATGGCGGTCGTATCTGCGCGGGCGAAGAGTTTGTAGGTTTCGGCGTCGTCCAAGGCGAGATTGTCGATGTCAATTTTCGCGCTGCGGTTTTGTTCAATCATGCGAACGGTGTCGTGAAGGACGGTGAGCGTCGTGAGGCCAAGGAAATCCATCTTCAACAGGCCGATGCGCTCGAGCGCATTCATGTCGTACTGCGTGGTGATTTCATCGCGGTTTGACTTGTAGAGCGGAATGAGGTCGGTGAGCGGGCGCGGCGAAATCACGACACCGGCCGCGTGAGTGGAGGCGTGCCGCGACAATCCTTCGAGACGCAACGCCACGGCCATCAAATCTTTGAGCCGTTCATCGCTATTGATGGCGGATTTGAGCTGCGGGGCTTCTTCCAGGGCATCTTTGAGCTCGATGCCGAGGGTCGTGGGAATGAGCTTGGCAAGGCGATCCACTTCGCCGTAAGGAATGTCCATGGCGCGGCCAACGTCCTTCACGGCGGCCTTCGCGGCCATGGTGCCGAAGGTAATGATCTGCGCGACGTTTTCGCGGCCGTACTTTTGCGTCACGTATTCGATCAACTCTCCGCGCCTGCGCATGCAGAAGTCGATGTCGATATCGGGCATGGAAACGCGCTCGGGGTTCAGAAAACGCTCGAAGAGCAGGTTGTACTGCAAAGGGTCAACGTCGGTGATGCGCAGGGCGTAGCTCACGAGGCTGCCCGCGGCCGAACCGCGCCCCGGCCCGACGGGAACTTCTTGTGCGCGCGCGTAGTGAATAAAATCCCACACGATCAAGAAGTAGCCCTCGTAGCGCATCTTCTTAATCATTTCGATTTCGGAGGTGAGCCGGCGCTCGTATTCGGCCATAGAATTCCGCAGAAACCCCTGTTGCGCCTGACGCTCGAGCTGCGGAACGCGGGCGGCAAACCCTTCACGCACCACGGATTCAAAATAGCTCGCCGAGGTATGCCCTTCCGGAACTTTGAACTCCGGGAACGGATTCGGGATGCGCTCCACTTTGACGTTGCAGCGCGACGCGATGTCCACCGTGCGGCTCAGCGTTTCCGGAAGCTCGCCGAAAACCTGCGCCATTTCGACAGCACTCTTGAAGTAAAACTGGTCGGTAGCGAACTTCATGCGATTGGTGTCGCTCATGGTCTTGCCGGTCTGGATGCAGAGCAGCACTTCCTGGGCGTGCGCGTCGTCGTGATACAGGTAATGACAATCGTTCGTGGCAACGAGCGGTATGCCGGTCTCTTTGGAGAGACGGAGCAGTTCGCGGTTGACATCTTTTTCGATCGGCAATCCCTGATCCTGGATTTCCAGGAAGAAATTCCCTTTGCCGAAAACGTCGCGCAACCGGTAAGCATTCTCACGCGCCTGATCGTATTTCTGATCGACGACCGCTTCGGTCACCGGGCCCCGGAGGCAGGCCGAGAGCGCAATCAAGCCTTTGCTGTGTTTGGAGAGCAAATCGTAGTCAATGCGGGGTTTGTAATAGAAGCCCTCGAGGAAGCCTGCGGAGACCAGTTTAATCAGATTGTGATAGCCCTCGAGGGATTCGCAAAGCAGCACAAGGTGATTGCTGCCGCGCATCCCCGGCTCGGCGTCGCCACGATCCTGGCCGTTGCTTCCATTCGTTTTGTCGCCTCGGTCATGGCGGCTGCCCTTGGCCAGGTAGACTTCGCAGCCGATGATAGGCTTGACGTCGCGCTTGCTGGCTTCGTAGAAGAAATTCGCAGCGGCAAAGAGATTGCCGTGGTCGGTGATGGCCACGGCCGGCATTTTCTGGCGAGACGCTTCATCGAGAAGCTGAGAGGTCTCGCAAGCCCCATCGAGCAGACTGTAATCGGTGTGAAGGTGGAGATGAACGAACTGCGGTTGACCCATGGAACTCCATTTTAGAACTCTATTGAGAGATTTGCATTACGCATTGTGGGGTTTCCCACAGGCACTGGTGAGTCATCGAGCGACGCCGTTTCTCACGCTGTGGCAACGACACGTACGTGTCCCAGGCGCCGTGAGCGCGGGGCGCGCTTTATGACGATTTCAACATCGCGGCCAAGCAACGTCAGGAATTGCATGAGCCGCTCGGTCGAAAAACCGGAAAGCTGCCCGCGCAGCAGGCGGGAAATTTTTGGCTGGTCAATCTTCAAGATGCGGGCTGCACTTGCCTGAGTGAGCCGTCGTGTGCGAATGACCGCGGCAATGCGAAAAGCAAGTGCTGCCTTGGCGAGACGCTCTTCCGGATTCGGCAGCCCGAGGTCGGCGAAGACATTGCCGCTTCCTTCTTCGACTTCGATTGCTTTAGCCATATTCTTTCGTCCCTTTCCGGCGCTCCAGCCATGCTGCGTGTTCTTGCTCGGCTCGCCTGAGGCGCGACTTGATCAAGTTGATCTCCGCTTTCGGCGTCTGAATGCCGGCCTTAGACTTCTTCTGGAAAGCGTGGAGCACGTACACTTGCCCAGCCAACCGCACGGTGTAGACAGCGCGAAATGTGTCACCGTGATGGTCCTCGATGATTTCCAAGACTCCAGCGCCGCCGAAGCCTCGGAGCGGTTTCGCGGCGGTGTGCTTTCCGCCCAGTTGGGCGACATAGAGTGCAAAGCCGATCGAATCCTTGACCTCCTCCGGAAAAGTGCGCAGGTCGGCCTTGGCGCTGCCTATCCAAACGACCGGTTTGAGACTGGGCGGAACTGATGCCATCATCATATTATGCCTAAACAAGCATAGAGCACAATCGAATTCTTACAAGTTCAGCGAGGTGACCCGCGATGGCGGTTTGCATGGGGAAGCATGGGCGAAAGGGGCGCAACATGCTGCGCCCCTACAAGAGAAATTCACTCCCCCAGGCTGCGCATTGCTGCGCTTCCCGCAGAAAGCAGGCGACCGGCAACCGGCGCGCTACTTGCGGCCGTGACTCCTCTTTCCGGAGGAAGCACTCTTGCCATGGGATGCGTGCGCAGCGTGTTTCGTGTGGGGCTTCGGAGGGGCAGGCTTCCCTTTGGCCGCGTGTTTTGCTTCGGCTTTTGCGGCGGCGTGCTTCTTATGAGCGGCATCGCCCATCGCCGCAGCAGCGTGGGCTTTGTCGGTCCCCTTCGAGGGCTTCTTTTCCTTCTCTTTCTTTTTCGGCGTTTCCTTGATGCCGGAGAGCTTGCGCAGGATTTTTTCGCGCTCTTCCTTGGTCTTGCCGCGGCCGGTAAGCTGCATGGCGAAGACCTGTTCGACGATGGCGTCGAACTTCGGCCCGCGTGGCATGCCAAGCGCTTCGAGCTCGTTGCCCACAACCGGAAGAGCGATGCGAATCGGGCGCCACTTGTTCAGAAAGGCGCGAATCTTCGAAAGCGCCGCCGACTTATTGGACTCGGCCATCAGGTAAGCGATCTGGTCGAGCGGCATTTTTTCTAAAAGTCGGAAGGCGTCGATCGGGGCCTTCATCTTGCGCCCGACGAGTTCCTTCTGGGCCTCCAGCGCCTCTTCTTCAAAACTGAGAGCAGCCTCCGCTTCCGCGGAACGGAATCCGGCCTTAGATAAAACGTTAGCAAGTTCCCGGTCCTTCAAGCGTCCCAGAATGGCGAGGAGCATCGGGGCGGCCAGACGCGGACGGAAGCCGGCGGTGAACATATCCTCGCGCACCTTCATCAGGCGGCCAATGGCGTCGTATGACGGGTGTTTCTTCGCCAGCACGGGATTGACGGCCTCAAGGAGGTCGTGCTCTTCCCAGGCCTTCAGCACGACGGCCGGGCGTTCCTCGCGGGCGACGGCGCGCAGCTCATCGCCGGCGTCTTCCGGCGCAATGGTTTCCTGCAGATTGCGTTCGATAGCCAGGTCAAACCATTCCTGCGTGCGCTGCTCAATCTTGAATCCCATACGTGCCGCGTAGCGCAAGACACGCAGCAAACGGACCGGCTGGTTGGTGAAGGTGTGAATGGTAAGCGCGCGAACTTCGGCACGCTCGATATCGGACAGGCCGTTGGTGGGATCGAGCAGCAAGCCGCGCGAGGCGGGGTTCAGCGAAATGGCGATGGCGTTAAGGGAGAAGTCACGGCGGCGCAGATCTTCCATGATGGTGGACCAGCGAATCTCGGGACGCGTGCCGGGGCGAACATAATGGTCGTCGCGGGCTGCCGAGATGCTGCCTTCGCAGTCACCCGCGAAGAGCACTTCGACATGGCGAAACTTTTCATCCTCGGAGAGGATTTTGGCGCCGCCCTTTTCGAGTTCCTGAGCGATCTTCGAGGGATTGCCCTCCACGGTGAAGTCGAGATCGCGCAGCGAAGCACCGGTAACGAGGTCGCGAACGGTTCCTCCCGTCAGATACACATTGAATCCGAGTGCGGCGGAGAGTTCCTGCACGCGCAACATCACGGCGCGCTGCTCCGGCGAGAGCCGGCTTTCCAGCAAAAACATATAGTCTGGCATTGCGCTCCTTCTGATTCAGGATGTCCGCGCTGACCGCCGCGGAAGCACCCGCAATGAGTCCCCCGGGCCCGCCGCGTTATGCACGCGGGTGATGCGCTTTGTAGATCTGCTTCAACCGCTCCTCGACGACGTGGGTGTAAATCTGGGTGGTCGAAATGTCGGCGTGGCCAAGCATGAGCTGCACGGACCGGAGGTCCGCGCCGCGTTCGAGCAAATGCGTGGCAAAGCTGTGCCGCAACATGTGCGGAGTCAGGGCTATGCGCAGACCTGCCAGCCGTCCATAGGCCGAAAGTATCTTCCAGACACCGACGCGGCTCAACGGCGCGCCCCGCCGATTCACGAACAGCGCCGGACTGCCCGGCACTTTGCCGAGCAGCTTCGGCCTGGCGTCGCGGAGATACCTCTCGACGATGGCGAGCGCCTTTTTGCCAACGGGAACAATGCGTTCCTTGTCGCCTTTGCCGATGCAACGAACGCAGCCAACCTTGGCATCGAGATCGCTGGTGCGAAGCCCGATGAGCTCCGACACACGCAAGCCGGTCGAGTACAAAACTTCCAGCATGGCGCGGTCCCGCAAGCCGATCGGAGTTTTCACATCGGGCTGGTTGAGAAGGCGCTCGACTTCCTCAAGGCGAAGATAGCCCGGCAAGGAACGGTGGATCTTCGGCGATTCGAGATTCACCGAGGGATCTTCGCGAATCAGCTCCTGGATCTGGGCAAAACGGAAAAAGTTGCGAAGTGTAACCAGGTGACGGGCTACGGTCTTGCTCTCGAGCTTCTGACGATAAAGCCCGGCGAGGAAGTCCACCAAATCGTCGCGGCTGACGGCTTCGAGGATGAGCTTGCGCTTGCGGGCAAATTCATCAAATTTTAGGAGATCGTGACGATACGCCGATACCGTGTTGGAGGAGAGCCCCTTCTCCACCCGCACGTGGGTCAAAAACGACGAAATGGTTGCCGCAATTTCCATCAGCTCCCCACGTATCCGTCACCGGCGCCGGCAACGCGCCGAGTGGCAATTCCATAGACTTCCTCGATTTCATGGCAGCGGAAGAGCCAAGCGAGGGCGAGATAAAGGGCGGTCGCGCCAAGGATCAGGCCGGCAAAAACTAGAAGCTGCACGAGGAAGCGCGAGTGCAGCGCGAACCCGGTGTAGTAATT
>WNFC01002446.1_pt1 | contig 19980 bp, 20 predicted proteins | sample 5400541 | NCBI WGS metagenome assembly WNFC01 (sample SAMN13153342, study PRJNA577476) | soil metagenome | isolation source: 120 cm saprolite under Douglas fir tree site 2 hole 2 replicate 1 | place: USA:California | collected 2015-04-18 | reverse complement strand
TGCACTGGGAGTCGCGCCGACGGTCGACCTACTCCACAGTCGTCTCTTCGCGAGCCGGGACAAGGCTTGATTCCTCGTGACTCAAATAGAAGTGGACAGCCGGCGTGATAATCAACGACAGCACCATGGAAATCAGAATTCCACCGATGACCGCGATAGCCAGTGGCTGCAACATTTGCGATCCCGCGCCCAGCGCGAAGGCCAGCGGCAGCATTCCCGCCATCGTGGCCAGTGCGGTCATCACGATGGGCCGCAGCCGGCGCCGGCTGGCCTGCAGCATGGCTTCTTGCGCGGAGGCTCCAGTCGCCCGCATCCGCTGGTCGGCATCCAGCAGCAGGATGCCGTTCTTGGCCACGATCCCTACCACCATGATCAGTCCCATAAAAGAGGACACGTTGAAAGTCGTGCGTGTGACGATCAACGCCAGGAATACCCCGGATGTCGAAAGCAGCGCCGAGGCTAGGATTGCCACCGGCGCGGCGAACGTCCGAAACTCGAAAAGCAGAACAATGAAGACCAGAACGATGGCCAGCACCAGAACAAAAACCAAGTCGCGAAACGATTTCTGTTGTTGCTGATAAGTTCCACCGTATTCCACACGAATTCCCGGAGGCAGATGCAGCCCCGTCACCGCCTTCTGTACTGCGTCCACGGCGCTGCCCAGATCCGTTCCTTCAGTTCGGGCGGTGACGGAGACATCGCGTAAAAGGTTTTCGCGTCGAATTTCGGTTTGCGGCGGTAGCTCGGTGATCTTGGCCAGTGCTCCCAAGGTCGCAGTGTGACCGCTGGCGCTGGTGAGTACAGTATCGCCAATCGCTTCCAGTGACGCCCGTTTTTCCCGCGGGAACCGGACGCGCACGGTGTACACCCGGTCATTCAAGATGACCGGAGCCGCCGCCGGCTCTCCTTCAACGATAGCTGCTGCATCGATTGCTACCTCTTCGGGCGTAAATCCTGCCCGTGCGGCCACGCTAGGATCAATCTGAAATGTCACTGCCGGGCCGCTGACCGTGTTCTCCAACCCGTCGAGAACATCTACCACGCCCGCAACTCCCTTATGCGTCTTATCGTCAAAGCGAATCGCGTCCGCGACCCGCGGGGCCCAGATCTCAAGCGTCGCCGGGTCCTGGGAAAACAGTTTGATCGTGATCGGCTCCGGCTCCCCGGTCAGATCGCCAATCATGTCTTGCAACACCTGCACAAACTCCACCCGCACGGCAGGTTCCTGATTAGCAACTTTCTCGCGGATGTCTGCCATGATTTCATCAATGTTCCGCTTTCGATGCTGCTTCAGCTTGACCAGAACATCACCGCGATTGGCTTCGGTGACCGCAGCCAGGCCCAGTTCAGAGCCGGTGCGGCGGGAGGTGCTCTCCACCTCGGGAACTTGTTTGACGATCTGCTCGATGTGCAGAATCATGCGGTTGGTTTCGGAAAGCGAAGCTCCGGCGGGCGTCCAATAGTCGAGGGTGAATCCGCCTTCATCCATCTCCGGCATCAGGTCCGAGCCTGAATAGCGGTAGCAGACGTAGGAAACGCAAATCAGCAATACGCTGAGGCCAGCCAGCCATAGAGGCTTCTGCAAAGCGCGCCGCAGCCAGCGCTGATGAAAGTCAATCACCCGGCGAAAGAAACTGCCCAGCGAAGCCTCTTCGGCGGCCAGCAGCTGAGTCAGCGATTCTTCGTCGCTGGCGGAATTCTCCGGCGCGTCCTGGTGTGTCTTAATAAAGTAGCTGCTTAAAGTAGGAGTCCACGACAATGCCAGTGCCAGCGAAGTCAGCAAAGAGACGCCAAGAGTCACGGCCAGAGCACGGAAAAAAGTGCCAGTCACCCCGGTGATCGAAATCAGCGGCAGAAAAACCACGATGGGAGTAATGGTTGAACCGATCAGCGGGACGGTAATCTCATGCAGCGCGTTATGGATGGCTTGCAGCCTGCCCTGTCCGGCATCGCGATGGAGAACGATGTTTTCCACCACGACAATGGCATCGTCAATCACCAGCCCAACCGCCGCCGCCAGTCCTCCCAGCGTCATCAGGTTGAAGCTCTCGCCGAGCAGTTTCAGCACTACAAAGGTGATCAGGATGGTCACCGGTATCACCAGCCCCGCGACCAGCGAAGTTCCCCAATCGTGCAGAAAGACCACCAGAATGATCGAGGCCAGAACCACACCCACCAGAATCGCATCCCGCACGCTCTTAATGGACTCATCCACAATGATGGACTGGTCGTAGAACGGCTTGATCTCGATTCCCGGCGGTAGAGACTTGCGAATCTGGTCCAGCTGCGCGTGGACCTCGCGGGCTACGTCCATGGTGTTGCTGTCCGGCTGGCGGTTGACGTTGAGCAGCACTGCGGGTTTTCCGTTGGCGGTAATGATCGTGTAAACCGGTTTCACTCCCGGACCCACGCTGGCGACATCGCCGATGCGCACCGGAATCCCGGCAGGCGTGGTCTTTACCACAACCTGCGCGATCTGTTCCGGAGTCTGCACCTGACCGCTGATCAATCCCAGTACAAGCTGGTGATTTCGCTCGAACAGTCCCGGAGAGTCAATCAGGTTGGTGCGCTTCATTGCGTCCAGAATGTCGGTAACGGTAACGCCTGCTGTCAGCAGCTTTGCGGGGTCGGGCTGGATATGAAACTCCGGCTCCTGCCCGCCCTGAATCACCACGCTCGAAACCCCGTCCAGCCGGTTCAGCCGGGGCTTTACCTCATAGGTAGCCAAGTCCCACAGCTGCGTCTGCGGCACCGTTTCAGAAGTCATGCTGTAACCAATGACGGGAAAGCTGGCAAACGTCATTCGGTTGGCCACGATGGAGGCGGTCGGCGGAAGCTCGGTTTGCACGCGTGAGATTGCCGAATTCACGTATTGCAGGGTCTGGAACATGTCAATGTTCCAGTCGAAGAAAAGGTCGATTTCCGCCGATCCGCGGCTGGTGGTGGATCTGACTTCCTGCAACCCGGGTACGCTGTTCACCGCTTGTTCAATCGGACGAGTGATCGTCACCATCATCTGATCAATCGGCATGACACCGTTGTCAGCGGCGATGAGGATTCGAGGAAAATTTGTGGTCGGGAACACCGATACCGGAATGGTGAACGCGAGGTAGGCGCCCAGCGCCGCCAAAGTCAGGATAAGAAAGATAAGCGGCTTGGCGTGGTGCGCGAACCAGTACGAGGACTCAGGACGATTCACCCTGCTCCTCCCGGGCTACTCCTTTTCATCTTTCCCTTCCGGCTTGGCTTCTGCGGTGGTGATCTTGCTGTTGTCGGGCAGGCCGTAGGCGCCCGTAGCCACGATCCGGTCTCCCGCCTGCAACCCTTCGACAATCTGGATTCGATCTTCTTCGCGGATTCCGGTCTTGACGGTCTTCTGGTGCGCGCACTGGTCGCTGGCGTTCTTACTCTTCTCGCAGCTCCCCGCGACCATCACTGAAGTCGTTCCATCCGGCGCCGTAAGCAGGGCGGCGGCGGGAACGACCAGCGCGTCCGGCACGGAGCGTGCGACCATGGAAATCTGCACGCTGGTCCCGGGCTTCAGGCGCTCACCCGGATTCTTTGCCTGCACCCACACTTCAACCGTGGTGCTGTTGGGATCGAGCGCCGGACTGACGATGGTAACTTTGCCGGGGATCGGATTCTCCATGCCTGGCACTTGGATTGTCGCCGCGTCCCCCACTTTTAACAGCGCCGCGCTAGGCTGCGGGATGTGCGTCTTGGCCACCACATGGGAAAGATCCATCACCGTCAGCAGCGGCGTTCCTGCTGCCGCCATCTCTCCCGGATAAAGTGGCCGCTCGGTCACCACACCGTTGATCGGACTCTTGATCTCGGAATAACTGAGTTGCGCCGCCGCGCCTTGATACTTTCCCTGTGCCGATTCCAAATTTCCTTTCGCCGACTTCATGGTCTGTTGTTTGCCGATTGCATTCAGCGAGTCCAAATGCTTCTGCGCGATCTCGTACTGATTGCGCGCATTAGTCAGGTCAACCCCGGATTGATCGAGTTCCTTGCGGGGAAGCGCGCCCTGTTGTACCAGATCTTTCCGGCTGTCGTAGATTTTTTGCTGCGCCTCCAGCGTTTGCTTCGCGGCCTGCGTGTCCAGTTGCGCCTTCTGCACTTCTTGCGGCAGGTCGGCCGCCGTAGTGGTGGTGTATTGGGCCTGGGCCTGATCGTATGAGCCCCTGTTCTCCTGGGCTGCGGCCGCAAGGTCGCGATTCTCGAGAACCGCCAACAACTGCCCGGCGCGGACATGGCTCCCACGATTCACTAGAAATCTCTTCACCGGCGCGCTGATTTTTGCCGGTATTGCCGATTGGGCGACGGGAAATAACACCGCGTCCGCCGTGATCTTCTGCTGCATGGCCGACTTCGCGACCGCGACAATCTGCACCGGCACCACCGGTTCTTTTTCTCCGGTGTCTCCAGAGCACGCGGCCATGACCGCCAGCGCCGTCGCGATGAGCGCAATCCTCGCAACCAAGCCCTTATCCGTAAGCATTCTCAGAATTTTCCTGTCAGAGTTTGCAGATTTGCCAGCGCCACCCGAAACCGCTGTTGCCCGTCACCCAGTGCGTTCTGCGCCAGGGTGAGCGTGTTCTGCGCATCCACCACTTCCAAAACGGTTGCTTCTCCTGCCTGATATCGCAAAGTCGTCAAGCGCAGGCTTTCACTGGCCAGGTCCGCGGACTGCCGCAGCGATTCCATTTCTGCCCGCGAGGTCTGGGCTTCGTTGTAAAACGCTTTCAGATCGGCCACCGCCTTGCGCTGGGCAAAACTCAATTCTACTTTGGCCTGATCACGCAGCAAGTCCGCCTGCTTCACTTTGCTGCGGCTCGCTCCCCAATTCCACAGCGGAAGCTCAAGCGTTGCCGTCGCAGCATATCCCAGGTTCTTCACGTTGCGCTCTGTGACTGGATCGAAACCGTTCACCGCGTAATGGTTGGCATCAATGCCATAGAAATAATCCAGGCCGAGCGACGGCAGAAAACTGTTCCACGCCACCGCCACTTCCTGATTGGCCGCCTTTAACGACGCCAGAGCCACCTGCAACTGCGGACTGTTCTTTCCCGCCTCCGCCTCGACTTCCTGAAACGACGGCAGCGATTCGATGTTCTCCAGGTCGTCCACGGTAGCGAAATTCTCATTAAAATTCGGGAAAATCAGCACCGCCAATTCCAGCCGGCTGCGTTCAATGTCCAGTTCTGCGTCCTGCAGCGCCCGCTGCTGCTGCAGGAACTGCAGTTCCGCCTTGATGGTGTCAGAGTGGGCTACCTCTCCTCCATGTTCCAGCTTCTGGGTAATGTCGAAGAAGTGCTCCGCCTCGCCCGCGGCCCGCTGCGCAGTTGAGTATTTGCGCTGCGCTACCACGAATCCGTAATACGTCTGCACCACAGTCACTACCAGTCCGCGCGCTGCTATCTCCGACTTGGCTTTGGCCAGCGCCTCTTGCGCTCGCGCTCGGCGGTACTCTGCGGCATTCTGCAGCGAAAGCGATTGGTGGATATTGCCTTCGCTCACGTACTCATGCACTCCGTTGGCGCCAATGAAGCGGCCGGTGCTGGTCCCATTTCCCTCGGTGTAGATGTATTGCCCGTTGTAAGCAACGTTGGGCAGCAGACCGGCGCGAGTTTGCACCGTGGTCTGCCGGGCTACGCCATAGTCAGTCAGCGCCGCCCGGTATTGCGGCTCATTGGCCCGCGCCCGCGCCAGGGCGTCTTGCAGGGTCAGGGTAAGGGGGGCCGCCGAGTTGTTGACAGCGGTTGCCGGAGTGCCCTGTTGCGCCAATCCTCCCAGTGCCGTCAGGACCACCACCACCACCATCATTCCGGCCAGAAAAACGCTCCGCTCCAAGCCACAGCGCCGAAGACTTCGCATAAGCTTCTCCTAATCTTCTCCTAATTCCCCAGCGTGTTTTTCATTGTGGCACAACTCGTCCCAGAAGAGGCCTGCCCCCGAAGTTTCGTGATTACTACCGATTCTCACCTTCGGCCCGAAGTGCCGGCATCCACAGGTACTTGTCTCTCTGTGCCGGACAGCGAAACTTTGGCGAAACACGTGCTTTTGTATTCTTGCGTACCGCAGGCCGGCAAATTCCCCCTGCGGGCCAAGAGGTCAACATGATCAACCTGGATCAGATCAAAATCACCCGCCGCGATCAGCAAGTGCTGAAACTGCTGGTCGCGGGTTGCAGCAACAAAGACATTGCTAGCGAGTTGAACATCAGTCCACGCACCGTCAAGCAGCACCTGCGCACTTTGTTCCTGCGCGCAGGAATCAAACAGGGTCGCAAACGCGTCATCCTGGCAACCGCAATCTTTGAAAAGAGCAAATGAACTATGTCGCCGAGCGAACAGTTGAGTTACCGGGAAATCAAAGTGACCACGCTGGTATGGCAGGGGCGGACTAATCCCGAAATCGCCCTAACCCTGGGTACTTCCGAGCAGGTCGTCAAGAACCAGTTGCGCAGCGTGTTTGACAAGCTGGGGGTCTGGAGCCGGCTGGAACTGGCCCTTTATGTGGCTGCGCATGGCGGCGCCAGGTGGGCAGATTATTTCGAAACCGTGCCCAACCTAGCCACAGCGGCGGCTTCGTAGGCAATTGTCGCGCTTCCCGGACAAGCTCAGGCCAGGGATTGGATGTGCCGCTCCAGGAATTCCTGGTCCTGCGGGGAGACGTTGCTGAAACGCACCCCGATGCCAAACCCCGGAGAAGCACTGGCAACCGCGCCTTGCAAGCGCAACTTGGTTACCCCTAGCCACAACACGATTTCGAACTTGGTTTCCGCCTTAAGCGGAATCGCCATCTCGACGAAACAACCGCCCTGGCTCAGATCGGAAGTCCTGCCCCAGATGACCTGGCCCGCAGAGTGCAATTCCACCGAGACTGAGCACTTCACTCGCACCGACTTGCGGCGGTCGTTTCCTAGGGCGGAGTGGAAGTTATCCATGACGCCGTGGGGCAGGGGGAAATCCCAAAAAGGCTTGTCTGGGCTTAGGTTCAGCGCTCCGGTTTGGCCCTGCGCGGGAGTGTCCGGCCCGCCCGCCCATTTCACCCGGAAGTGAACTTTGCTTCTGCCGTACGTTACTCCAATGATTTCGTCCACCTTGAGCTGCGCCTTTACGCCGGTGAACCTGGCGCCATTCTGGCTCACATCCAACGTGGTCACATTCTCGGAGAAGATCTTGCCCTCGCGGTCGGTGCCAAAAATGCGCACCCGGACCTCCACCAGCTTTCGCGGCTCACGGCGTTTCCCCATGCGCGCGTAACTTCCCCTTGGTGCGCATGGTAGTGGAGAACAAGGCGTTTATCCAGCCAAACTGTCGGCACCGCCGGGTTTGCGTCCGCATTGGACCGCCATGTTCTGCACTCTGAGGAAATGGGAAAAAGGGTTGCAAATGCTTGCAGAACTGACCAGCGAGCGTTTATAAACCTAGGGAAACGAAACAGTTAGGTCCTGGGATAAGGCACTCAAATTGCTTGGCACAGTGGTGACGGGGAATTCGCGTTTCCCGATTCGGATCGGTTGGCAGCACTTTTGGCGCATGTTACTCCCGGGGCAAAACTGAATGTTCTACAAAGAAACGTTTTGGATGGCCTGTGACTCGACCGAGCAGTTGCGCGCCGAGTACGGCCCTTTCCACACTCGCGCGGAAGCCGAACGGGAAGCCGGTAAACTCGGCTTTGGCTACATCCTGCGCTACGAACACATGATTGGAGAAAACGAAGATATCAAGGAAGTCCGCTGTATCTTCATCGAACTCCAGCCGGAGACGGCCTCCCATCCCACGGTGTGTAAACTCCACACCCGCTGCGCCACCTGCGGCGAAACCTCGATTCACGATCAGGCCTGGCAAGCCGAAGTCTGGGCCGACATCCACGAGTTCGAGCACTCCCGCCACCGCGTCCGCCTCTTCGAGCAGACCCGCGCTGCCGGCCTGAAAGAGATCGCCGGCTGGCGCGACGCCTGCGCCTGAGAGCACCTTTCACCACGGTGACACGGAGGCACGGAGAAATCCTGGCACCAAAAAGCTCGATGTCATTCCGAGCGAAGCGAGAAACCTGCTTCTCTCACGCCCTCAGCACTCCGCATGGGACTTCGCAAACCAAGCATTGCTCGCGCGTTTTTTCTGTGCCTCCGTGTCTCCGTGGTGAAAAACGCCTTGTGGGACATCGACCGCCCACTGGCCACAACCGCCCACCCGCTGCTAATATCCCCCACAATGGCCCTTCGTCGCATCGCTAGAAAACTTACTGGCGCCACCCGCAAACCGGCGCGTAAAGATCCTCCGCACGATGGCCCCCCTCCCGGCGAACTAGTCATCATCACCGGAATGAGCGGGTCCGGCAAAGCTTCCGTCCTGAAGGCGTTCGAAGACCTCGGTTACTACTGCGTGGACAATCTTCCCGTGGGCTTGATCCCCCGCTTTGCGGAACTGGCCGGGCAATCTTCGGAAATCGACCGCACCGCGTTGGTGGTGGATGTGCGGGAAGGCCGCCAGCTCGAGGAGCTCCCCGCCATCATCAAGTCGGTCAAGCGGATTATCCCTACCCGCCTGTTGTTCCTCGAAGCTTCCGACTCCGTGCTGCAGCGCCGTTACAGCGAAACCCGCCGCCCGCACCCGCTTGGCACCCACGCCCCCGTCAAAACCTCAGTCACCGCCGAGCGCCGCCGCTTGCGCGCCATTCGCGCGCTTGCCGATCTGGTCATCGACACCGCGAAATTCAACGTTCACGAACTGCGTGCCCATATCAACGAACTGTTCCAGAAAAAGGAAAAAGGCAGAAACATTCTGGTTTCCTGCGTCAGCTTTGGATTCCGGCACGGTGTGCCCGAGGATGCCGACCTGGTGTTCGACGTCCGCTTCCTGCCCAACCCGCATTTCATCCCTGAATTCCGCCCGCTCACCGGACGCGATCCCAAAGTCGCAAAATACATCCGCTCCTTCCCGCAGACCAGCGAATTCATCCAACGGATTTCGGAGCTGCTGGTCTATCTTCTGCCGCATTACATTCACGAAGGCAAGAGCTACCTGACCATCGCCTTCGGCTGCACCGGCGGCCAGCACCGCTCGGTGATGATCGCGGAAGATGTTACCAAGCGGTTGAAGAAAGCGGGCTACCGAGTGAAGGTTGTACATCGCGATAGTCCGAAGTAATCAGATGCGGGCATTTCCAGGACGCAAGGGGCTCCGGCCACTTGTAACTTTGTCGCCCAAAGGGCATCTCCATTCTGACGCCGGGGTGTTCCGGCGCAAAATTCCAAAAAATAACCTAGGAGAATCCATGAGGAAAGCGATTAGCAGGTTGTTGGCAATGTGTTTCATAGCTCTGTCCCTGGCGGCCTTTGCCCAGTCCGGCGACACCATGAAACAAGACGACAACATGAAACATGACGGCATGAAACAAGACACGATGAAGAACGATCAGATGAAGAAAGACGACGCCAAAACGTCCAAAAAGACGAAGAGCAAGACTAAGAAAGACGCGATGAAGAAGGATGACATGAAGAAAGACGACAACATGAAGCACGATGACATGAAGAAGGACGACAACATGAAGAAGGACGACAACATGAAGCCCGACGACACGGAGAAGAAATAATCCGTTGTATTCATCCAGCTTCCCAGTCGTTACCCAGTCCGGGAGAATTCAGTGATGAGGAATCTGCACCCGCTCACGAAAGCAGGTTCCTCATCTGCAATGTCGGTTCGGGATAACACGCAGTTTGCGAAGGGCCCAGATTTCTCTCTAGGAACGCGAGATGTTTGACGCATTACCGCTCGCGGAGCTTGCCTCTAGCTCAGATACTTCTTCATACACCGCACGCACGGCGCGTATCCCTCTCGCAAGGCTTCACTCGCAACCAGGGTACGAATATGTGCTTTATCGTGGATAAACGGGCAGCCGGCGACGTGAAACGTTTTGCCTTCTGACGAAACCAGCACCATCATGTCGGGAGGAACGCCCGTTCCCGGTTGCGCGTGTTCTGAACGCAGCTCCGGGTGGCGGATGGATGAAGAACGAGCTGCTTCGAAGGCGCCAACTAGTACTACTCCGGCGGCCGCGGCGACCATCCATCCCAGAAAACTTCTCCGACTCCCTGGCATATTTCCCTCCAGCCTGCGATGCAGGCGGTGACTGAACCCCAGCGGTACTTCGAGCATGCGTTCGTCGCCGTATAACTGGACCACATTACGCGTGCCGTCGAGCACCGCCGCACAGCCCTTGCATCCGTGAACATGCTCGTCGATGGCGGCGCGCAAGTCGGGGGAAACGTCGCTGTCGAGATAGTTCGAAATCTCGCGCCACACTTCTTCGCATTTCACTACCATGGCTTCGTCCCCTTTTCGAAAGACAGTCGGCTGCTCCAACTGCCGCCCAAACCCGGCGCCAGCAGGTCGCGGAGCATCAGCCGCGCTCGCAACAAGCGAGTCTTCACCGACGCGGTTGAGATCCCAAGCGCTTTCGCCGTCTCCTCAATGCTCAATTGCTGCATGTCGCGGAGCACAAAAACCTCGCGGTAAATCTGCCCCAGTGAGGCCAGCGCCTCCGCCAGTTTTTGCCGGACCTCGTGGCGCTCCAAAGTCTCCGAAGGAATCTCCCGCCAATCGGCAAAATCGCGCGGCGTGTAGTTGCCTTCTGTGTCTTTGTCCTCGCGAATGGCGATCGGCTCCATCATGTGAGCGTGTCCTTTTCTTCTCCACATGCGCGCTTCATTCACAGTGATCTGAATCAGCCAGGTGCTGAACCGCGCTTCCGCGCGAAATTGCCCGATGTGCTTAAAAGCCTTCAGCGCCGCCTCCTGCGCCACATCCTCGGCATCCGCTTGGTTCCGCAATAGGGCAAAAGCTGCCGCGTACATTCGCCGTTCGTAGGGTTGGATCAGTTCGTAGAACAGATCAGGTTCGCCCTCGCGGATACGCCGGATCAGCGCTTCTTCGTCGCGAACCTCGTCTTCCAGCGCAATCGCTTTTTCCGGCATCTCTCCCCACTGCCACACCGAACTTGCTGCCCCCGATAACGTTACTTCGACGGGTAATCCGGGCCCTTCTTCCATCCCGTCAGCATGGAGACAAAGTTGTTCCAGCCATGCAGCACCACCATCACCAGATGCCCGAACACGAACGCCAGAATCGCCCACATGATGAGGAAATGCCACAGCCGCGCGTAATGGAAACCGCCCATCATCCACGCCAGCCAGGAAAACTGCACTGGTTTCCAGATGGCAATTCCGGTCAGAACTGACAGAATCCCCAGCCCGATCGCCGACGTGTACGCATGTTTCTGCAGCGGGTTGTAGGCTTCCCTCGCCGGCGGCTTGGGGCCGAAAAAGAAATAATGCCGTACCATCGGCCACACTCCGGGAATGTCTCGCGGCGCGAACAGAACTTGCTTGTAGTTGCCACTGAAAATCTGGTAGCCCAGGTACACCAGCCCGGTGCCGATGTAAATCCACATGAACGTGAGGTGCCATTGCAGCGCCCCGCCCAGCCACCCGCCCAGCGCAAAAGCTTTAGGCCAGTGGACCAGATCCTTCTGCGGGATTTTTGCTCCGAAGCTGGGAAACGCGCGGAATATCTGCAACCCGCTGCCCACCATGACGAACAGCGAAACGGCGTTGATCCAGTGACACAGCCGCACAATAAACGGATGCTCGTACACCGCCTCGACGACTTCGCCCGTCTTCGCGTCTTCGATTTCGATCGCCCGGCTGGCCATGTTCCAACTCCACTACAGACTGTAATAATCCGAGTAGCCTTGATCTTCCCAATACCCGACCTTGCTCAGCACGTGGGTCACCTTGAGGTCGGTCAGGTATTTAGCCTGCTTGTAGCCGATTTTCGTCGGAATGTTCAGCCGCAGCGGTGCGCCGTGTTCGCGCGTCAGCGGTTTCCCGTACATTTCGTAGCACAGCAATGTTTGTGGATGCAGCGCGGTGGCCATGTCCAGCGACTCATAGTAGTTGTCCGCGCATTCCACAGTGACGAAGCGCGCCGTCAAATCGGCGCCAATCATTTTCAGGAAGTCGGAGAGCCTCGCTCCGCCGAAATTGCCGACCACGTCCCAGCCTTCCACGCATACGTGGCGGGTGTTCTGGGTGAACTTAGGCAGCCCCTGAATCTGGGCGAGCGTGTACTCTCCCGCTTTCCCGACCGCGCCGGTGACGGTCAAATTCCATTTATCGAAGTCAACCTCTGGATCATCCACATCGTAGTCATTGATCGGAAACTTGTTGAACGGAGTCAGCTCCGAGTCGTCGAACGTCGGCGCCATGTGGCTACGACGAAAAATCCTGGCCGAGGCCCAGTCGCTGAAGCCCAGCCCAGCCTTGAGCAGGGGAGCCTGCAATTTTGGAATTGCAAATGCACCCAGCGCGACCACCGGCGCGAGCTTTAATACCTCTCGCCGATTGACGCTCTTGAATTTTCGGGTATCAATACGAGAGGTCATCGAATTGCCCTAAACAAAGCCCAGTGGCGTGAGATTCTCGGGACCAAAGAAGGTTACATCAAAATCGTTGAAAGTTTCGGTCGTGGCCAGGGTGATTCATACTAGGTTTCTGCAAAATGCCAGTCAACCTCACTCACCTCTCTGCCCAGCCCCGCCGGCGGCGGCAACCCACCGCTTTCAAGTAGAATGGGTCAGCAAACGGATGCTTACCTCACACTACGGGCTCGGTTTTCCAAGCACGGACAGAGTCGCGGCGCACCAGGTGCGGAGCCACACATGCGCCAACTGACGCGGCTCTTGCGTTATCTGGTGCCGTACTGGTGGCAGTTCATTCCGTCCATTTTCTTATTGGCTGCGGTAGGTTTTCTCGATGCGTTTCGGGTGTTGCTGATCGGGCCTATCCTGGGTCGTGTTCTGAACCCCTCCTCCGGATCAGACAACATTCTGCTTTTTACTATTCCGCACTCCAATCACACCATTTATCTCCAACGCTTCGTTCCCGCCCACTTTCACAATGCCTGGACCGTCGTGGCTTATGCATTTGTCGCTTCCACCGTCTTGAAAGGCATTTTCGACTACGCGGGTACCTATCTGGTGAATTACGCCGGCCTTGGGCTGATTACCGACCTGCGTAATTCGCTTTACGCCTCAATACTGAGGCGTTCGGCAGCGTTCTTTCAACGGCACACGACGGGGACGCTGGTTTCGATCATTGTCAGCGACATCGAACGCGTGCAGTCTGCCATGTCGAGCGTGTTGGCGGACTTCCTGCAGCAGTTCTTTACGTTTGTATTCACGATCGCTGTGGTGATCGTGTTGGGTGGGAAGTTGGCCTGGCTGCTGCTGCTTTTCGTTCCTTTCATCATCTTCTCATCAGGAAAAATCGGCAGGCGGGCACGCCACACTACTCGCCGGGGCCAGGATAAACTGGCGGATATCCAGAATGTTCTGCATGAGACCATTACTGGCAATCGTGTGGTAAAGGCCTTCAGCATGGAAGCGTGGGAGTTCGCACGCTTTCGCAAAGCCGCGCGGCGTTTGTTTCGCGCCAATCTTCGATCTGTAGCCGCCGCCGCAATCAGTTCGCCCCTGATGGACATTTTTGGCGCAATCGCCATTGCTCTCCTCCTGCTGTTGGGCCGTGAGCAAGTCGTTCATGGCGTCATGAAACCTGAGATCTTCGTGGCCTTCATCATCGCAGTGTTCAAGCTCTACGATCCAGTCCGCAAGTTCGCGCTGTTCCACAATAGCTTCCAGCAGGCGCTCGGGGCGTCGTCGGAAATCTTTAAGTTCATGGATGTGAGCGACGAAGTGCAGGAAAAGCCCAATGCTCCTGCTTTGCTGCCGTTCTCAAAGAAAATTAGTTTCGCGGACGTTTCCTTTTGCTACGAATCGGAAGGAGTCCAGCGCGAGGTCCTCCGCAACATCAATCTGGAAGTGAAAGCAGGAGAAATCCTGGCGCTGGTCGGATCCAGCGGCGCAGGCAAGAGCACTCTGGTTTCCCTTATCCCGCGTTTCTTCGATGTGACTACTGGAGGCATTACGATAGACGGGAACGACCTGCGCGACGTTTCGCTCTCCTCCATCCGCTCTCAAATTGGAGTGGTCACGCAGGAAACGGTTCTTTTCAACGACAGTCTGCGGAACAATATCGCCTACGGCCAGCCGGGTATTCTGCAAAAAGAAGTAGAAGCCGCAGCCCACGCAGCCCTGGCCCACGATTTCATCATGGAGCTGCCTGCCGGATACGACACTGTAATTGGCGAAAAGGGGGTGCGGCTTTCCGGAGGCGAGCGCCAGCGCATTGCTATCGCCCGCGCCCTCCTGAAAAATGCTCCCATCCTCATTCTTGACGAAGCCACTTCCGCTCTGGATAGCGAGTCCGAGGCGCTGGTGCAGTCCGCGCTGCAGAACCTGATGGCCGGGCGGACCGTTGTCGTCATCGCGCATCGCCTCTCCACCGTACGCCGCGCCGACCGAATTGTTGTGATCGAGAACGGCGCCATCGCCGATATAGGTACCCATGAGGAACTGGTGCAGAAGCTCGGCACCTACCGCCGCCTGTATGATCTCCAGTTCATCGATCTCGAAACGCCGCGCGTAGGAGCGCAATGACGCGTGCAGGATGCACAATGAAAGAGCCCAGGATCCTCTAATGCCCATCCGCTCCATGACCGGTTTCGCACAAGTGAAAGGGCAAGTCACCGGCGACATCGGGTTCAGCCTTTCCATCAAAGCAGTCAATCACCGCTTTCTCGATCTCCATTTCCGGCTGCCGTCAAACTCTGACGTTGTGGAAGTAGGTCTGCGCCGACTGCTCAAGGAGAAGTTGGCGCGCGGCCACGTGGATGTGAACCTCTCGTTTGAACAAGCCGGCGCGGCACCCCTCACCCTTAACCGCCAACTTGTGGCGGCGTACGTGAAAGCCTTCCGCAGCGCCGCCGCAGAAAACCGCATTGCCTCCGAACCCGACCTGAACGCCGTGCTCCGCCTGCCCGGTGCGCTCGATTCGACTTCAGCGCCCCCCGACGATGCGCTGCTGCCTGCCGTTCTGCCCAAGCTGGAAGAAGCTCTTTCGCAGTTGAATCACATGCGCGCGGAAGAAGGCCGCGGCATGGAGCGCGAATTGCGCGAACGTATGGCGCACCTCAAAGCCGCCTGCAAAGAGGTACGCAAGTATCGCGAGTTGGTGTTGAAAACATATTCCGACCGATTAAAGTCCCGCATGCAGGAGTGGCTGGGCGCATCGGTGGACCAGGACCGCATCCTGCAAGAGGCAGCGTTGCTCGCCGACCGCAGCGACATTCAGGAGGAACTGGTCCGCCTGGAAAACCATGTGCAACACTTCCTGGGACTGCTCGATGCAGAGGGGGAAATCGGCAAGAAGCTGGACTTTCTGCTGCAGGAAATGAATCGCGAGGCCAACACCTTGCTGTCCAAGACCTCCGGGCTGGCCGGCGATGCTGTTCGCATTAGTGAAGCCGGGTTGGCCATGAAGTCCGATATCGAGAAGGCGCGCGAGCAGGTGCAGAACATCGAATAATGACCACGGTCTTCATCATCTCGGCCCCTTCCGGATCGGGCAAATCCACGCTGGTGAATAAAATCCGGCAGAGCGTCCCCAACCTGGAATTCTCCATCTCTTATACAACTCGCAAGCCGCGCGGCGCTGAACGGAACGGCTGCGAATATTTTTTTGTGACCCGTGAGCAATTTGAAGAAATGATTCGCAAAGGCGAATTTCTCGAGCACGCCGAGTTCGACGGCAATTACTATGGCACTGCTCGTCGCTTTCTCAACCAGGCAAAAGAAGCCGGTAAGGACTTGTTGCTCGATATTGACGTTCAAGGCGCCGAGCAGATCAAGCGCAAATTGCCAGACGCGGTCAGCATTTTCATAATGCCTCCGAATCGCAGTGAACTTGAGCAGCGCCTCCGCAAACGCAGCCTGGATGCGGAAGACGTCATCCAGCGGCGCCTGGATGCGGCCACCCGGGAGATTGAGAATTACGAGAAATACGACTATATTCTGGTGAATGACCGCCTGGCGGACTCCGTGGAAACGCTGAATGCAATTCTGCTTTCTGAGCGCCTTCGGCGCGCCGGATGGCCAGATGCGGACTTGACCGCGAAAGCGGAAACCTGCCGCCTCGAGCAGATTCGCGAGCGACTTCAGCCCATACTGCGGTCGTTCGGAATATCGGAATAACGGTGGGGTAGGGATGCAGGGGAGAATCAAATGAAGCTGATTGATGGTTTCGACAGCAACTATCGGTACATCCTAGTCGCAGCCCGTCGTGCCCGGCAGTTGCAGGGTGGAGCGCCCCCGGTGATCGACACCCATTCGCGCAAGCCCTGCCGGATTGCGCAAGACGAGATTAAGGCGGGCAAGGTCAAGTGGATCATTCCCGAAGCTCCCGCATCGCCAGTTGAACTCGCAGGCGATTTGCTCGACAAAGTCATCGGACAGGAAAGCTAGCTTCAGCTCTAAGCTTCTAGCTACTAGCAAACACGATTTGGCATGCTAGTAACTAGGAGCCGGACGCTAGCATCTGATCCTCATGAAAATCGCACTCGGAGTCTGTGGTGGCATCGCGGCTTATAAAGCCGCCGAAGTAGTTCGCCTGCTGCAGGACCATGGCATCCGCGTGCAAGTCATCATGACTGACTCTGCGCAGGAGTTCATCCGTCCTCTCACCTTCGCTGCTCTCTCCGGAGAAAAAGTTATCACCAGCATGTTTGCCGGAGACGCTGGGGCCGAACCCAACATTGATTCCGCGATCGAGCACATTGCCGTCGCACAGTCCATTGATGCACTGGTGGTCGCGCCCGCCACTGCCGACGTTCTCGCAAAATTTGCGCAGGGAATTGCCAACGATTTCCTAACCACGCTTTATCTCGCAACCACGACTCCCGTGATCGTTGCTCCGGCTATGAACATCAACATGTGGGACCATCCGGCGACCCAGCAGAATCTTGAAGTCCTGCGCAAGCGCGGAGTCAAGATCGTCGAACCTGGCAGCGGATATCTGGCTTGCGGCATGACCGGCCCCGGACGCCTGGCAGAGAACCCGGCAATCGTCGCCGCAACCCTCGAAGCTCTTGGCGCAGCACAAGATCTTTCCGGCGAAACCGTGCTGATCACCGCCGGCCCTACGCGCGAGAAAGTTGATCCCGTGCGCTATCTCACCAATCGCTCCAGCGGGCGAATGGGATACGCGCTTGCAGAAGCTGCCTCGCGTCGTGGCGCGAGAGTGCTTCTGATCAGCGGGCCGACCGCGCTCAAACCTCCGTCCGCCACAGAAGTGACCTGGGTCGAATCCGCCGGCCAGATGCTCGAAGCCGTACTTCGCCTCTTGCCGGAATCATCCATCGTAATCAAGACCGCCGCCGTTGCCGACTACACCGTAAGCAACCCCGCGGAGGAAAAACTCAAACGCACCGGCCGCATGACGCTGGACCTCGAGCCAACCGCTGACATCCTCGCCGAGGTCGCTCGCCGCAGAACTTCCCAGGTCGTAATCGGCTTCGCCGCTGAAACCCAGAACGTGATCGAGAACGCGAAGAAAAAGCTTGCTGCCAAGTCGCTCGACGTGATCGTGGTCAACGACGTTTCGCAGCCGGGCATCGGATTCGATTCCGAGCGCAACGCGGTAACCATTCTTACCGCATCGGAAACAACCAGCGTTCCCGAAACCACCAAATGGGAGGTTGCGCAGCGTGTGCTGGACCAGGCCGTGAAACTCAAGCAGGGAAGCACTCTCGCCTCCCACCCCCTGTCGTCTTGAGCAGATGGCTCGATTCTTGCGTGGGGCCGTGCGAACGAACAAACTGCGCACTTCTCCTTTCTGCATTACAATCCTGGAATAACGCATGCCTCTAGAACCCGCTCTTCGCCGCGCGCTTGCTGACCGGGTGCGCTATTACAACGATCTCGGTATTTATGATTTTTATCGCCGGACGGTTACAACTGAAATCTCTGACTGTGTGGCGCGGACGCCCTCGTCCGCGATTGTTGTCGAGGAGGAACATCTGTCTAGTGCAAGACCCGAGTCCGCAACCGTCAACCCCGCCCACGCACTCCGCCTTATCCGAGAAGATCTCGGCGATTGCACCCGCTGCCGCCTGCACCAGCAAGGCCGCAAACAAATCGTTTTCGGAGTCGGGAATCCTAACGCTGATCTGATGTTCATCGGCGAAGCCCCGGGCGCGGACGAAGACCAGCAAGGCGAGCCCTTCGTCGGACGCTCCGGGCAGCTGCTGACCAATATGATCAAGGCCATGGGCCTGCGCCGCGAGGACGTTTACATCGCCAACATCATCAAATGTCGTCCTCCCGGCAACCGCACGCCTGAGCGCGACGAGTGCGACACTTGCTCACCATTTCTGATGCGCCAGATTGAGGCCATCCGGCCAAAAGCCCTGGTTGCCCTCGGTGCCGTGGCCGCCAAGTCCCTGCTCGCGATCAACGCGCCCATGTCGGAGCTACGCGGCCGCTGGTATGATTTTCGCGGCACCAAACTCGCAGTGACGTACCATCCTGCTTTCCTTCTACGTGACCCTCGCCAGAAGAAAGAAACATGGAAGGATCTGCAAATGGTGATGAAAGAAATGGGCCTGCCGCTTCCGGAAAAAACTCCGGAATAGCTGGGAACATCGCGTACCTGGGCACCGTATTCGTGATTGACCTGAGTCCGTGTGTGTGCAATTTCCGGCGAAGGCTCAATAAAAAATGGATCAGACACCTGAACTCGTGCCGCCTCCGGAGCATGCCCCGGCATTGCAAGCGACGCCCGCTTCCCCGATTCACAGGCTCTTCTTCAATGAGGTTGAGCTGCGTGCCGGTTGGCGGTTTTTGATTTTCTTGATCCTTGTGATCGCTGTCAGCTATGGCGCTGGCATTGCCCTCAAGCATCTACGGAAGGCGCCGCCACCGAAGACTCAGCCCCTGGTCATGCGCCCAGGCGGCACCATCCGTGGTGACGGCCTCAGCTTGGTGCTCCTTCTGGGCATCTCCGCAATCATGGCCAGGTTGGAGAAGCGCAAGCTGCGCCACTATGGTCTGCCGCTGCGACAGGCTTTTCGCGGAAAGTTCTGGCTCGGATGTCTGTGGGGGTACGGCGCGATCTCAGTCTTGCTCCTGGCCCTCCGTGCCGACCATAACTTCTACTACGGTGCACCCGAACTGAGCGGCTGGAGTATCACCCGCTTCGCTGCACTGTGGGCTATTGCATTTCTCCTAGTGGGCCTTTTCGAGGAGTTCCTTTTACGCGGTTATGTGCAGTTTACTTTGACCACCGGCATGGGGTTCTGGCCCGCCGCGCTTCTCTTATCACTCTTGTTTGCCTTCCTGCACCGGGGCAATCCAGGGGAAACCATCTTCGGCCTGTTTCAGATCGTGCTCATCGCTCTGTTTTTATGTTTCACCCTCTGGCGCACCGGCACGTTGTGGTTTGCCGTAGGTTTTCACGCCGCCTGGGATTGGGGGCAGAGTTTTTTCTACGGCACACCCGACAGCGGCGTTCCGGCCAGAGGACACCTGTTGCACTCCTCCTTTGCCGGACCCACCTGGCTTACCGGAGGAACCGTTGGTCCCGAAGGGAGCGTGCTGGTGGCTCCGCTGATCGTGCTCTTGTTTGTGCTCTTCTACTTCGCTTTTCCCAAACCGTCGCAATATCCTGATCCTGAGGCAATCAAGTCCGGAAAACCGCCGCTGGTGCCGCAGGCGACGCTGGGGATATGAGCAACAAGCCGGTGCCGCCTCCGTTGGGGATAGAGGCTACACTTGCCTAGTTCTGGCCCTGGACTGACCATCGGAGATGGAGATGAAGCGGGGCAAGAAAAAAACCGCGGCTTGGGTTGACCCAGCCGCGGCTCCTCGAATTCTTGCTTCTAATTCACTCCCGAGATCAGACTGTTGAGGGTGGTGAGGTCGGCGCCGATGTCGCGGCCGTCGGTGGCCGCATTCATGTAGGGACTGGCTGCGGTGCAGGCGGAGACGGGATTGCCGGCTCCCTGGCACAGC
>WNFC01002801.1_pt1 | contig 19987 bp, 16 predicted proteins | sample 5400541 | NCBI WGS metagenome assembly WNFC01 (sample SAMN13153342, study PRJNA577476) | soil metagenome | isolation source: 120 cm saprolite under Douglas fir tree site 2 hole 2 replicate 1 | place: USA:California | collected 2015-04-18 | reverse complement strand
TTCGGATCGGTCACCACCGGCGCGATCAAATGAGGAATATTCTCGTAAAGATTCAGTTCCAGCCTCTTCGGATCCACCAGCACCAGCTTCACGTCGTCGGGGCTCGCTTTATACAGAATCGACATCAACAGCGAGTTGATGAACACGCTCTTTCCGGTGCCGGTCGAGCCGGCAATCAGCAAGTGCGGCATGGCCGCAAGGTCCGTCACGCGCATTCGCCCGTGCAGATCGCGCCCCATCGCCAGCGTCAGTTTGCTGGGTGAATTGGTGAACTCCGGCGCCTCGATGATTTCCCGTAGCGCGATCGTCTGCCGCTTGTCATTCGGAACTTCAATGCCAATCGTCGATTTGCCCGGTATGCGCTCGATCAGGATCGATTCCGCCTGCAGTGCGAGGCAAAGATCCTCAGTCAAACTCGTAATCCGGCTGTACTTGATGCCCGCTTCCGGTTTGAATTCGAACGTCGTAACCACCGGTCCGGGATTGATTTGCGTCACGCGGCCTTGCACGTCAAATTCAAGACATTTCGCTTCAATCGCGCGCGCCCGCAGTTTTAACTCGTCTTCATCCAGCTTTTGGCTGCGTTCTCCCTCGCGCAGCAGGGAAGGGGACGGAAGTTTGTAATTCGGGCTGCCCTTGGCGATCTTTGGCTCTCCGGTTTTTTTGGCGGGAGCCTTCTCGGTGTCACGATTGAAGACAAAGATCGGCCCCTTGCGCGACGCGTCCTTTTTCTCCTTCTCGTCCCCTTCTTCGGCTTCGCTCCTGCCTCTGAAAACGTCGCTCTCATCGGCCAGTGCAATCGTCTTGAGCGGCTCGTTCAGGAAATCAGCCCTTCCAATTAATTGCGGCGGTACGGGTTTTCTTCCCGATAGGCGGGACTCTTCCACTCGCCGCCGCATGCGTCGTTGTTCGCGCTCTTCGCGCCAGGCATGCCAGCGCGCCTGCGCCTTCTGAAGAATTCCGAGCTTTTCAACTCTTCCAATCGGTCCATTCGGTCCGCTGGCCCAGGCATGCGCGCCGGAAAACGAAAACCGCGTGGTCATAAATAGCGCAGTCACTAGCAGCGCCACCGCCACGAGATTCGCGCCCCACAGGTTGAATCCGCTGCGCAAGCCGCCAGAGAGGAGCTCCCCAAGTGCGCCGCCCGCGTGGATCGCGCCCCGCACGTCCCACACGTGCCACAAGGAAAGAATTGTGGGCAGCGAGAGCAGCAGCAACGCGAAGCCCACGAGCGTCGCTATCTGTGACTCCACCGCCCGGCTGCGGAACCAGCGCCATCCCAATATCAAAAATGACGCTGGCAGCAGAAACGCCGCAAACCCAAAGATTTGGAAGAGACCGTCCGAGCAGTGAGCGCCTACCGGCCCAACCCAATTCTGCGTCACGGCGTTTTCGGGCGCGGAAACGTTAAACGCCGAATCCTTCGGAGAATAGGAGAGCAAAGCCAGCGCGATCAGCACCGCTAGCGTGATACACAAAAACCCAATCAGTTCATTGAACCGTTTATTTCCAGTCGGCGTAAGAATGCGCACGAATTCTCCTCAGCTTTTTGGGGAAGGCTGAGTGTCGCGGGGCGCTGGCGCTATCGCACTCCCGCTTGGAGGAACTCCCGAACGCTCTGAATATACCAAAATACCGCGCGTCAACGCCAAAAACTTTGTGCGCCTATGTTCCAGAAGGCCTCAGTGCAGCAATCCCGACCCCCACGCCAGCACCAATGCTCCAACAACAATTCGATAGACGGCGAACGGCGCGAACCCGTGCTTCCTCACCCAAGCCAAGAACCACGCCACCGCCCCATACGCCACGATGAACGACACCACAAATCCGATCGCCAGCACCACCCAGCCGTGCGGGTCAATGTGCGTAACCCCGATCACGTTCTCGCCCTTGCCTCGCAAGGATTTCAGCAAGTCGTAGCACGTGGCCACCACCATCGTCGGAATCGACAGGAAAAACGAAAACTCCAGTGCCGACGCCCGCGACATCCCCGCAATTTGCCCCGCCGCGATAGTCGACATTGACCGCGAAGTCCCCGGAAACACCGCCGACAAAATCTGGCATGCGCCAATCCAAATGGCCTGTCCCGGCTTCATGTTCTCCATCTCCCACGTATGAATCCGGCTGCCGATCGCCGCCTGACCTGCGGCCTCCCACTTCGCGTTCATGGCGTCCACAATCCACATCACAATCCCGCCGATCAGCAGGGAACTCCCCATGATGTACAGGCTCTCGAGATGCTTCCCGATCACCTTCGTCAGCAAAAACGCTGGCAGTGCCGTCACCACAAACGCGACGCTCACCAGCCCCAGCGGATGCGTCAAAACCGTTCGGTCTCCGCGCTCTCCCTGCGGGAACGTAGACAACAATTTTGCGATGCGCTCGCGAAAATAGACTGGCAGGCAAAGGATCGCCCCCAGTTGAATCACGATCGTGTACATCTTCCAATAGCCATTTGCCAGGTCGATGTGGAACAACGCTTCGCTGATCCGCAAGTGCGCCGTCGAGCTTACCGGCAAGAATTCCGTCAATCCCTCCACGATTCCCAGCAACACGGACAGCAGGTAGTCGCTCAAACTTGTTCTCCTGAATGCTTCGCTGTTTTTCCCGCGCCCGGCAGGATTTTCCGCATTTCGTACGCGTCGATTTTCCGCAGATAGTACCGCTTCAACGTCGCTTCAATACGATAGCCATGCCTCTGCCAGAAGGCAACGCCCGCTTCATTGTCGGTTGCTGTTTCCAGCAAAATCGTCCGCACGCCGCGCAGCGCCAGGTTCCTCTCGCTCTCCGCCAGCAGCGCCGAGCCCACTCCCTGCCTGCGGTGCGATTCCGCCACGTCCAGCGTGATCACGTGCGCCAGCGGCGGATTTTCCTCCGTTAAAATAAATCCCACGATCTTCCCGCCGTCTTCCGCCACCGTCCCGTCCGCCGATGGCAGCTTCAGGAAATACCGCAGCATGGTTTTGGAATACGCGATCCCCGGTGGAAAGCACCCCTGGTCGAGCCGCAGCAAGGCAGTGAAGTCCCGTGGTTCATGGGCGCGCAGCGTGACCGGCATGGCGCGATTGTAGGCTGAACTCTCCCCGCTGAACAGCGGGCCTCACTCACTTCGGCATGGCCGGCATCTTCAATCCCAGCGCTTTCACCGTGAGCGGATCGGCCACGGCCGGCCGCCCCTCTTGCTTCGTCACCACGCCAAACCCGCCGCTGTAATCCCACATCGTCCACCCGATTCCATATTTCTCCAGCGTCGTTCGAACGTCCGAAATCCACGCCTCGCGGTCCTGCGGATTCGCCGCCTGGCGATAAACGCCAAACTCATTGCAAGTCACCGGCACGTTCCATCGCTTGGCCCACGCCGCCACCTGCCCAATCTCTCCGTCAATCCGCGCCGCATTCCATCGGTCCAATCCATAGTGAATCGCCTGCAAACGGTTCACCGCATCGGGAAGCAGCGCCGCGGCCGCTTGCACATTTTCCGGCGTCGAAGGGTACGGCAAGTCCTTCAAATAGTGCACGTAGTTCGTGCTCCAGGTCGCCCCCTGATGCGTAAAAATGTGCGGCTCATAAAAGTGAAAATTGTAAATGATGTTCGCATCGTGCAGCGGATCGAAAAACAGCAGCTCGCTCTCCGAAGACCAGTACGCCCCTGCCACAATTATCGTATGCTGCGGCGCCCCTTCGCGAATCGCCACCGCCAGCTTCGCTTGCACCCCCTGCCACCGGTAGCGATCGTGAAATTCCGGCTCGTTCAAAATTTCAAACGCGACAAGATCGGGATTCGTCGCCGCATAACGCCGCGCCAGCGCCCTCCAATAATCCTCAAACTGTTCCACAAAACTATCATCGGTCGTAAGTTTCTGCTTGAAGTCGCTGTCCGGATGAATATCAATGATCACCGCCAGTCCCTGGTCGAGGATCATCTGCACGGCACGATCAAGATAGCCCAGGTAATCCGCCGGAATCCGGTCCGCCTGCCCCCGCCGCCACATCGGCTGCGGATTCACGCTCAGCCGGACATGATCGAACCCCATCGCCTTGATCAGCGCAATGTCCTGCGCCGTCGTCCACGCCTCAAAATGCTCTTTGGTGTAGCCCTTCTGGTCGTAAACCTGCGCAAACCATTCGCTCAAATTAATTCCGTACCGCAGATGCTGCTCATGCCGCCGCGCCGAACCCGCTTCTGAATTGGATTGCCCATAACTGCCGTTCACAGCGATAAATAACGCCGCAAACAAAACTGTGGCCGTCGCAAAAAATCGTAGGGGCACGATAAATCGTGCCCCTCTTTGTTTCTCCGTTCGAATCGTCTCGTTCATAGTTTGATGGTCACGGTCTTCACTTCCGTGTAGTTCGCCAATCCGTATTCGCCGAGTTCGCGCCCGATCCCGCTCTGTTTGAACCCGCCAAACGGCGCTCCCGCGTCGAACACGTCATAGCAATTCACCCACACTGTGCCCGCGCGCACGCTGTCCGCAATCGCATGCGCCTTGCTGATGTCCTTGGTCCACACCGCCGCCGCCAGTCCATAGAGCGACTTGTTCGCCCGTTCCACGACCTCGCTCATGTCCTTGAACTTCAGAATAGACATCACTGGTCCGAAGATCTCTTCCTGCGCGATCTTCATGTCGTCTTTCACGTCGGCGAACACCGTGGGCTCGATGAAGTAGCCCTTGTCTCCGACGCGGTTGCCGCCCGCCACCAGCTTGGCCTTTTCCTTCTTGCCCGCGTCGATGTAACTCATCACCTTGTTGAACTGGTCTTGGTCCACCTGCGGCCCTTGCTCCGTCTTCGCGTCGAACGGATTGCCGACCGTGCGCTTCTTCGCGCGCGCCACGGTCTTGTCCACGAATTCGTCGTAGCACTTTTCCTCGACGTACAACCTCGACCCCGCGCAGCAGCACTGCCCCTGGTTAAAGAACAGCGCAAAGTGCGCGCCCTCGATGGCTTCATCCATGTCCGCATCCGCGAACACGATGTTCGGGCTCTTCCCGCCGAGCTCCAGCGTCACTCTCTTCAAGTTGGTATCCGCCGCCGCCCGCATGATCAAGTGGCCCACTTCCGTCGACCCGGTGAACGCCACCTTATCCACGTCCATGTGCCGCGCGATGGCCGCGCCCGCCGTTGGCCCGTATCCCGGCAGCAAGTTCACCACGCCCTCCGGGAACCCTGCTTCCAGCATCAGTTCTCCGACGCGCAGCGCCGTCAGCGGCGTCTGCTCCGCCGGCTTCATCACCACCGTGCAACCGGTCGCCAGCGCCGGCCCCAATTTCCACGCCTGCATCAGCAGCGGAAAATTCCACGGAATAATCTGCCCGACCACTCCCACAGGCTCGTGTTTCGTGTAAGTGAAGTAGTTCCCGCTAACGGGAATCGTCTTCCCATGATTCTTGTCAGCCCACCCCGCGTAGTAGCGGTAGCACGCAATCGTCAATGGCAGGTCCGCCGCCCTCGCGACGTGATACGGCTTCCCGTTGTCGAGCGATTCCAGTTGCGCCAGCTCATCCGCGTGCTTCTCGATGAGGTCCGCCAGCTTGTTCATCAACACGCCGCGCCCCGCCGCGCTCATTTTGCGCCACGGCCCTTTATCAAACGCGGCCCTCGCCGCCGCTACGGCCTTGTCCACATCCGCCGCGTCGGATTCCGCCACTTGCGTGATCACTTCGCCCGTCGACGGATTGATCGTCGGAAACGTTTTTCCCGATACGCTATTCACCCACTTCCCATTGATCAGTAATTTTGTCGGCCCAACCTTGACATTCTTTTCCAACACCGCCGCTGCCGTTGCCATAATTTCCTCCTCTTACGCGTTTGCGTACCCTCTTTGTAGTGGCCGGTCTTTCGCGTAGTTTGCGTTCCGGTTTCTGCCGGAAAGACCGGTGATTTTTCCAAAACGTAGGTGCAGAGCAAGGCCCCTTACCCTGAGCCATCAGCCGAAGGGCAAGCCCCGCATGACGCAAATGCCTTGCGGCCAAGAAGCCTATACCCGCGCGCGCTGAGAGGCAAGGACGACCTCGGAGCTCTCAATGCGCGGGCGCAGGCAGCACTCGAACCAGCTTGAATTGTTTGATTTTCGGAGAAGCCAGGAAGTCCGCGCCGAACCGTGCTTTCCCATGCGGTTCCAGATTAGAGACGCTGTCTTGTGTGTGGCCCACCTGAACGCCACTCTCATCGTAGAGGTTGTAAACCAGCAAGACGGACAAGAACCGCCGGTCGCAATTATTGCGAATTATCCCGGTAACGCACGGGTAGAGTGTGCAAGCCCCAGCACCATTTGGATTGGGCTCGTCGAACTTGGCATCAAGTACTTCAATACACGGCGCTGTACTGTCGGCAACCGCCGCTGTCGGCGGAACTGGCTTAGCTTGCCGATGCGCCCACAAATAACCCAATCCGAAACCGGCCCCCAACAGCACAACCCCGACCGCAAAGTAAGCTATCTGCCGCATCCCGACCTCAAAACAACCCATGCGGATTGTAACACCAGGTTTCCACGAGGAAAGTTTTGCCAAGTCGGCGTTCAGGGGGCCCTACAGGAAACACCTGATGCCAAATCAGGGTAAGCACTACATTCCCACGGGTGTCACTTCTGGTTCAGGATGCACCCACATTCAGGAAAGCGGGTCGCCTCCCGTGTCCAGGGCCCCTACCCCTAGAACCCCGACTCCATTTGTCCTGGCGGGGAGGCGACCCACCTACTTCGTCTGGATCGTCACAGCCACGTAAGTCATAGATTCACAAGCAACTAGCTTAAAACCTTGGCGTTTCCGCTTTATGCTTTCCTAATAAAAACCTCAGGATTTCCTCAAAGTCTTTTCCTTACCCTCTGAAATGCAACGAACCAAGGGGGAACTATCATGTCAACTGGACCAAGGGGACAGAGCAGGATTCGATTGCACCGTGTAGTGTTTGTGGCCGCATCGAGCCATTATTCGAGCTTCCTGGAAGAGCAGAGAAATACTGTCTGGAGTGTAGTGCAGACTTGGCAACGGCCATCTTGTTGACTACGGAAATCGACGCCGCGACGCTGGCCGGGAGGAGCACAAGGGCATTAGTCTCTGAATTCTCCGAGATCAGCAGCCGGATGCTGGAACGATCTCAATCCCCGGAAATGGGCAATGGCTGAGCTTCTACCCGTTATAATAGCAATGCCCTTTACCGGAATTGACCGGAGTCTCCCTCCGGGAGAGAAGCTACCGAACCCATGCAAGAAGCCGCGAAAAATCTGCTCCTGGTTCTCGTGGCACTCTTTCCCATCGTGGACCCGCTCGGAGGCAGCCCCTTCTTTCTGGCGCTGACCAGGGAATACTCACCGGAAGCGCGAAAAGCGTTGTCATGGCGCATTGCCATGAACAGTTTTTTCCTGCTGATTGGGTCGTATTTTGTTGGGACATACGTGCTTGCCTTTTTTGGGATTTCGCTGCCAGTGGTGCAGGTCGGCGGAGGCTTGATCGTCATCGCCACGGGATGGTCCTTGCTGAAGCAGCGTGACGACGAAAAACACGACGTCCACAGGACCGTCGAGCCCCCGGACACCTTCCGCCAAGCCTTTTATCCCTTGACCATGCCGCTGACTGTGGGCCCCGGATCAATCTCCGTGGCCATCACACTGGGCGCCAACGCCGCTCGCCATCATTACTACAATCCTTTGACAATTTTGGCTGCACTCATTGGATTGGTCTTGATCGCCATCAGCATTTTGCTCTGCTATGCATTTGCCGACCGTCTGGCGCGCATCCTGGGAGCAACAGGCATGACCGTGATCACCCAATTGTCCTCGTTCTTCCTCGTTTGTATCGGTGTCCAGATTGCCTGGAACGGCATCAAAGCATTGCTGGAGTCCCTGACCCTCCATTTTGCCTGACGTAGCGCCCTTTTCCTCTGGAATCGCAAATGAGTTGATGTAGCGCCCTTTTCCTCCGAAGTTGCAAATGGGTTGACGTAGCGCCGGGCTTCAGCCCGGCATCCGTGATTTTCTTGCTTGAGCCCGCAGCTTCCGGACTATTTCAAAGTCCTAGGCGATGAAACCGGCCATTTACTGGCAATCAAGCGTCGCGACTTACTCCATTGGCCCTTCGTCAGAATTCCGAGGCGACGCACGGACCTGACGAACTGACTCAGCGAAATCCCCATATTCAGCCTGCCGAATCTTGAGGCGAAACCACGAAGAGGCGAAAAAAATCCATCAACTCTCTTGCGAACTCGTGCCAGTGCTTCCGCGTCATGCACGCCCCAGAAATCTACCAATTGCCCGGTCTTGTGGTTGTATGCGAATTTTTGGCCGCAATCCAGGCAAGTGATGTAGGTTCCTCCGCCTTGGGCAGATCGGCATCCGGGTAGGTTCGATGGAATTGACTCGCGCAGGGTTATCGGAGGACCCCTATGCCAATGGCGACACACAAAAGCAAGACGAACCAGTGTCCGCAGATAGAACGGGGCCCATATGACCGTGCTCCACCATGGTTCCGCGCGCGGGAGCGATCTTTCCGCTTTGAACACGCTTCTCGATGCCGAGCGATACAGAACGATAGCCCCCTCGATTCTATATGCTCGGGCCGCTTTTTTTTGCCGTTGAGGTTGCACGTGAGCACCACAACGGGATGCTAGGCGCGGCAAGGATTCGTGTCTGTTCCGTTATGGACACTGATCAATGTTGGTACATCTCAGCCGGTGGGCCAGCCTCTGCCGAAAGCACCGTAGGTGCGCCAGACGTTAGCCCAGTGTTGCAACTGGGGGTCGGACCTTTAGGTCCGACATAAGTCGAGCCCTTGGTTCGCGGCTTTAGCCGCCGAGGAACTGGTCTTGCCATTACGACACAAACTCGTCAGCCCTAGGTCACTGATCGTGGTATTTCGGGAGGTTACAGGGTATGGGCAGGTTCTGGACTATTTCAAAGCCATGGCCCGCCCCTCCATCTGACGCTCGCCACTCATCACTCGCCACTCGCCACTGTTTCTTTATCTTCTCGACTGCCCTTGTAGCCCCGGCTTGCCCTGAGCCTCGAAGGGGCTTTTTTATCCTGAGCGAAGTCGAAGGACCCCCGAATTGTGGGGGCGCGCCTTTTGCGTCACGGTTGTTCTTACCGGGGTCCCGACGATGTGTGTCGGGAAGCCCGGCATCTTTCCTTGCACCTCTCGTCCGGCGCGCGGGCCAGCCTCTTCCGAAAGCACCGTAGGTGCGCCACACGTTAGCCCAGCGCAAGCCAATGCACGCCACATCTCCCAACCACCTTTAAAATCAATACTTACAAAACTGTATCAAAACAAACGACTTCATCTCCCTTTAGAATGAACACTTACAAAAAACATACGGGGGGGTGGTCCTGTTATGGTTAACCAGAAGCGGCTTTAGTAAAGCTGCAGCTCACGCTGTTATGGTATTGAAGTATTGAACCTCGAAGTTGATCCAACGGTGAAGGAGACTCCGATTGAAGTACCTATGCCTTGTCTATGGTGAAGAAAAGGAAATGAAGGCCATGACCGACGATGACTGTATGGCTTACGACCAAGCCCTCCGCAATGCGGGCCAATGCCTTGCCTCCGAGGCCCTTCAACCCGTTCGTACAGCTGCTACCGTGCAAGTCCGCAACGGGAAAGTCTCCTTCAGAGATGGCCCTTTCACCGAAACGAAGGAGTGTATAGCGGGGTTCTATTTGATTGAGGCCGCCGACCTGAACGAGGCTGTCCAACTCGCCTCGCAAATGCCGCCCGCTCGTGTGGGCAGTATCGAGGTACGACCCGTAAGGGAACTGACGAGCACTACCGGCGAACGAAGGCAGTTGTAGCTCGAAAGAAAAGTTGTCCGGGTACCGCAGCGTTTATCAGACACTGCAGTCCATCGGCTGATGGAAAGCCGTGTTCTTAGCTCTCCTTCAGACGGCTTCAGTCCTTGTCCGGCCTTTCCTTTGCGAAGTGTTTCAAATGGAACAGTTTTTCGGCAGGTCTTGGCGCATGCTGTTCTTGATGCGCATGAACGACATGACGCCAGCAATGTTCCTTAGGGTAGCCTGTCCAACGTGTGGAGTCGCCATTGGAGACCGTTGTTTATTGAGTGCCGGTGGGCAGCGGTCTGAATCTCACGTTGACCGGAAGCTTTGCGCTGCTGAGGCTTTTGAACAGCATGGAATTCGCCCTATCAGGACTCGGAAAGCGCGTTAGCGCCCGCCGGTAATGTTTGACTGCCAATGGAATAAATCCATCGGCGAGGGAGGCAGTAGGATGACTATAAGAATGACGGACCGCGAAGTTGATGGCGTGTCCGTGGTGGAACTGGACGGTCGTATTGTGCTGGGCGAGGAGAGCATTTCTTTCCGTGAGAAACTGAAAAGCCTGCTCGCCGAAGGAAAAAAGAAGATCGTTCTGAACATGTCCGAAGTCAAATACATCGACAGCGCTGGGCTAGGCGCTTTGGTCGCTGCGCACATCAGCGCCAAGAATCAGGGTGCATCTGTGCGCCTTTGCCATCTGGGCAAGAAATTCCACGAAGTTATGCAAATTACCAAGCTGCTGACAGTTTTCGATGTCTATGATACAGAAGCAGCCGCAATCAGCAGCTTCCAGAGCTCTTTGGCCACGAGCAATTAGCTGCCAACGTCATCAAAGCCCTTTTAGCCGCTTGCGCTCTCGTCACTGAGAATCATGCGCTCTGCCCCGAAGCCGCGTTCAGTGCAATAGGAGCAACTCCCCTCGTCCGGTTTGTGCGGGCCTGTATAGTATTAAGGGGACTGGCCCTATGTCCGTCCAACTTTTGTCAAACGAACACCTTGATTACATCGCCGCCCTCCTGGACGACATTTTCCGGATCCCTGGAACCCAAATTCGATTTGGACTCGATGCCCTGATTGGATGGGTCCCCGGGATCGGAGATGCCGTTGCGGGCATCGCATCTTTCTTAATTGTGTTCGCGGCCTGGCGTCGCGGCGTGCAATCGATCACTCTGGTTCGCATGATTGCTAACGTAGTTCTGGAAACCACAGTAGGGGCAATACCGGTAGCAGGCGACATCTTCCATGTCTTTTGGAAGGCGAATAGACGTAACTACCGGCTGCTAATCCGAGAGAAGGAGCAGCCCGGTGTCAATACCAGGAGGGACTGGATGTTTCTCGCAATCATCTTATTCGTAGCTATTGCTGCGGCGGGGATTCCCATAGGCATTTTGATTTGGATTCTGCGGCCTTTTTTAAACTAGGATCTGTGCGCCCGCAACCATACAGAAACGAGCTGCTCGGTGACGACAGTGAGATTCGCCATAGTGTCTCTAGACCCAGCCTGCTAGACCTCGAGGATCACGGGAAGAATCAGCGGCCGTTTGGAAGTCTGCTTGTTGATGTAGCGCTTCAGGTCCACGCGGATTTTTTCCTTGATGACGCCCCAGTCGGATTTTTCCTCTGCGTTTGATTCCTCGACGGTTTTCATAATGACGAGCCGTGCGCCGGCGATCAGTTCTTGCCCGTTGTCGCTCATCAATCCGCGGCTCACGATTTCCGGATGCGATTCCATTTTCCCCGTGTGCTTGTCGATCGCAATAATCGGCACCACGATGCCATCTTCGGAAAGATGCTTGCGGTCGCGAATCACCACTTCTTCAATCTCTTCGAGCGATCCAGAATCCACGCAAACACGTCCCGCCGTCACCGGGTCCCGCCGGTGCACGCCGTCCTCGGTAAATTCGATCTGCCGCCCGTCCTCCAGAAGCAAAATCTCCTGAGACACGCATCCCAGTTGATGCGCCAGCGCGGCGTGCCGGAACAGATGCCGGTACTCCCCGTGTATCGGAATGAAGTATTTCGGCTTCACCAGTTGCAGTAAAAGTTTTTGCTCTTCCTGGCTGGCGTGCCCCGAAACGTGAATGGTCCCCGCTGAATTGTCATAATAAACCAGCGCGCGCCGCCGGAACATGTGGTCGAGCATCCGGAAAATGGATTTTTCATTTCCTGGAATGATGCGCGCCGAGAGAATCACACTGTCGTTTTCATCCACGGAAACAAAACGGTGATTGTCCACCGCGATCCGCGAAAGCGACGACATCGGCTCCGCCTGGCTCCCGCTCGCCAAAATAACGATGCGCTTCGGATCGAATCCGCGAATGTCCTGTGGCCGCACCACCATGCCGTCGGGGATACGCAGCAACTCCAGCGAGTGCGCAATCTCCACGTTGTCCACCATGCTGCGCCCGACAAACGCCACTTTGCGGCCGACCCGCGCGGCGATGTCGATAATCTGCTGAATGCGATGAATGGACGACGCGAAGCACGACAAGATCACGCGCTTCGGCGCCGAGCGGCACAATTCCTCAATGCGCGGAACGATGGCGCGCTCCGACGGCGTAAAGCCTGGGCGCTCCACATTCGTTGAATCGCTGAACAGCGCCAGCACTCCCTCGTTTCCATACCTCGCGAACGCATGCAAATCGAAGGGCGCGCCCCCCACCGGCGTCTGATCAATTTTGAAATCCCCCGTATGAATCACCACCCCCACGGGGGTGCGAATCGCCAGCGCCACGCAATCCACCGTGCTGTGCGTCACGGAAATAAATTCAATCTCGAACGGCCCGACCTCCACCAGCCGCCCCCCGGGGATCACTTCGCGCAGCGTCGTCGAATCCAGCAGCCCCGCTTCGTCGAGGCGTTTTTTCACCAGCGCCAGCGTGAAGCGCGTCCCATACACCGGAACATTCAAATCTTTCAAGATGTAAGGCAGGGCTCCGATGTGATCTTCATGGCCGTGCGTCAGAACAATCGCGCGAACCTGCGCGCGGTTCTGCTTCAAATAAGTGATGTCGGGAATCACTAAATCGACGCCGAGTAATTCCGATTCCGGAAACATCATGCCCGCGTCGATGACGATAATGTCGTCACCGAGCCGCAGCGCCATCATGTTCATTCCGAATTCGCCGAGGCCACCTAGAGGTATGGCGGTGAGGGATTGCGAGGTCTTGCTCAATGAAGCGTCAGCTCCGGGACGCAAACGAGAATCGTATCATAGGATTTTGGGCAGCTGCGTTTCGTTGAAGATGCCGCGCGAAGTTGCAGAACGCCGGCGGCTCAGCGGTCCGAGCCGCTAAAAGCATGCGCGATGCCCACGAGAATGACCGCTCCCAGTGTAGCGGCCGCGAGTGAGTACAAAAAGCCGCCGCCGAAAATTCCAAGTTTTGTAAAAATCCAGCCACCGAGGTAGGAGCCGATCAGTCCCAAAATAATGTCCGTGATGCAGCCGTAGCCGCGGCCACGCGCAAGTTTTCCTGCGAGCCAGCCAGCAACCAAGCCAAGCAACAGCCACGCAACGATACCGTGTGTTTGGAACCAAACTTGAACAGACCGTTGCGTAATCGGTTGTGTTGCGAGCATGAAGCCTCCTGAGCGTGCATTGTATCTGAACCGGCGCGCAACGCAATCAAAGGATGCCGCGAGGAACGAGCGGGCCTACTTGGAAGCGGGTTGCTGCTGGGTCATGCAGTGGAGCGTGCCGAGGCCGCTGGTCCGTTCAAAAGTTTTCAAGGGTCCAGATGTTGCCTTCCGCCCGAAACTCCTGGATTACCAGGCGCCGGCCATCCGGTGAAGGCCAAACAGGAGCATAGCCAACTCCTGGAGTCGTGCGCAGGACGTTGGCGTTGCCTCGCAAATCCACGTGCAGGAGGACACCTCCTCCGTGGACGCCGTTAGAGATGAAAAACCCTTGTCCATCCGCGGCCCAATTCAATGTCTCCAAGTTATTCCAGTCCTTCACATGGATGGTCTGCGCGGGATCACCATGCAACGAAAGAATTTCAATCGGCGCCTGGGCGTTCTTGATAATGCAAATGCGAGTACCATCCGGAGAAAGATCCCAGTGGAACAACTTGGCTTGCGTGGCGATATCAACTCTGGCGAGCTCAGATTGCCGGCCTTGCAGCGGGTCGAATGCCGTGAAAACGAACTGCTTGCGATCTTCGGTCGCTTCGCTGATCACACATAAGGTAGAGGGCGACCTGGCGCAACGAAAATCGCTGAAAGCACGAGCGGTCAAGACCAACTGCGATGGTCCGCCGATGAGCGGGGCGCGCATGACTTGCAGAGAACCCTCTGAGTTTACCAGCGTCGAATCCACGTAGAGAAGCCAGGCGTTATCCGGGCTCACGCGAGCAACTTCAACGTCTTTCGGTCCGGCGACGAGCGCTTCGGTCGTCTCGCCATCCACCGACTGCTTGAAAATTCCGTAATGACCGTTGCGATTGGACGCGAAAATAACTTGTTTGCCGTCGCTGGTCCAGTCCAATGGATTGTCCCAACTCTGGCTTGATGCGAAGCTCCGCGTGTTGGCAACGCGCTTTCCGTTTGCTTCCAGGTCGGTTACAACCATAGGGGCGTGACCTTGCCCCCAATTGAGGAATGCCAGCTTCCTGCCCTCCGCCGTAATACTTGTGCCGATTGGACAGGTTCCGCCCCAATTGGTAAGGCGTTTCGGCTTGTCAGTTGGAGCGCCCGTTCGTTCATCAAGCGGCAGCACCCAATAGTTGCAGCTGAAACCGGCGGCCCCCTTTTCCCCGACTACGTATAACAGCCGGCTGTCGGGTAGGAGAGTAACGTCCCAGGATGTCACCTCCGGAGGGAGAGGTATCGTGGTGACCGGCCCGCCGCCCATTTCGCGGGTAACGAGGGAGAATCCGGATTTATCGAATGCACCGTACCAGACGCGTTGTCCATGCGGGAACCAGTAAAGACCGCCAATCGAGCTATCCTCGCCGGCCTCGTAAAGTTTCCGCGCGTTTTCCCCGTCGGACCCCATCAGCCAGATTTCACGGTCGCCACGCCTGCCCCTGTTTGTTCCAAAAGAGATGGTGGAACCATCTGGAGAAATGGAATGCGCACGGGCTTGGTCGCGAAGTTTGCGTGGCGCTCCGGCTAGCACCGAAACAATCCAAATGCTCGATCCCTGGGAGGTCCAGACTGCAGCGGCCTGCCCTGGCGGATGAGACTCCGCGAGGAACCTGGTGCCGTCGGGAAACCACGGCTGGACAATCCTCCATTCCAAGTCCTTGCCGTTGGGTTCTTCCGGCGGAGGAACGGCGCGGGTTTCTCCGGTTTCAATCAGCTTGATCTGAATGCCCTTCGTGTCAACGTATGCCAGGTATTTGCCATCGGGGGAAATCGCCCCGTTGCTCACGGCATTCTCGGAGGGATTGGTGGTGAGTTGCCGCAGCTTCAATTCCGAAGGAGGAATCTTGGGAGCGAACTGGCGAGTGGCGAACCAGAAAGCTACACTCCCGATGGATAGTGCGCCGATTCCTCCCGCCGTCATCCGAACCCATCTGCGCCATGGCGGGGAAGCTTCTTCAATGGTCACTCTTTGAATGGAACTGCTCTGCACTACTAGTGCGCCATTGGCGTCAGGGAATTCCACCACCTTCTGGGCGAAACGGTAGCCTCTGCCGGGGACGGTGACGATGTATTGCGGATCGTGGGCCTTCTCGCCCAGTGCTTTTCGGAGCTGAAAGATGTGCTGGCTGAGGTTGGACTCCTCGACGAAGGTGCCCGGCCACAGGGTTTTCATCAAATCGTCCTTGAGGACGACCCGCTCGCTGTGCTGTACGAGCACCAAAAGTGTTTCAAAAGCCTTGGGAGATAGCGGGATCGTTTCCTGATCGCGCATTAAGACGCGCTCTTCGAGGTCCATGCGGAAGGGGCCGAATTCCAGTAAGTGCTTGGCCTGCCCACTCATAAGCCGCTCCCAAGGAGGATTCAAAACTTATTAAGCGGTCCTTGAGGACATTCAGGCCGCTTTCCGAGCAAGATGCGCGTGCGTCGAGGCAGAGTCACAAAGTAAGCCAAAACGTGACCAGAAATGTAGCACGGAAAAGGCCGCGGGACGAGAGAAGGGAGGCCAGTTTGGCCACGAAAAAAACCGTGCGCATCACGATTGAGACCGAACGGCACCTGGTCATCCGGCACGCGACGTCGGCACGGGTGTGGTGTGAATCATGCGCGGCCGAAGTGGACATGGTCCCCTTGGAGAGCGCCGCGGAACTGGCTCGGGTTGACGTGGAAACCATCCGGCATTTGCTCGATAGCGAAAAGGTTCACCAATGGCAGCCGGTCGCGCCAGTTCGGGTCTGCTTGAAATCGTTGCTTACGTCAATTTCAAAGAAGTTATTGGAACGTGATTCAAAGAGTTCAAGAATCCCCGCAGCAGAGGATTAAACATGAACAGGAGATTGAATATGAAACTTCAAGGTAGCTACAAATCCAGGATGTTTACAAACATTTTCGCGTTCACCGTATTCGCCGCGCTCGCGATGCCGGTCTGTGGGGTAGCGCAAAACATCGCCACGCAGGAACCAAAGGCCACGCATCACCATTACAAGCTCATTGACGTGGGAACGCTTGGCGGTCCCAGCAGCTTTTTTTCGGGCCCGATACTGCAAATTCTAAACAACCGGGGAACGTTTGCGGTCATCGCGAATACAGCTACCGCCAATCCCAATCCGGGCTGCAACATTCCGTTCAGCCCGCCAGATTGTTTTGTCGAGCATGCCGCTGTGTGGCACGGCGGTACCCTCATTGATTTGGGAGTGCTTGCTGGTGGGGTGAACAGTGGAACCGTCGCGATCAGCGCAAACGGACTGATCGCTGGGGCGTCGGAGAATGGCCTTATCGATCCGCAGATAGGCCAGGCGGAAATTGTTGGGGTTCTTTGGGAAGGCCGCGAGGCAATCAATCTTAGGACTGTGCCAGGAGGAACGGAGAGCCTCGCCTTGGGTGTCAACAGCCGCGGCCAAGTGGTGGGTTTTTCCAACAATGACGTACCCGACGCCTTCTCCCTGGTTGGTTTCCCCACGCAAACAAGGGCTTTTCTGTGGCAGAACGGGGTGATGAGAGACTTGGGCACGCTGGGCGGTCCCGATGCGGTTCCCAACGTCATCAACGAGCGGGGCCAGATAGCGGGGTTTTCTTACACCGATTCGACGAACCAGATTACTGGGGCCCCGATCCAAGACCCGTTTCTGTGGCAGAACGGCACGATGACGGATCTCGGCACTCTCGGAGGAACGGTTGGTACGGCAAATTGGATGAACAACCAGGGGCAAGTGGTGGGCACGTCGAATCTGGCTGGAGACGCGACACACCACGCATTTCTGTGGGAAGAGGGGAAGCTTACGGACCTTGGCACCTTGGGAGGCATTCGCTCGGAGGGAAATTGGATCAGCGAGTCCGGCTTCGTTGTCGGCAGGGCGGATGTGCCCGGATCTCAGGCGCACCATGCGTATCGCTGGAAGAACGGAGTGATGGCCGACCTCGGGCTCTTACCACTGCAGACGTGCAGCACAGCCCTAAGCGCCAATAACAGGGGCCAGGTGGTGGGCGAAACGGCGGTTTGCGGGGTGAACGTAAGCGGGCCGGCATTTTTCTCGGAGGACGGGGAACCCATAATCGACGTGAACACTCTGATCGTTCCCGCATCGGACCTCAATGTCGTGGACGCGTTCAATATCAATGAGCGCGGAGAGATTGCCGCCCATGGAAATCTCTCCAATGGCGACTCGCATGCGGTCCTGCTGATCCCGTGCGACGAGAATCATCCAGACGTTGAGGGCTGTGACTACGAGCCGGTGGAAGCGGTGACCGAAAGTCCGAGCAGCTCAGCGCCCATCGCTTCGGCGCCCAAGGCAGTGGTGCAAGGGAGTTTGACACCGAGCGAGATGGAAGATCCCATCCACGCTCTGCTACTCAATCGGAATCGCAGATTCAGCGCCTGGCGACAAAAATAGATTCACGAAAGAGGTCAGGATGGCGCTGCGACGGGTTCTTGCTGGGTCATGCAGTGCAGGGTGCCTAGGCCGAGAACGAGGTCGCGACAGGCGATGCCGATGACTTCGCGATCGGGAAATAAACTTGCCAAGGTATTCAGTGCGTCGCGATCATTCGGATCATTAAATGTGGGCACGATTACGATCTTGTTGGCGATATAAAAATTCGCGTAGCTCGCGGGCAGCCGCTGGCCGTCGAAATACACAGGTGCGGGCATCGGGAGTGTTTCCACACGAAGCGTCCTTCCGTCCTGATCTCTCATCGTTTTCAGCACCGCTAGATTTTCTTGCAGCGGGGCGTAGTTAGCATCGTTCGGATCATTCTCCAAAATGGTCACGACCGTTGAGGGATTCACGAAGCGCGTCAGGTCGTCCACGTGGCCGTGGGTGTCGTCGCCGGCAATTCCGCTCTTCAGCCACAAAACATTCGTGACGCCAAAATATTCGTGGAAGACTTGCGCGTAGTCTTCTTTCGTGAGACCTGGATTTCGCTCCTGCACTTTGCCGAGCAGACATTCTTCGGTAGTCAGCAGGCTTCCCCGGCCGTTGACATCGATGCTGCCGCCTTCGAGAACGACGCGGCGGCCTTGGTGTTCCGGTTGCCAGACGCGGCGCTTCAACTTTTGGTTTGCTTTGGGGACGACGACGGCGTCTTTCTTGTGATTCGGGTATTTGGCCCAGCCGTTGAAAACAAAATTGTTGCAGGCGACTTCGCCGGATTCGTTTCGAACGCAAATGGGGCCGGTGTCGCGCATCCATCCACGATCGGTTGGCACGTGGAGGAAATCGACGGCATCGAGATTGGCGCCGGCCTTTTTCAGCATGCTTCGTACGCGCGACCTGCGACAAGTGGCGGACGATTTCAGCGAACGCCCAAGGGATGGGCGCAAATTTTCCGGGCCAGTCCGTCAGCTCGTGGGGCCAGCCCAGCCATGTGGCTTCGTGGGGTTCCCATTCCGCGGGCATGCGGAAGCCGAGTGCGTGTGGCGTTTTGATCTGCGGGGATGGATTCATTGGGAAAAAGAATTTAACACAGAGATCACTGAGGACACAGAGCGCACAGAGAAGCCAAAGAACGGCGAGTGCAAGGAAGTCATAGGGAAGAGCACGCTATTTGTCGCCGAGCCAGCGGTTAAGGATGGGTTGATAGGCATCGATGCGGCGGTCGCGGAGGAAGGGCCAGTTGCGGCGGGTTTCTTCGCTCTTGGCGGGATCGCATTCGACGACCAGGATTTCTTCTTTGTCATTCGAAGCTTCGGAAATCACCTGGCCGAAAGGGTCTGCGACAAAAGAATTGCCCCAGAATTCCAGTCCTGGGTCGCCTTTTTCGGGCTTACCCTCGAAGCCGACGCGATTGATGACCGCTGCATAGACGCCGTTAGCAATGGCGTGGCCGCGTTGAATGGTTTTCCAGGCGTCGAGTTGCGCGGCGCCGAATTGCGCTTTTTCATGCGGATGCCAGCCGATGCTGGTGGGATAAAAAATCACATTGGCGCCGCCGAGAGCTGTGAGGCGCGAGCCTTCGGGATACCACTGGTCCCAGCAGATTTGGACGCCGACGCGCGCGTATTTGGTATCGAAATTCGGAAAGCCTAGGTCGCCGGGAGTGAAATAAAATTTTTCGTAATAGAGCGGATCGTCGGGGATATGCATTTTGCGGTATTTGCCGAGGAAAGAACCGTCGGCATCCAGGACCGCGCAGGAATTGTGATAGACACCGGGAGCGCGGCGCTCGAATACGGAAACGACCAGGGCAACTTTCTTCTCTTTGGCGATCTGCCCGAGCTTTTCGGTTGCGGGACCGGGGACGGATTGGGAAAGGTTGAAAAGTTCGGGGTCTTCGGTGCGGCAAAAGTATTCGCCGAGAAACAGTTCGTGCAGAGAAATGATTTGCGCACCGCGCGCGGCGGCTTCGCGGATCTTTTCGATCGCTTTCGCGAGATTCTCTTCCGCGTTCTTCGTGCATTTCATCTGCACGAGTCCAATGGTAAATTTGTCTGCCATGAAAATCAGTTTAGCATGAGCGGGAAATAAAATATTTACGCACGTTTTGTAGTATCTTTTGCCCAGCGCTTGTAATATCAATCAGCATCATAAACGCGCGTTTCGCGCTTGCAACCAAACTTTACATGCAATTCCGATTTGTTTTCGTCGAGGAGAAGCGATGGCGAAGCAGCGAGAGAAGACTGTGACCGGGAGAATTCTC